>Ga0209921_1000107_pt1 | contig 30346 bp, 27 predicted proteins | sample SalPonF2_C_D2_MG_FD_185730 | JGI IMG/M metagenome (GOLD analysis project Ga0209921, IMG submission 185730) | Salt pond soil microbial communities from South San Francisco under conditions of wetland restoration - Salt Pond MetaG SF2_C_D2_MG... ...
CCCACCGATCTGAGCTGGAAGGTAAGTCCCTCGGATGCAGCCTGGCAAAAACAGGTTGTTAAGCTGGTCGGCAGTAAGGAGAAAGCCAAGAAGATACACGAACAATACCTTTCGGATATCGTGAGCGGCAATTCCTATATCGCCTTCCAGGAGGACAGCCTGGCCGCAGACCCTCAAAAGTAAATATTTCAGAAACATAGACCCTCCAAGGGTTTCGAACCCTTGGAGGGCTATTGAACGAATAGAGGCAATGCGGACAGATGGTCGGAACCGTCAGACCACTAAAAGACTCAGTCAGCAAGAAACCTTCCGGGATTTCAGAATCCCGGAGGTTTATAAACAAGGAACAAAATGAATCCGAAAGATATAGGTAACTCCACCGAACCCATGACGGAGAGAAAAACCCTTTCGCCGTTATCTGTCCCGGAAAAAGAGAATTCACCTTAATTAATCAAACGCCGGCAGTTCCCGGGGCGAGAAGCCGTATACAGTTATATCACAAACAAATCAACAAACTCGTTTACCGCAAGATTTACCAGCGTTTGGTAGTCCAGTGAATGTTCAAGTATCTGTTGCTGCTGTTTCTGCGGAAATCGACGTGCCAGGTTGGTTTTATATTTTTTTATCAATTCAGGAATCCCTTCATCCCGGCGCCGTTTGTGGCCAATCGGATATTCTACTTTCACCTCATCCAAAACGGTTCCGTCGTTTAACTCGACGGTCAAAGCGTTGGCAATTGAGCGTTTTTTCGGATCGTGGTAATCGTTGCTGAACTGTTTGTCTTCTACGCATGCTATTTTTTCACGCAGCTTGTCTATTCGGGGGTCGGCTGCCACCTCGTCTTCATAATCGGCCGCCGTCAGCCGACCAAAAATCAGGGAGACGGCCACCATATACTGGATACAGTGGTCGCGGTCGGCCGGGTTATGCAAAGGACCTTCTTTATCAATAATCCGGATGGCCGCTTCTTGGGTTCGGATGGTAATTTTTTTGATGTCCGCAATCGTTTTATTCATTTCATTCAACGTGTCGTGTAAAGCCATTGCCGCTTCTACTGCTGTCTGTGCGTGAAACTCGGCGGGGAAAGAAATTTTGAACAAAATATTCTCCATCACATACGATCCGTAATCCCGCTGAAATTTAAACGGTTTTCCTTCAAACGAAACATCATAGAATCCCCAGGTATCTGCCGTTAAAACGGATGGATAGCCCATCTCACCGGTTTCTGCTATCAGCGCCAAACGAACGGCTCGCGATGTGGCATCGCCTGCGGCCCAAGATTTGCGGCTTCCCGTATTGGGAGCATGACGATATGTTCGCAGCGACTGCCCATCAACAAAAGCCAGTGAAATCGCATTGATGAGTTCCTCGCGCGATAATCCGATGAGTTTACCCACGACGGCCACAGAGGCCAGCTTCACCAGTATGACGTGGTCCAGCCCTACTTCATTGAAGGAGTTTTCCAGCGCCATTACTCCTTGAATTTCGTGGGCCATGATCATGGCTTCCAGCACCTGCTTCATTTGTAACGGTTGCTTGCCCTGAGCAATGTTTGTGCGCGACAGCCAGTCGGCCGTGGCTAAAATGCCGCCCAAATTATCAGACGGATGGCCCCATTCGGCGGCCAGCCAGGTATCGTTGAAATCCAGCCAGCGAATCATTGCCCCGATATTAAAGGCAGCCTGAACGGGATTAAGCTGAAACGGCGTTCCGGGTACCCGGGCTCCGTTCGGTACCAAGGTCCCAGTTATCGTGGGCCCTAAAAGCTTGGTACAGGCCGGATAGGTTAACGCTTCCATTCCACAGCCCAGGGTATCTAACAGGCAGTAGTGAGCGGTTTCCCAGGCTAATTCGCTCTCAATTTCATAGTTCAATACGTAGTCCGCAATATCAACTAAAACCTGATCGGGCTGCGGACGTTCATTTGACGTGGGTGATGCCATTTTATGATATAATTGATTAAAATTGCGTCCTCAACGTTTCCCCTTATTTAAGACTTTTCATGGCTACACGGACGAAAAGAAAAAAAAGTTCCTGTTTTAAGGCCATGTTATAAGTCGATATTCATTTTCAAACCATATTACTTCTATATTTAGGACGGTACTGATTGATTATAATTATTCACGATTTTCAATAGGGACAAATTCCCTGTTTCCCGGGCCGGTATAGTTGGCGCTCGGGCGTATAATTTTACCATCCTGGCGTTGCTCAATGATATGAGCGCTCCAGCCGGCTGATCTTGCAATGACAAAAAGCGGGGTAAACATAGAAGTGGGGATGCCCATTTGATGGTAGGAAACGGCTGCGAACCAATCCAAATTGGGGAACATATTCTTTTCATCTCGCATAACTTTTTCGATGCGATCGGCTACATTGAAAAGCAGCATATCTCCGGCTTTCTCTGAAAGATCTTTGGCTACGTTCTTAATAATTTCATTTCTTGGGTCAGAAACTGTATAAACCGGATGTCCAAAGCCAATAATCACCTCTTTATTAGCTAATCTTTTGCGAATATCTTCTTCAGCTTCATCCGGTGAATTATACCGGCTTTGTATATTATACGCAGCTTCATTGGCCCCGCCGTGTTTAGGGCCTCGCAATGCACCAATAGCTCCGGTTATGGCCGAATAAATATCCGATCCGGTTCCCGTTATAACACGGCTTGTGAAGGTTGATGCATTAAACTCGTGCTCGGCATAGAGGGTGAGGGAGGTTTGCATCGCCCCGACCAACGAGTCCGAAGGTTTCTCGCCGTGCAGAAGATGAAGAAAATGGCCGCCGATGGTATCATCATCAGTTTCAACATCAATCTCTTTTCCGTTGTGGGCATAATGATACCAGTAAAGCAGAGCCGAGCTGAATGAAGCCAGCAACCTGTCTGCTTTATCTCTGACATCGGCCATATTGCGATCTTCTTTTTCGGGCTGCATGATCCCCATCGCCGACACCATAGAACGCAGTACATCCATGGGATGCGCCGGAGCAGGGAGATTCTTCAGGATATTTTTGACCGCCTGAGGCAGGCCCCGTAACGATTTGAGTCTGGCTTTGTAGCTGTTCAACTGGGTTTTTGTGGGTAGTTGACCATAGATAAGCAGGTAGGCTACCTCTTCGAACTGTGCGTTCCTGGCAAGGTCATGAATATCATAGCCGCGATAATGTAATTCTTTGCCATCTTGACCGACGTTACAGAGGGCAGTATTACCGGCGGCCACGCCGGAAAGCGCTACTCCTTTTTTGGATTTTCCGTTGGTTTCTTCGTCATTTTCCATGGTTCTTTTTTTTGAAAAGATTATCCAGCTCTTGTTCATATTCGTAATAACCGATGCTCTCGTAAAGTTCCTTCCGCGTTTGCATCGTATCCAATACCTTTTTTTGGGTCCCGTCTTTTCGAATATGTTCGTACACGTTTTTTGCGGCTTTATTTGCAGCGCGGAATGCCGAAAGGGGATAGAGGATCAATTCAACCCCGGCGTCTTTTAATTCATCAACCGAATACAATTCGGTTTTACCAAACTCGGTGATATTCGCCAGCACAGGAATACCGGTGGCATCAACAAATTTTTGGTACAAACCTAACTCAGGAACCGCTTCGGCAAAAATGAAATCCGCGCCGGCTTCCTTGTACGCAACCGCTCGTTCGAGGGTTTTTTCCAGCCCTTCGTTGGCGAACGCATCGGTTCTTGCGCCGATCACGAAATCCTCATCCGTGCGGGCCGCGACGGCGGCTTTAAGCCGATCCACCATTTCTTGTTTACTTACTAATTCTTTGCCCGGGCGATGCCCGCAGCGCTTTGCTCCCACCTGATCTTCGATGTGTAAGGCGGCTGCACCGGCCTTGATGAGTGTTTTTACCGTGCGGGCGATGTTAAAAGCGGAGGGGCCAAAGCCGGTATCCACATCAACCATCAGTGGGAGGTCACATACATAAGTGATGCGCCGGATGTCGGTCAGCACATCACCCAGGGTGGTGATTCCCAAATCAGGAATGCCCAGTGAACCTGCCGCAACGCCGCCGCCGGAAAGGTAGATAGCCTTGAAACCGGCTTGCTGCGCCAATAAGGCATGATTCGCATTGATGGCACCCACAATTTGAAGGGGTTTTTCGTGTTGCATGGCCTCCCGAAAGGTTCCGCCGGGAGTGGATGATGAAGTTGTATTTTTCATAGGTAAATCTGTTTAAAACCCGGGGGAATAGCCTTTGCAGCCGCTGACGATTGCCAGATTGTGAGAGGTCTCATTCATTCTTATCTATAACAAAAGGCCATTATTGAGCCTGGTTACACAAAAATATGCTCATTTAATATAAGAAGTTGCCTTCAGAACTCAATAAATGAATTTAAAATGTGCAGCTCAGTATATTCTTTTTATTAGATGATGACCGTTAAGGAAGCAATAGCGTTTTGGCAAAGCAGATCGCTTTAAAACGTTAGCAGGACGTTGTAAAATCGCTGAATATTTATGCTGCAAAAGCGTTATATGATTAATCTTTAGTATATATTATAGCAACTCCATTTTTCTCCACACCGGAAGAAGGCCGGCCGTTATGTCGGGGGAAGTTGACCTATAATCCCATGCTGATCCGAATGGTAACATTTTGGCCATAAAATTCTCACCGTTGGGCTCCGAGAGCCGAAGTGTTTGATATTTTGTAAGTAGTTCTGTAAAGCCCGCCAGACTCTTATGCCGGGATTATAAGCATACCTCCATGCATGTGGAATAGCAGCATACATGAAGGTATTATGTAAAAATTCACTCCTGTTGATCAGGGAAGAGTAACTTTGAGAACCTCACCAGCTCCTGAAGGGGCTCCGAAACCGTTTGCCGATACGTAAATGTTTCCGTCCGGCCCCCAGGTCATCCCCGTAGGCAGATTGAGCCCCGAAGCAATGACCGTTCGCTTGCCCGAATTGTCTAACCGGATGATCTCACCTTGGTTCGGGGCAGGGCCCGGGCTGCTAACTGAGGTGTTTTCGAGCACATAAATGCGCCTTTGTTGATCGACCAGGATGCCAAGCACCGTTGTAAACCCAGTGGCCCAGGTTTTAATTTTACCGCTTGGCGTCACTTTAAATATGCTCGAGCTTCCCTTGACGATTGGAAATGTATTCAGGTTACTAACAAAGAAATTGCCGTGATAGGCCACGACCGTGGGTACGATGTGTCCCTGTGATGCAGAAATGTCAATCACACGACTGATCTGTCCATCTGGTGTGACCCGGACCATCTCCCCATGGTTTGGTTCGACCGCATACAGATTCCCTCTTACATTAATCATGCTGTACCAGGTGCCGTCGGGTTCAAAGTCATCTTCTTCCGGTTGGGCAACCGGGTGAGACTGTTGCCAGCTGCTCAGGTCGGCGATCATAGTCCAAGAGCTGTCAGCAGGATTAATACGAATGACGCCATTAGGTACGGAGGCAACCCCGTGTGAACAACCGGCCCCGGCGAGAATAGCGTAAAGCGTATTATGGATGAATGCCACATCGGCTACTCCCGATATTTCGCCGAGAGCTGTCTGATCTGATGGCAGGCTGTCTACATAGGTCGTCCGTACTCCTGAAGGACTGATTTTCGATATTCTGCTTCCATAGAGGCTTCCCGTATAGGGACCGACAGGCGGAATGACTTGGGTGCACGTCCCAACGGTCGAATTGGTACCGCCAACACCTCCCTCTGCCACATACAAGTTGCCGTCGGGTCCAAACTGGAGTCCCCTCGGGTTATTTAAACCGGTAGCAAAAACAGAGACATTGCCGGTATTTAATATCTTGGGGTTCCCCTTATGCTTCGCTTGTATTTGCGGGGAACTTCCATTCATTGAATTTGTCGTAAGATTATTACGACAAGAGATGAGCAGAAATGATAAAACGAATAATGATATAAGACTTAATGTGACAGGCCGTGCCTTCACTTTATCCCTGAATCCTCCTTCTATATGATTGTGTTGATGTTTGTTATTCATAATGGACCTCTTTTGAATATTAGTTTTGTAATGGACGATCAAAAACGGGGGGCCGGGAATCAGGAAAATCGAAGGATAAAAAACTATGTGCTCTTGACTCCAAACCGGCGGGATTATCCACTCCGTGTATTTACATCGATAAAAGCGATTTGAAATAATTTTTCATGCGGAAGGCATCCCAAGCTCCCGCATGGATCGCGTCTCATTATCGGCTGAAAATAAAAGACGTATTCTGCTTTTATTTTCTTCTGCTTTATACCATTGATCCGCACTGCATTGGTGCAGCGAGAATTGTTTTATAATATCCTGTATTTTTTTTCACCATTCCTATTTTCCCAATAAAGCCGATATTTTGTTGGGCGGAACCGGTTGGGGAACCTGATTAGATATTGGCTTCAACGATTTTAAATAGAGGAAGATAGCTTTAAGATCCTGATCACTCAATTTTCTTATCGCCTGCCATGGCATGGGAGGGGACAAAGGCCGCCCGCTACCTCTGAGTTTACCTTCTCGAATCGTTTTTATAAACGTTTGAAGATTCCACGAACCGATGCCGGTGGCAGAATCAGGGGTCAAGTTGGAGGCATATGAAATGCCCCACGGGCCTACATAATAAGTGAAATCCGCCCCTGCCAATATCCATTTACCCGATGAAATTACCTTGGCGTCAATTTTCCCCGGTTTTTCCCCGCCGGGATGACCAGATAATAAGCGACTGGAATCTGGTATGGGTCCCTTCGGCGACATTTTCTTGGGAGAGTGACAGTCGTTACATCCACCGAGTGTCACCAAATACTTTCCCCGGGCAATCAGGGCTTTTTTTGAGACCTTACCAGCCGTTTGAACTCGGGAATCGCCCTTTTTTCTGGTACAGCTTATACCAACAAGTAAAAAAACAAATAAAAAAATAACACCATATAAACCTAATTTATTCATAAATAATCCACCAATCCCCTTTTATTATTGTTATTTTACTCCTTAATTTTTATATATAATAAATAACATTTATTTACAAATTAATTTTTTTTAATAAATTGATGGTTCGCCTTTTGATGGCTCCACCGTTTTCAAGCAATAAATGCAGCTCTGCGGTGGGTATGCTTATCGGTGCGGGTGATGATTTCGTATCGTAGCGGAATTAAAAGCAGCAGATATTTAATCAGGTTATCGGAATCGGGCGTTGCTCTCTTCTAAACCCTCCTCAACCCGTTTCCAGCGATTCCGCGCTGGTTGCAAAAAAATGAGCGCGCATGCACTTGGTGAAAAACGTAGTTGTAGTACACTTTAACGACTAAAAAATTCTAAATCCGATCACCGCGTAAATACCCCGTTTATCTACAAGTGCCACGAGTTTCTGCAGGCCAACATCGACCGTCAAATCCTGAATAGCGAAGGTGTTTCTGGCACCGGTGTATTGGAGCTGAAAACCGCGACCTCCCACCGGCTATGGAAATTGGACGGGCTCTTTCCAGAAGAATGAGATTACCAGATCCAACATTATCTTAGCTTCACCGGACCATAGCAAATCACGGGAAGTAAAAAGGAGTAAGACGATTTTTCCTTTTCGGGCGAATTTGTTTTGTTAGGCATGCTGCAAATTGGAAAATATTTATTTAAATGCTTTTATGTTTGTATCTCAATCACCGTGCATTTCGTGACCTGCCGTTTTCATACCTTCATCGTTCAATTGCCCTTTATTTTCGGTAATTAGGTTAGCCAGCATTTATTTAGTCACATTTCGGCTTTTAATTTTGGGAAATTCCATATCAGGTATAGGGTCATCGAGAAACTTACATAATGGTCCCCATCATTAAATGACCCAAAAGGCAAGCAAGCTTTACGCAGTGTCGGTATTGGCTATTCCTGATGAGCGTTTTCAAATAATTTGATCATATATTCTCTATCTTGCCTATGATTATCCATCATGTCCCAAACCGTTTTTGGATCATTTCTCCAAACGGACTGTTTTATTAAATGCAGCAATATTGATTATGAAATTGTTAGCATCTAAGAGGAAGGTAATCCGCTGGCAAGGTATTTTTGAATCATTCCGTAGCTTTACTTTCGAAAGTTAATTGACAGATGAGGGGGGTACAATTCAATTCCTGATACCATTCTGATACCAGATATATTTCAGGCCATAAATTATCCCAAATAAAAAAGCCTTTAAACAGCTGTAAGTTATTGCTATTCAAAGGCTTACAAATAGTACGCCTGAGAGGATTCGAACCCCTAACCTCCTGATCCGTAAAAAGTGTCTTTATAGAACGGGAACCATCTCTATATTTATTATTAGCCGTTTATGTCGTATAAACGGCTATTTTATTATTTTATTATTTTTCTTACCTTAAGAATTAAGCTATGAAAGCTGTTTTGCTTTACCCTGAGCTTACCCTGAGATAGTTCATCAGAGTATAAGTATGGTTTTTTAACCTATTAAATAATAGAATACAAAATGCCGAAAAAGAAACTAACGCAAAGATTCATCAACAGTATAAATAAGCCGGAAAAAACGGTTTCCTACTACGACACCAAAACCAAAGGCCTGATTCTAAGAGTGACCAAAAAGGGAACTAAAACTTTCTCTTATAGATACTATGAAGATGGTAAGAATAAGCGTTTTACTATAGGTCGGTATCCTAAATTCTCGTTAAAAGATGCCAGGAATGAAGTCCAACGTATTAAGACCGGAAGGTTAGATGGGAAGGATCCACAGCTGGAGCGTAAGCAGAAAAGGACAGCAATGAAATTTAACGTGCTTGTGAAGGAATATAAAAAGAAGCATTTGCGAACTCTTCGGGATTCAACTAAGGCAGAATATGAGCGCATATTGGATCATGAACTTCTGCCAGAACTCGGTGGTTATGTTGCCGATCAAATTAACAAGAAGCATATTGTTAGAATTTTGGACCACAAAGCTTATGACGAAAATTCTGCTACGATGGCGAACCGAATTAGGGCCGTTTTAAGTAGTATTTTTACGTTTGCAGAAAAACAGAGTATTGTAGATAATAATCCGGTATCTAAAACAGATGTTTACAAATCTAAGCCTAAGCAGTCGAATGGATTCTATGAAACGGAGGATATAAAAGAGCTGTGGAACTATTTCTCTGATCTGGATGAGCCAATGGGCGAATTACTAAAGATTTTATTGCTAACGGGACAGAGAAAAACTGAGACGGCAAGTATGAAGTGGACTGATATTAGAAGGAATGTTTGGACTATTCCTGCTGATTTGGCGAAAAATGGTGAACCGCATGAAGTGCCCTTGGGTAATATAGCAAAAGGGATCATAGATAATCTTAAGTCTTACAGTGGAGACAGCCAGTATGTTTTTCTGTCTCCCCGCAAGGATGACAAACCATTGACTTCAACAAAAAATGTGGCTCAGAGAATTAGAAAAAATACAGCGGTGACTGATTTCAAGGTACATAATTTGCGCAGGACTGTAATAACCCATATGGCCAAGTTAGGTATAGCAAGAACTATTGTAGGCAAGGTAGTCAATCATAAGCAAGCCAGCGGCGATGATCTGGTAACTGCTATATACGATAAACATTCATATATCGATGAGAAAAAGCAGGCTATTCAAGAATGGGAGAAACAGCTCTATATAATGCTTACTGGTGATAGCCTTTCATTAATGGTGATGGGTGAGGGAAGAAGAAAAGTAATTGGAGGCCTATATTATTGAAGAATATACAAATTTAACCAATGGTCCCAATTTTTGGGGAGTATTACATACATTTCACTGTGTTATTTATTAGCTACCCGTGTTTCCATTACGTAGGTAAATTTAGATGAATACCATGAGTACGTATAGATATTATAAGATATTTACGGACTGATTTACGCTAAAATTAGGGGTAAGCTGCTGAAGAAAAAACGCAAGCAGCTTGGCGACGACGGATAAATATTCATTCCGATGCAGCCCCCCTTCGTTAGAATTTTCGGGGGGGTATGTATAGGAATGAATAATGGCGCCTGCTTCCTTTAAACGGGCATTCAGTAGAATAATAAGGATAACACAAGGGCTTCAAACTCATCGGTTTGAGGCCCTTTAATTTTTTATAAACAAAAAAAGAATCTTTTTTCGATTTTTCCCGGAAAAAACTTGACTTATCCATATGGATGAAATAAAATAAGATGTAGGATGATTAAATCCTTAACATTTAATTCTAATTTTAATTCCAATTTAAATAAATATATTATGAATACCGATAATATTCCTACCGAACTTACCAAACTCGACCAGTGAGTATGCCACAATTCTCAGAAAAGGCCCTTCCGGCCCAATGGCGGCCTCGCCAAAACCAATGATCCGGGCACCTGAAGCAGCTTTGACGACACCTGGCGCGCTGCCATCCATGGCGCGGATCATTTAACCGGTCTTGGCTTTGTATTTAGCGCCGGTGACCCTTTTGTCGGGATTGATCTTGACGACTGTTTTGATAAAAACGGGAATCTAAATCCCACCGCCGCTGAAATTGTCCAGTGGGCGGATTCTTACACCGAGCGCTCAGTTAGCGGGCAAGGCCTGCATATCATCGTCAAGGGCACGCTGCCCCAGGATTTTGGCCATAAGGTTTCCATGAGCCACGCGGGGTTCAAATGCCTGGAAATCTACGACCGCAAGCGATTTTTTACCATGACCGGGGGATGTTTATGGCCCGAAAACGCCCATCAGGGCCGTGAATATCCGTGAGCTGGACATTCCCGCTGCTTCCAATCGCAACTCGGCGCCCCTAAAGGCGGTCTCCAACACAAAACTGGATCATTTAATCAGCCTGATCAGAGGCAGTAATGACGGTTCAAAGTTTCGGAGCCTGTTTGATTACGGGGATCTGAGTCGCTACGAGGATGATCACAGTCGGGGGGATCTGGCCCTCACTAATATCATCGCCAAAGAAGTAGGGTTTAATGAGCCCCTAATTGACGGCGTGTTCCGCCAGTCGGAATTGATGCGGGCCAAATGAGATAAAAAGCATGCGGGCGATGGCAGTACCTACGGGCAGATGACGATCGATAAGGTATTAAAGAATCGACCCATCAAAGATGAAAGCGAATGGGAGGGGTTCTTAAGCTACCATTACCGATTCCGATACAACGTGGTTACCGGCCGTACGGAAGTATACATTAATGAGGGCTGGGAACCTATCGATGATTACAATTTTAACAGCATCTATTGGCATATGAGGAGGCAGGGGGGCACGATCAGCCAACGCCGGCTCCAAAGCTTGTTGCAGTCAGATTTTGTCGATAAATATCATCCCTTCCGTGCCTACTTCAACGGGCTCCCGGATTGGGATAGGACCGACTGGATTGAGGAGCTGGCCGGTCAGGTACAGACCACCGATCAGGACTTCTGGCAAAAATGCCTGAAAAAATGGCTTGTAGCCATGGTTGCCTCCAGTATTGATGAAGATGAATCCGTGGTGAACCAGACGGTGCTGATTCTTCAGGGTAAGCAAGGCGTGGGTAAATCCACCTTTCTCAATAATTTAGTGCCGCCGGCTTTAGACGATTATGTGTACAGCGGGACGATTAACCCTGGCAACAAGGACTCCATTATTCATCTCTCGGAAACCATTCTTTGTCAGCTCGATGAACTGGAAACGCTAACCCGCTACAAGGAGAGTGCGATCAAAGAGCTTATCACCAAAAGTGAGATACGAATTCGCAGGCCTTACGGCCATTTTGCCGATAAGCTTAATCGTCATGCCTCCCTTTGTGGCTCAATCAATCAGAGCACGATGCTCAATGATTCGACGGGGTCACGGCGGTTCCTGATTCACAAGGTTCAAGCCATCACCTATGACCACGATATAGATATGGACAAGGTTTTTTCCCAGGCGTTGGCCCTTTACAGGGACGGATTCCAGTACTGGTTTGACGGGGCACAGATCCAGCAGATCCACGCCCACAACCAACAATTTCAGAATCAGACGGTCGAAGAAGAGTTGTTGCTGGCCCGTTACCAAAAGGCGGACCCCGATGATTCCGGCGCCCGGCGACTTCAGGCCACCAAAATTCTCAAGCGCCTGCATGACGGCAGGCTGCCCAGCGCCTCGCACAGCGGCAGCATTCGGCTTGGACAGGCTCTGGCCAAGCACGGCTTTCAGCATAGCCGAAGCAAGGGGAAAAAATACTGGTATGTCAAGTCGGCAAAAGATTCCTCGAAGCCTGGCTGATTTACTGGTGGGGAGGGGTAGGTAGTAAGGGGGATGCCGCGATGGAATCCCCCTACCCAGCAAATATATGCGGCCCAGTAACTTACCAGCATAGGGTGTGAGGGGTATGGGGGTATATATAAAAAAATAAACCAGCAGCAGAATAACTGATGATATGATAATGTTGCCAAACCACCCTACACCCTCCCCACCCCTTTACGCTGGCAGGGTTCCAGCCAACATCCGTCCGTTAAAAACAAGTTATATTTATGGATTCATTAATCATCCCAACCAACCCAAAATCATAATTATTATGAGTAAAAAACCAACATCCTACGATTATCCCGAAATCCGCAAAACGCGTGATACGAGTTATAGCGAGACCTGGAAACTCGTTCACGAGCACGGGCTCAACACCATCAAAGATGTCTGAAAACAGAATGGCATGTACGGGGCTGCTACGTTTTTTAATACCTCTCCGTATGTGATCCGTTATTTGGCTCACAAGCACGGCTGAAAAAGAGACGCCCGGCTTGCGCCTACGCACCTGAAAGCGGTACTGGAGGGCCGGCGAAAGCCCGAAGACTACAAAAATCTGGATTTCTCTAATGTTAATTTAAACCCAAACCAACATACCCATGAAAAAGATACATAGCGATAAAAAGAAGAAGATCGAATCGCGGGAAACCCTGCGCAGCACCATCGGTAGCCACTGCAGCCCCTCTACAGCGGAGGGGCTTTGTTATCAACATAATCCCGGGTCCAACCGCTCTATCTGTGGGCAAAACAGAGGATAGCTGGTTAAAGCCAGCTGCCAGCAACGAAACTGTATAATGAGCACGCAAAAAAGTTAACTCGGATCTTTAGGATTTTTTGAAAATCACCCCCTACGTCAAATTTCCAGGGTCCGCCTGAGGAATTTTCATTTTTTTTTCTTCCCTATACAGGGGCCGGTGTCGACCAAAAGCGCCGCGGCCGGTTGTATTTGTTTCTGGACCAAAGGGTGGCAAGTGATTGCAAGTAATTTTTAGCTGATCTGTGCCCATAAAGCCCTTAAAACGCCCTTTATAGGCCATAAAGCCCGTTTTTAAGCAAATTTCGCTTCTAAGCGGCTGAAATGATTTCGGCATGGTTTGGGTTGGCGAAATTTGAGGAAATGGGGAATTATCGTCCGATTTCTTCTTTTCGGGGATTTTTTTAGCCTTTATTCAAGAAATAAATACTCCAACCAAGCGAAAATGATCAAAGGCCGCAATGATTTTGTATTTTATCGCTCCTGTGTGTTGTTTGAATTCATAGTGCCTCTTGTTCCGCTCGGAATGGCAGTATTTTTGGCTAACAATTCTTGCCGTGGGACTCCATCAGATCTTTCAGCTGAAACTGCCAATTTTTTTATTCGCGTGCTTTCTTTCTAAGCTCGCGGCAAGGATGGGGGACTATGGTTAACTGATTCAATCGAAACTGACCATTCTTTTTTGCTGCTTGCTTATCCAGTTTTTAAAGAAGAATATTATATACACAGCCAATTTGTTTAAAAGTTATTTGCTTATAAATCAATTAGATATTAGTATATAATAAACAATTTATCCCAGAATTATCGATAAATTTTTATCTTATAGATTTGGAATGGGGTTCTACAAGAATATCGGCGCGTTACGATCAAGCCAACCCAAAAGTAGATATATTTCGGTAGAAAAAACTGCTTTTGCTTTTTTGGATATAGAAACCACTGGTTTGTACCCGGAACGTGGCTCTCGAATAATTGAAATAGCTATTTTAAGTCGGAATAACCCGCGATTTTTATTTAACGAAACTGCCAGTACAATAACAGATAAAAAATTAGCTCAGCAACTTCCTTTATTATCAAACTACCTGCAGTCAGGTGTTATCGTCGGACATAACGTTAACTTTGACCTACAATTTATTGCTTATGAAGCAGATCGTCTGGGCTGCCGCGGTCCTAATGTGCTTTTTATAGATACGCTCCAATTGGCAAAGAGACTTTGTATTGACATTCAAGATCATAGGCTTTTATCTTTAATAAAATTTTTTAATATATCAACCAACGGCCCATTGCACAGAGCTGAAATCGATGCCCGTTGCACAAGAGCATTATTTTGGAAACTCATTAATAAAGGCGGAATCGAAACGCTTTCACAAGCAGGAATAAAACAACTGAATTGGTCTACATTTTAGAAGATATTCGATAGTTCTATGAAAGGGGTACCAAAACAAAATAATTTTTGGGCTAAACTTCATTATGATAATGAAGGAAATATTATTAGCTGGCACCCACTTATGGCTCATTCAGCAGATGTAGCTGCTATGAGTGAAGCCCTTTTGCATCGTACCATTCTTAGTAAGCGCCTGGCCCATCTTATTGACTGGGAAAAATTATCTGATATTCATATTTCCAGATTATCGGCATTAGCAGCTATCCACGATGCAGGAAAAGTTAATCATGGTTTTCAGAACCGAGCCTTTGCTTCCGGTGGTCCGCGGAGCGGGCATGTAAAGCCGATAATAGAACTTCTTGGTGCCGACGCACAATACCAAGATGATTTACTCATCCCTCTTGGGATTGAAAAAATGCTTTCATGGTTTCCGGCTGATGCTTCTAATACAGCTATTCATTTCTTGTTGACAACCTGGGGACATCATGGTAGACCCACACCTATTGAACGCAAATTTCAATCGACATTATGGAAAGAAAATGATAAGCGAAATCCTTCCGAAGCTCTAAAGCAATTAGGGGATGCTGTTAAAAAATGGTTTCCTAAAGCCTTTAATCACCAAGCTAAGCCTTTTCCTGCAGACCCCGTATTTCAACATTCATTTAACGGCCTATTGACGCTGGCCGACTGGCTGGGATCGGATCCGAAATTTTTTAAATTCGCTAAATATCATGCTGACTATATAAAAACGGCCCGTGAAAACGCAGCCCACGTAGTTGAGAAATTGGTTTTGGACCCCAGTAAAGCACGGAATCAGCTCAGCAACAAACCTATTGATTTTAACTGCATATCAGATTGGGAACCGTATGATATTCAACATCAATGCCTAAAATTGCCCCTCCATAAAGAAGGAAGTCTAACAATTTTGGAATCCGATACCGGTTCTGGGAAAACGGAGGCAGCCATTGCACGATTTATTCGTTTATATCAGGCAGGCTTAGTGGATGGAATGTACTTCGCGCTACCTACCCGCTGTGCTGCTACCCAGCTTTACCGGCGGGTAAAAAAAGCTACCGACCGAGCATTTACTGATGGGGCTTCACGTCCACCAGTGGTTCAGGCTGTTTCGGGTTATATTAAAGTGGATGATACCGAGGGCAAGTCGCTCCCGAATTTTGAGGTTCTCTGGCCAGAAAACCGACGAGACTTCTTGCGCGAACGGGGATGGGCCGCTGAACATCCTAAACGGTATCTCGCTGGAGCTATTGTCGTAGGCACCATAGACCAAGTGTTTCTCTCTACATTACAGGTCAATCACGCTCACATGCGATCAGCAGCCCTTTTGCGCCATTTTATAGTGGTAGATGAAGTTCATGCCTCGGATGCTTACATGACCAGCCTACTTGATCGCGTGTTGGATTATCATCTGTCAGCAGGAGGACATGCGTTATTAATGTCGGCTACACTCGGGACGGACTCGCGGCTGCGCTTGTCCACTAATGGCAACTATTCTTTACCATCACCGGAAGAAGCGCAACAAATCGACTATCCATTACTAACCCATGTAAAGGCTTCCAGAAAAAATCCGCAGACATGGCACGCAGCATCCTCAGGGCATCAGAAAAAAGTTCAACCGGAAACTCAAGCTATTGCTGGATCAGCAGAGGATATTGCTATATTGGCTGCTCAAAAAGCAAAAGCCGGCGGCCGTATTTTGATCATCCGGAATTTGGTGAAGGATTGTATCAAAACGCAGCAAGCACTGGAAGAACAGCTTGGTAAGGATTCTAATTTGCTGTTTAAAGTCAATGGTGTTCCGGCTCCGCATCATTCCCGGTTTGCTCCCGAAGACCGTAAATTATTGGATCGGGAAATTGAAACCTTTTTCGGAAAAGGAACGACCCAACAAGGCGTCGTTGCCGTGGCAACTCAAACCGTCGAGCAGAGCCTGGATATCGATGCCGATTTGCTGATTACGGATTTATGTCCCATAGATGTATTGTTGCAACGTATCGGGCGCTTACATCGTCATAAGCATGAGCGTCCCGATGGGTTTGAAACAGCAAAATGTATTGTCTTAACGCCTGATGATCGGGATCTCGGTGAATCTATAGATAATGACGGAAAAGGCTCCAAGGGGAACTATGGACTTGGCACTGTCTACCAGGATTTACGCGTGCTTGAAGCCACTTGGCGCGTACTGGAAGATCGACAAATGGAATATTGGCACATTCCACGGCATAATAGGGGGCTGGTAGAACGTGCTACACATCCTCACTTTCTTAAAAGTATTGTGGAAGAACTTGGTGCGAACTGGAAGACGCACCAACAACATATAGCAGGACAAACTTTCGCAGACAAACAAATAGCAGGTATAAACTGTATAGATTTTGACGAGCCATTTGGTAAAACTGGTTTCGCTCAAGAACTTAAACAAGTAAAAACGCGGCTTGGCAGGAATGACTACAAAGTATTTTTGCCGAATGCTCTTATGGGGCCATTCGGTGAATCCATAGAAGAAATAACTATCACCGAATGGCAGATTGAGGTAGTACCCGAAGAATTTCAAGTGGAAGAAGAAACTATCAGCACTTTTGAAGGTGGATTTAAGTTTTCATACTACGGACATGTATTTCAGTATGGCCGGTTTGGACTATCTCAACAAGATTAAAAATGACTTATTATGCAATATGACATGCGATATTCTCTTTTGGCTGATCCCATTATAGAAGTGCAATATAATGATGGAACGAGGAAAAAAACTAACCTCCCTGAAATATTTTGCGCTCTGCTACAAGATCAAATTGTTAGTTTTGAGGCCTTACAGCCGCATCAGCAGCAGCCCTGGTTTAGTTTCCTGGTACAACTGGCGGTCATGGCGGTATCGCGGGAAAATGATGGCAAAATTCCATCTGAAGTAGCAGAATGGGAAGAGCTTCTTCTTGGCCTTTCCAATGGCAGTGAAGCCGCTTGGCATCTCGTTGTAGATGATGTTTCCAAGCCAGCTTTTATGCAATCACCGGTTCCTGAATGTTCGCTGGAAAAAGCGGGATATAAATCAGACATTAAAACGCCCGATGAGCTCGATATGCTGGTTACCTCTAAAAATCATGACGTAAAGAGTAACCGTATCCTTCATCCCACACCCGAACACTGGCTGTTTGCATTATTAACACTACAGACTATGGAGGGTTTCTTGGGACGAGGGAACTATGGCATCATCCGCATGAATGGAGGATTCGGTAATCGTCCTTTTGTAGGTATTTCACAGCAATTAAGTTGGGGCGGACGCTTTGGACGTGATTTACAAGTGCTGCTTAATAATAGATCAGATCTCTTAAATATTTATGATGTCAATGGTTATACCTTATTGTGGATACCCGATTGGGATGGAGCAAAAAAAAGCGGTATTCCTATTTCAGGATGTGATCCTTTTTTTCTGGAGATTTGTCGCCGTATTCGATTTACTGGTTTACATAAGAATATCCGGTGTTATCGAACAAATACCAAAGCAAGCCGGATATCTGCTTCGGATGACCTCAACGGCAGAACAGAAGATCCGTGGACACCTATCGAAAAAAAAGGAGTTAAAGCTCTAACTCTGGGAGAGTCAGGATTTACATATGAGCTTTTACAACAGTTGCTGTTGGGCAAAGAATATACTACACCTATTGCTCTTGAATTTCAGCAAAGCGAATCGGGCTGGGCATTTATGATATGTCAGGCATTAGTTCGTGGGCAGGGTAAAACGGATGGTCTTCATAGACGAATTGTACCTATCCCGCCTCGTGTTACTATTCAACTGTTCAAAAACCCATCTCTAAAAGAACGAATTGCTACACGCTCAAAAGAAAGGATTTCGTTAACAGAAGATGTACAAAGCAAAATATTGCGCCCTGCTCTTTCGTCACTTTTAAGCAGCGGCACCGACCAACAGGTTGATTACGAGAAGGTAGCGCCATGGATTAATCGTTTTGACCAGGCTATAGACGAACGCTTTTTCGAATCACTCTGGAAATCTATAAAAATGGATGCTGACGAAGCCAAAAATCGGTGGGAAGAAATTCTCCTGGAAGAAGCGGAACAACAATTCCACCAGGCCGAACGCAGCACGCCCATAGCCCAGTTTCGTAGATTACGAGCTATTAGTAAGGCCCGGTCGATATTTTACGGTCAGGTTAACAAGGTGTTTGAATTTGCCGGACATCAAAAAAAGGTATCAGCTAACTAAAATTTATCAATAATATGAGTTCTGAAGAAGAAAAGACAGCTACGAAAACATCGCCCAAAAAATCAACACCTGAATTCAATTATACAGATTATGGGTCAATTGTTGGTAAAATAGCCGGAATGATGCGTCAGGAAGGCTCACTTTCCAAAGGGGATATCGCCGAGCTAAGACGTGTATCCCCGAATGAGCCCTTCACGCCGGCTCTCTGGCGCGTTCTAATGATACTGGATCTGGATGAATCACCACCGTACATCAACCAGGAAATCTGGGAGCGCCGTTGGGCTACGCTTATGATGGGTATGGCATATTGTGCGGATCTCCATAATTATAAGGTTTCTTTAGGTCGAGCCTTAGCCGAGGCAGGCTGGTCGGAACTGCGTTTTGTACAACTCATGCGAGCCAACGGTGAAATACTGGAGGCCTACCTCCGACGGGTCGCTCAATTTTTATCCAGCAAAAACCAAGAGGCCAACTGGACCGATTTAGCCTGGCTGCTGTTTGCTCAATCGGGCGGAACCGCTGAAAAGGTTCGGCTCAATATTTCACGAAATTACTATTCGGCGATTTATCAAAAAGAAAATAACTGAACCTTAATAAGAATAAATGCAGGGAGGCTATCGCATCCCTGCTGATAATCTAATAATTGGAGTACAATTATGAATACACCAAAATTCCTGCAAATTCATACCTTAACTTCATATCCGGGAACCCTGCTGAACCGTGACGATGCCGGTTTTGCCAAACGTTTGCCTTTTGGAGGAGCAACTCGAACACGGGTTTCCTCACAGTGTTTGAAGTATCACTGGCGTAATTTTGATGGGGAAAATGCACTATATAATCTGGATGTATCCAAGACCTATCGTTCGCGGGAAACATTTCAGCGCAAGCTGGCCCAACCTTTGATTGATGACGGATATCCGGAGCCGTTGGTACGGGCCGGTACGTTTGCACTTAAAGAGCGATTGTTAACGGGAAAAAAAGGCAGTAAAAGTACTATTAAGAATGTTATAACTCCTGATGAAGACGAAGATCCGTGGGAGGAACTTGAAACGGGACAGATTACCATCTTGGGGGCTCCCGAAATGAACTATTTACGCGATCTGCTTACTTCAAAAATAGAGGACCTTAAGGACGATTTTCCGGTCTTTTGGGAAAACGGTTCAGAACCGGATAAAGAAACTGTAAAAGAGGTCGCCGATTCCATAAACGATTTCTCTAAGAGTGATCTTAAAAAGAATCTAAAAGGTCTCGATCTGGCCTCAGGTCTCGATGCGGCTATGTTCGGGCGAATGGTTACCAGTGATATTTTGGCCCGCGGTGATGCCGCCATTCATGTGGCGCATGCGTTTACCACGCATGAAGAGGAGAGTGAAAGCGATTTTTTTACGGCGGTTGATGAACTGCGGCGTGATGAACCGGAAGAAAGTGGAGAATTGGGTTCAGGTCATATAAACAGTACCGAACTTTCCAGCGGACTTTTTTACAGTTACGTAGTTGTGGATATTCCGCTTTTGATCTCCAACCTGCAAGGTATAGATCGTGATGACTGGCAGAATGCTGACCGCTCGCTGGCAGCCGAAATAATAAAACGGCTGATTCATCTTATCGCAACTGTTTCACCCGGTGCCAAACTTGGATCAACCGCGCCCTATTCGTATGCCCAGTGTTTATTGGTAGAAGCCGGTTCATCCCAGCCCCGCACGTTGGCCAATGCTTTTCAGCAGGCGGTATCCAAAAATGGTGAGGGCATACTTCCCAATAGTTTTCATTCACTCGGGGATCACCTGAGAGATTTGGATAGTATGTATGGCAAACAAAATGAGCGTCAACTGGCTGCGATGGGACCTAAAGATATTTTATTAGATAAAACGGGTATTTCAAATACTATCCCCGTGCCGGAAGTGGCAAATTGGGCAGCACAACAAGTAAAAGAGGCTTAGGGACATGCAGATACTTCTACTTAGACTTGAAGCACCGTTAATGAGCTTTGGAGCTCCCATCGTAGATCGACATGGCGAAATTCAACCATACCCGGCTCTATCTATGATAACGGGTCTACTTGGTAATGCACTCGGCTATAACCATGGAAATTTTGATCAATTGCAGACGTTGCAGCAACGGTTGCAATATGCCATTCGCCAAGACCGGGCTGGAAAAAAGATCCAAGATTATCAAACCGTAGATCTATCACAAGGCTTTATGCGAGATGATAATGCCTGGACTACCCGGGGTTGGCTTGATAAACGTAAAGGAGGCTCCGCAAGCAAAGGAACGCACATTCGTCTTCGCGATTATTACGCCGACGCTCTCTATACTATCGCCTTGACCTTGCGCCCGACTGATGAATCACCTACAATTTCTGATCTAAAAAATGCTTTACAGTATCCCGAACGTCCCCTGTTTATCGGAAGAAAAGCCTGTCTTCCTTCTTCACCACTTTTCATCGATCAAATACAGGCAGAGAACCTGACCAAAGCATTACAAACTGTTGAACTTGCCGACCGTGCCGATAACCGTGCTACATACCCGGCATGGTGGCCGGTTGATGAAAGTAAGGATCATCCGCGGGCTGACATTGAAAAGCCTATAACAGATAAACGAGACTGGGCCAACCAAATTCATACGGGTGAACGCTGGATTGCTAAAGGTGAAATTGAAATTAATACAGACAAATCGAATCATGAATAATGTAAATGAGCACAATTTTTACATGATTAATATGTGGCTTGATACGCGTCAATTAATGCAACTGGGACGCATGCTGCATCTGCCGCTAAAAAACACGGGTACAAACTATTTGGTACACTGTGCGCTGTCAGAGCTATTTCAAGAACAGGCGCCCGGTCTGTTCTGTGTAGAAGACAAACACCACCAAATTACTGATTATGATAGCCGTGGACGGCATATTCGCGCACTTTGCTATTCAGAGCTGGAATGGGAAACACTCCAAAATTTATCTCGTGGTTTTGCCAGCCCCACCGTTTATGAAATAGTAGATTGGGATCGAATGGCCTCCAAACCTATGCCCGATACCTTTCCTAAAGGAATGAAACTCGGTTATGAAATACGGGTTTGTCCGGTCGTTCGCAAAGCATCGGATGGGCCAAAGTGGTACGAAGGGCAAGAGCTGGATGCCTTCCTGTCTCGTGTTTATGAGATTGACGATAAAAGTGTAGATATCGATCGTGAAGAAATTTACAGAAACTGGTTAAAGCAACAGTTTGAAAATCGCGGAGGCGCAAAACTTATTACGGCCCAAATGAAAAGGTTCTCGATTGAACGTATGTCACGTCGTAATCACAGTTCGAACCGAAAACTCAAAACGATTCAGCGCCCCGACGTTACCTTAACGGGGAAATTAGAAGTAACTGATGCAACGGCATTTGAGGAATTATTACGAAGAGGTATTGGACGACACAAGAGCTTTGGTTTTGGAATGCTAAAAATAAGACGGACTTAATAGTTGCTGTTATGGTTTTAAAAGGAAGGTTAGGATTAGAAACAGCCCGGATTCCCCACTCCGACCGGCATGGCCTGATGTGGCTGGAACGTGGGAGGCTGGCCGTAGAAAGCGGTAATCTCGTATTTACCACTGCCGGCAACGACAGTCTGGATGCCGGTGCATACGAAATTCCTTTACAACAGATTTCTAACTTGCTTTTAGGACCTGGTTCCGTAATCAGCCATGATGCTCTGCGTATTTTAGCACGGCAGCAAACTGGGGTAATGGCTGTAGGTTCAAACGGCGTCCGCCTATATGCCTCCAGCATGCCTTTAGGGCCTGATCGCTCCGCCCTTGCCCGTACACAGGCTAATCTATGGGCCAATAAAAATTCCAGAGTAGATATTGCTCGTGCTATGTATGCTTATCGTTATGACGGAAACCTGCCCGATTATGCCCGGGACCTCAATTCACTGCGCGGTATTGAAGGTAAACGAATGAAAAAAGTATATCAAAGCCTGGCAAGTCAATATGGGATAAAATGGAATGGTCGGCGATATGATCGTCAAAACCCAGAGCAAAATGATCCCATCAATAAAGCCATTAATCACGTAGCTACCGCTACTTATGCCGCTGCTCAAATAGCCGTAGCCGTTACCGGAACGATTCCTCAACTGGGCTTTATTCATGAATCATCAGGACGTGCTTTTGCCCTTGATATTGCTGACTTGTTTCGTACTTCGGTAATGTTACCAATCGCTTTTGAAGCAACCCAGAAATATTCCCGTAGTAATAAACGACGTATCGAAGCCCAAGCCCGTATTTTGGCCGGTAAAACCTTTCGTAAAGATGATGTAATTCCACAAATGATCGTTCAAATAAAAGAGCTCCTAAATGTCGATGACAATAGCAATAACGCGTAATTTACCTAACCGATTTGATGGTTTTATTTGTTCCTGCATGCACGAGCTCACTCCTGGCGTATATGTAGCACCTCGTATGAAAAAGTCGGTCCGTGAACGTCTTTGGGGGGTAATGATGGAGTGGTCGGGGCTCATACCTGAAGATGGTGGCCTTGTTCTTTTTTGGCGCAGCCGCAAAGCACCATCAGGGCTTGGGGTTCGGGTATTGGGATGGCCTAAAAAAGAACTTGTTGAATATGAAGGTATGTGGCTTACCTTTCAAAAACTTACTCAAGCCCATAACACCGAGCAATTAGAAAAACTTTTGGATGCCAAAGAAAGTCCGTATGATCCAGAAAAAGATTCTGTGTTAGATCAGTTCTGACCCTGCTTGTTGTTGCAAGCAGTAAGAATAATGGCAATTTATTGTCATATTGGCACTTATACTGTCATTACCTCACAGAGGTGACTCCGTACACACGGGGATAGACCCTTCGAGGAATGTCAAAACGTTTGGGATTTCCTGGTGACTCCGTACACACGGGGATAGACCCTTAAAGGAGAGACCTATTTAATATGCGTAGGTGGTGACTCCGTACACACGGGGATAGACCCCCGGTGAAAAGACATTCCTGAATTGGATCCCGGGTGACTCCGTACACACGGGGATAGACCCGATATATATAATTGGGAACCAAAACCAAAAACGGTGACTCCGTACACACGGGGATAGACCCAAGCGATCAACTGTGAAGCTTGTCAGTTTGAAGGTGACTCCGTACACACGGGGATAGACCCAACGTGGCCGGGGTGCTCCCTATAAGCCTTTTGGTGACTCCGTACACACGGGGATAGACCCCATGCAAAACAAATTTTAAACGGTAAATATACGGTGACTCCGTACACACGGGGATAGACCTTAGCGATAAAAAAGGGCTGGTAATACCTTATAGGTGACTCCGTACACACGGGGATAGACCCTTGCCCCATAAGGTCATCAAAATCCTGTTCTAGGTGACTCCGTACACACGGGGATAGACCCCGTTTAGGTAAAAGATCAGCATGCACAATTGTGGTGACTCCGTACACACGGGGATAGACCCATTTCAAGTATTAAAAAAACAGACCCTGACGGGGTGACTCCGTACACACGGGGATAGACCCAGCCTTGTAATATTGCTTAGGCTTGTTTTCGTGGTGACTCCGTACACACGGGGATAGACCCTCGTTGGCACGGGGAAGGGGAGGGGGTTCGTGGGTGACTCCGTACACACGGGGATAGACCCTAAACTTACTGATTATGAAAACGCAAGAAGGAGGTGACTCCGTACACACGGGGATAGACCCTCGTTGGCACGGGAAGGGGAGGGGGGGTTTTTGGTGACTCCGTACACACGGGGATAGACCCTACAATCTTAAATAAAACAGAAGATTAAAAGTGGTGACTCCGTACACACGGGGATAGACCCTTATTACCATCTTTATTTGTCAACATAATTTTGGTGACTCCGTACACACGGGGATAGACCCTTTACCATTTCTCCAGCGAGATAACGTTCGCTGGTGACTCCGTACACACGGGGATAGACCCAAAAAATTTGCTCAAAAATTAGGCATTTCAGAGGTGACTCCGTACACACGGGGATAGACCCCCAGCAGTTCCATATTAATTTGGACGTCACTGGGTGACTCCGTACACACGGGGATAGACCCTTATAAGCAGTTAATGACAGTGAAAACTTAAAGGTGACTCCGTACACACGGGGATAGACCCTCTTCTAAATAGCCGTGAACGTCTGAATTGTCGGTGACTCCGTACACACGGGGATAGACCCAAGGGGAGTCCTTTGTGCTTTTACGTATCATTGGTGACTCCGTACACACGGGGATAGACCCTCAAAAGCCCTTTTTTGGAACTTTTAAAAAAAGGTGACTCCGTACACACGGGGATAGACCCACGATACTGTTAGGCAAACAGATCTCCTTGGGGGTGACTCCGTACACACGGGGATAGACCCATTTCTGTTTTTTTCTTATTTACCTTGTAGCTGGTGACTCCGTACACACGGGGATAGACCCACGATACTGTTAGGCAAACAGATCTCCTTGGGGGTGACTCCGTACACACGGGGATAGACCACGAAGCGCGAACTGCGCGCGAATATGCCCTTTTGGTGACTCCGTACACACGGGGATAGACCCAATGAAATGTTTATATAAATACTACATTAATTGGTGACTCCGTACACACGGGGATAGACCCTTGGATCCCGCCACCAAAATAAATGTCCCGGTGGTGACTCCGTACACACGGGGATAGACCCAATGAAATTATGAGCCAGGAAATCATTCGCAAGGTGACTCCGTACACACGGGGATAGACCCAACTGGGGCAACTTATACTGCTTCTGGAACAGGGTGACTCCGTACACACGGGGATAGACCCTGGCAGTTTGGCGAAATAACAATATTCAATGAGGTGACTCCGTACACACGGGGATAGACCCAAATTAAAGTGTGAATCGTTACACTGGCCTATGGTGACTCCGTACACACGGGGATAGACCCCGCAAGGGCCGACCGCCAAAGCTTACTAAGGAGGTGACTCCGTACACACGGGGATAGACCCGTCTAATCCCTCCAGCCCACGCCATACCTGATGGTGACTCCGTACACACGGGGATAGACCCTGAAATTGTAATGTCTTGATTTAAGTAATCACGGTGACTCCGTACACACGGGGATAGACCCATGGCTGGGCTAATTTCTCTATTTCCGGTTTTAAAACAGGTTTCCCTGCTGTCTGTCCAGGTTGACGGGGCGCTTAATCGGTTCGATCTGCTGCTTTCCTCCACCGCCGTAATCAAGAGATTTGCTTACCTGCCAATGCTGCATATCCTCATCGGGCCAGGGCGTGAATATATTCTCACCAAAGTAATCGTTGGGATTGGCTGATTCATCCAGCCACCAGGTATAGTCGTTTGGGTGAAGAATCACCGGCTGACGCGGGCTTTTATTATGAATTTTGCGCAGCTGCTCGTTGGCATCGGTAGTTATAATTGAATAACTGCGCACAATTTCGCCGGTTTGCGGGTTGGTCCAGGAATCGTAGATACCGGCAAAACAAAAGTGGTCGGTAGATTTCAGTTTGAAATAGAAGGGAATCGAATCGGAAGGACTGCGCCCGCCGGGCTGATCTATTTTTTTATGAAATTTGTGGGGCTCAAAAAAGCCATTGGCGGGAATCAAGCATCGATTACTTTGAAACCGTGGCTTCCACAATCGACTTTTCATTAGCTTGTCATCCCGGGCATTAAAATACTTGTAGTAATTTTTTGTTGCATCATCGGCAGATTTTGTCCAAGAAGGAACCATGCCAAAGGTGAACAGCGCAAACCGCCGCTTATCGCTCTCCGGATCCTGCCAAATAACTGGCGCGTGCGTTCCGGGACGGACGACGTAGCGACCATCAAAAATATCAGGCTGATCGTCAATATCGAGCTCTTCAGTTATTTTCTTCGTATCGTGAATGTCGTAGTAAATGCACATGGGTAAACAAATTATTTGCCATTCGGACACTGTTCTTAACAGGAATTCAAATATTCTTGTTCAGTAAATATCTCCGGTCCCCATTTTCCCGCCAAAATTCGGTATAAGAATAATGGTGAGGCGCTACGTCTCCCATTCATTCTAACAATAACCAATTACCAAGGAGGACAATATGTCACATTTAAAATTAAATGATTTCTGTTTCCCCGTCGTCGAGCGGCAGGTCGCCGTCGACGATGTTCAAAGTCCCGTAGTGGACTGGGAGAACCCAAACACTTACATCCCGGCCCGAAACCACAAGGCCATTGTTAGAGAAGACACCAGCGAGCTGATATCCATCGTAAAGGACAGTTACAATGTCATTCCCAATGAGGTTTTGATTAACAAGCTGCTGCATTTTCTGGCGACCAGCAGCGAGCCATTTCGCATCGACCCGACGCATTCTTTTGTCCAGGACAACCGGATGCGCCTGCAAATCACCTTCCCAGATCTGAGCCTGCAGGACAGTGAGTCCGAGATTCCGCTATCGCTGTTCCTGCACAACAGCTACGATATGTCAGAAGGCGTGCGCTTCTATTTCGGGGCCATCCGAGCGATTTGTTCGAACGGCATGGTCTTCGGGGAGATTCTCGGAAAATACTACAGTAAGCATACGTGTGGATTTGAGCTGGAGGATTTTGCCAGCCGGCTCGAGGAAGCCAAGAGCTATTTCCCGGCGATCCAAAATCGCATTGACCAGCTGCAAATGCTGCCAGCCACCGAACAGCTGGTCGAGCAGGTCAGCGATCGCATTTCCAAGCGACTGGCCGACCAGGTGCTGGAAACCCAACAAATCCGGCAGCTCAGCCAGTGGCAGCTTCTCAACCGGGTGACCCATTACATCAGCCACGACGTGGATAAACCGACCCGCGCGAGGCATCAGCAGTCGGTCAGCCGAATCTTCGGACTTTAGGAGGCACCCCATGTCATTAGGCAAACTCATTATTAAAATAATCATCATTCTAAGGAAATAGTCCCATGGAACAACTAATCGAAAGCGCCGCGCAATTGATCAAAGACCTTGTGCGGGTAATTATTCTCGGGGAAGACCCAACCGAAAACGATTAAATAAATAAACAAGCCAAATAAAAGGCCGCCTTAAAAAGCGGCCTTTTTTATTGGACCACTAATTTTAACCCCTTAACCCCCATTATTATGCAACCAACAACAACCTATAGCGATGAAATACCGACCACTGAGTGGGTCGAGAATAGAAAGCATTACATCGGCGGCTCAGAAGTAGCCGCGATCTTAGGCGAGTCCAGCTACAAAACCCCCTTGCAGATCTGGATGAAAAAGCAAGGGCTCGTGGGTGAAATTGAATCATCTCCCGTCGCCGACTTTGGCCACGTGTTTGAGCCGATTATGGCGGATTATTTTGAAAGCCTCATGGGCCTAAAAACAAGACGCGTCAGCGATCCATACGTCCACGATGAATATTCTTTCCTGCGGGCCAACATCGACCGGCAGATCTGCAGCGGCGATGGCGTGCCCGGCACGGGCGTGCTGGAGCTTAAGACCACCACCTCCCACCGGCTCCGGAAGCTTTCAAGGGCTTATCCGAAATCCTGGGGTTACCAGATCCAGCACTACCTGGGGCTCACCGGCTACCAGTACGGGTACCTGCTCATCTACGAGCGGGACAGCTGTAAGTTCCACGAGCCGGTCTACATCGAGCGCGACGTGGCGTTTATCGCCGAAAACACCGAAAAGTTAGTCGCGTGGTGGCAGTGCCACATGATCGAAGGTCAGCGCCCCGCCCCGCAAAACGGCGAAGACTTGCTGCTTTTGTATCCGGAAAGCACCGCTGGAAAAGTGGTAGAGGCCAGGCCCAAGGACTTCGACATTTATCGGCAGCTCACTGAAGTGCGGGAGGAGAAGGATAATCTTAAAGCCAAAGAGACCACCCTTAAAAACAAGCTGAAGGAGACGCTGGGTGATGCAGAACGACTGGTTTGTCGAGGCAAGACCTTGGTCAGCTGGAAAACCTACGAGCGATCACGACTTGATTCGACGAAGCTCCGCGAGCAGAAGCCGGAGATATATGAAAATTACCGCACTTCGTCCTCATACCGGCGATTCTCCGTCAAATAATCAGATCATACTAATCCTAAAAAACAAACGAGGTAAATCATGATGTCCATAATTATCACCGAAAATCGAAATGACGATTACCCGATTCCTGATGAAGGTATTGCCAGCGCTGTTTGCGTGGACGTGGTTGCCCTGGGGAAAATCGAAACCCCGTGGGGACCCAAAGAAAAGGTGTCCCTTATCTTTGAACTCGAAGATACCGACGTTGAGGGAAACCGCTATATCCTCGGGAAAAGGTACACCCGCTCGCTCAATGAGAAATCCAATCTGCGTAAGGATCTGGAGCGCTGGCGGATCAAAAAATTCAAGCCGCAGGAATTAAAAGACGGCTTCGATTTGGAGAGCCTTGTTGGCGTTAGCTGCCTGCTGTTCATCTCCCACAACGAGACCGACCAGCGCACCTATGCCAACATCGACTCGATCATGCCGCCCGAGAAAGGTGATGACGGTAGGCCTCAATGGTTAGCTGTTCGCCCAAGCGGCAATTACATCCGCGTTATTAATCGTGAGGGGTACCAGCCGCCGGAAGAATACGCAAAATCCGTCAACGGTGCGCGCGAGTGAGCGCAAGACCGTTCGGGGTACAGGGGGCAGTCATCTGACTGCCCCTTTTTTTTAATGCTAACCCAAAACCCAACAAAAAATGATTGAACTTTTGCAAGTGCTGCAGCGACTGATCAAATCTGAAAGCACGCATACCGTGTTCACCGAGAACCCCCATGAAAAAATCGGGGTCTTGTGGATCGAGGAGTCCGGAATCACGTACTGCATCAAAATTAAAACGGTCCCATACGACCTGGAAGATGCCATCGTCTCCAGTGACAACCCAAACCTTAACGTTAAATCTTAATGCCATGAATACCGATAATAATCCGATCGAAAAATCTCCGCAGCTGGCGGAGGTGAAGCTGACCTATAAATGCCAGCAACCGCCGGGAGAATCGCCTACGGTCTCTACGCCTGGAGAAGCGGCGCGTGTGCTGCGCAAAATCTGGGAGCCGGGGCAAATGCAGCTGAGAGAGCAGTTTGTGGTCCTGCTGCTCAACAGCGCCAAAAAATGCCTCGGCTGGTGCAAGATCTCTTCCGGCGGCACGACGGCGACTATCGTGGACCCAGCGGCCATATTCAGGGTCGCTATGCTGGCTAATGCCAGTTCCATTATCGTTGCACACAATCATCCCAGCGGGAATCTTGACGTCTCCGCTGCCGACGAAAAGCTCACAAAACGAGTGATGGAGGCGGGCAAACTTCTGGGCATCAGCTTGGAGGATCATATCATTCTCACCGCCGAAGATTACCGCTCGCTCAAAGCAAGCGGGGTGATTTGATGGCAGGGAAGAGGAGGCGCTGCCTTCTCTTTTAGGGTAGGATTTTTTACGTATGAGCGGGAAATCAATGCCATCGCAAAAGCATACACTAATTTTTATACCTACTATAATAGGGTCGAAGGCTTCCCTGAAACCTGTTTCCCTTTACCCTCAGCTTACCCTAAAGAAATTTTAGGTCATTTTTAAATGAGCATTTTTCGAAATGGAAAAGCCCCTAACTATTTGTTAATCAGATGTTTATAAAATAGTACGCCTGAGAGGATTCGAACCCCTAACCTCCTGATCCGTAATCAGGTGCTCTATCCAGTTGAGCTACAGGCGCATTCCAGTTACCAGTTACCAGTTACCAGTTACCAGTTACCAGTTACCAGTTACCAGTTACCAGTTACCAGTTACCAGTTACCAGTTACCAGTTACCAGTTACCAGTTACCAGTTACCAGTTACCAGTTAC
>Ga0209921_1000108_pt1 | contig 30285 bp, 28 predicted proteins | sample SalPonF2_C_D2_MG_FD_185730 | JGI IMG/M metagenome (GOLD analysis project Ga0209921, IMG submission 185730) | Salt pond soil microbial communities from South San Francisco under conditions of wetland restoration - Salt Pond MetaG SF2_C_D2_MG... ...
CAGCCGGCGGACTCGGATGCCCTGATTCATCACTCCGACCGCGGGTCGCAGTACGTCAGCATTCGATACAGCGAGCGGTTGGCCGAGGCGGGCATCGAACCGTCGGTCGGCAGCCGCGGCGACAGCTATGACAACGCCCTGGCCGAGACCATCAACGGACTCTACAAGGCCGAGGTGATCCATCGGCGCGGCCCCTGGAAATCCCGGGAATCCGTGGAACTGGCCACGCTGGAATGGGTGTCCTGGTTTAACCACCATCGCCTATTGGAACCCTTGGGTTATATTCCTCCGGCAGAAGCTGAGGCAAACTACTACAGGCAACTCGACCGTCAGGCCGCCGTCGCGGCATGACTTAAACCAAACAGCCTCCCCGATTCCCGGGGCACTTCAGATAACATTCTGCTCTCAGCTCGTGGCGAGGCTGTGTTGTCCGATTTTGGCCTCGCTAAACAGACGTCTTTCAGCGGCCAAGCGGGGCAAGACCGGATTTATGGAAAAATGACACCGCCCGAAGCGTTTAGTACTGACGAGTTCACGAGACACTTTGACATCTACCAAGCCGGCTTAACGATATATAGGCTCGCTGTAGGCGATGAGTCTTTTTACAGACAGTACGAAGGATTTGTCGCGGACGGAACGCTCAACCGCAATCAGTTTCGGCACGCCGTAGTGAACGGAAAGTTTCCGTCATTTGAGCAGTTCCCGGAGCACATACCTCTGCGCCTGATCAAAACAATCCGCACATGCTTGGCGCGAGATCCACAAAAGCGATTCTCATCGGCCAGTGAAATAGTGAACTCCTTTGCGGATATCGATGGTAAGCTCCTCGACTGGCGACTGGAAATTCACACAGACTATCGAGAGTGGCGTAAAGTCCAAGGGGGACGTAGGTTTCGGCTGCGGGTTAACAAAGACGGATCTAGCCAGGCCCGACGTCAGATTGATGATAAGCCGGAACGGAGGATAAACGAATACTGTCAAGAAGCGATTTCCCGCTCTGATATAAAGCGCTTCCTTAGGGAGTTTTGATGGGGATTAAGCGTGTGCGAAATGCCAGGGGGCGATATACGTCGCGGTCGCATATTGGATTAAAACAAGGGGCCAAGCGTCTAACAAAGTCACAAGGGGCCCGGAAGAAATTTGAGGCGGCACAAGACGGATATTTCGTGTGGCAGAGTGTCAAAAAAGGATAGTCCTAACAATTCTATTGTAGCCGGCGCTTGGGGCTTCGCTCACGGCGCTACTAGGACGAACGGGGTTGAGCCTTGAACGTGACCAGAACGTGACGAACTCCAGTCACGCGACGTCAAATCGTGTCCTCTCCAGTCACAAAAGCGCGGGGTCGGATGCGCTAAGTTCCTGTTTTACCAAGATACGCCCGGCCCAATTCGCCCTCCGGAGCCAAAGGTCGCAGGTTCGAGTCCTGCCGGGCGCGCCATCTCTCGTTGCCATCCCCTCGTACCCGGAACCTCACCACGCGTGTACGAGGGGTTCCGGACTCGAACCTCTGACGTAGCGATTAATCCAGGGTTCGAATCGAGCCCGGCAAAGTCGGGGGAGACAACGGCAGCCCACCGGTGCTGCCGGCCCGGAAGGGCGAAGTGGCGAAGCCGCGGAGTAGTCCTGCCGGGCGCGCCAGGTTTCCAGGCACTTACACGTGCCTTCCCTTCATGCGGTCTTCTCGGCGCGACCAGGTCCTGACGAGCGGCTATAGGGCCCAGCTGCTACCGTAATGGGCCCGTGCCAGGTGTACATGCCGCTCGGTCATCCGGATACACCAACTGACCCAGCAGCTCTGTGTTGTGGGATAGCCCGGTCCCGTGGTACCCGACGCAGATGACCACCGAGCGAAGCGCCTTCGAGACCGGCAATCCGGTCGGCGACATCCAACAGCGACGCCATATCGATCCCCGTATCGATGCCCCCGCCTTCGAAGGCGCAAACCAGATCCTCGGTCGCCGTGTTTCCTGTGGCGCCTGGTGCGAACGGGCATCCACCCAGACCGGCCGCAGATGCGTCGAACGTCCGCACTCCCGCCCGGAAAGCGAAAAGCGCGTTGGCGACACCCATTCCGAACGTGTCATGACCGTGATACGCCCAGTCAATTCCTGTTCCCGCCGCTGCCATCAGCGCCCGGAACCGTTCTTCCACTCCATAGGGGTTGGCACGACCGGTCGTATCGCACAGTGCAATTTCCACTGTCCCCGCGATTTCGGCGATCCGCTCCACCACAGAGCGCACTTGGTCGAGCGGCACCGTACCCTCGAAGGGGCAGTCAAAGGCGGTCGCCACGTCGACGCGCATCCGGAAGGCCCTGTCGGCATCTCGCATACGAACGATTTCCACTAACTCCTGAAGAGACCGTTCGATGCTCCGGTGGACGTTGCTAAGGTTGTGGGCTTCCGACGCGGAAACAACGTACACCAGCTCGCCCACCTCGCGGCGGAGTGCCCGTTCTGCGCCCTTGGCGTTTGGGACCAGAGCGGAAAGGCGAAGATCGGAGCGGTCTTTGAAGTATTCGGCGATATCCCCGGTATCAGCCATCTGCGGTATGGCTCGTGGGCTGACGAACGAGCCGATCTCCACGCGCTCGAAGCCGGACGCGATCAGCTCACGGATGAGCTCGATCTTGGTTCGCGTCGGCACGAGCTCTGCGATCGACTGAAATCCGTCCCTTGGCGCGACCTCGGTCAGTTGCACTCGCGCGGGGCCTCCTTCCGTCATCGCCTGCTTCCTCCCGGCCCGTTCTCCGTCTGAGCCTGCCGAGCATTGATTACGCCCCCAGCCAGCAGAATATCGATCTGACGTGGCGTCAGATCGTGTCGCAATGCCAACGACTTGCCGTCGACGTCGGCGACAATGCTGCGCTCACACCGTAACTGGGTGTGCAAATCGTCGATCCGAAGGCGTCCGCCGACAGCAAACCACTGGGCGTCATCGGGGTCTTCGAAGATCAGCGGAACCACGCCGAAGCAAACCAGGTTCTGCCAGTGGATCCGCGCGAAGCTCTTGGCGATGACAGCTCTCAGACCGAGCAGACGCGGGGCCAGTGCCGCGTTCTCGCGGCTGGATCCCTGGCCGTAATTCCATCCGGCGACGACCGCATGTCCACCCCCGCCCCGGCTTTCGCGCGCGCGCCTTGGGTAATCCGAATCGATGCGCTCAAAAGCGAAGTCCGCTGTCCGGAAAACGTTACTCCAAAGCGGCAGGACGCGATTACCCGCCGGGATAATGTCATCAGTGGATATGTTGTCCTCGAGGCACAACGCTACATCCAGCTTCAGGCTTGCGGAGAGAGGCTCCAACGGCGGTAAGGGCGGTGTATTGTCCGTCCGCAGCAGCGGCGGGCGCGTCTCCCCCGGCGTGCGCCGCGCGGGCGGAATAAACATGGCCGCGTTTCCACGCCCAGAATCCGGCTCATCAATCCGCGGATAGGGCATCTCGAGCGTCCGTGGGTCGGTGATCACCCCCCTGAGTGCAGACGCAGCAGCGGTCTCCGGACTACACAGGAAGACGCGGTCCTCAGGCGTTCCCGAGCGCCCAGGGAAGTTGCGTGCAACCGTCCGCAGGCTATTGCGCCCGCTGGCGGGCGCCTGGCCCATGCCAATGCACCCGTTACACCCCGGCTGGTGAAGGCGCGCACCTACCCGAATCAGATCTGCCAAGAGGCCCGCACCGGCAAGCAGCTCGAGCACTTGTCTCGACGACGGATTGACATCCAGTGACACGCCTTCCTCGATCGTGCGCCCGTGAAGCATGTGCGCGACGACGGCAAAGTCCCGGTATCCCGGGTTTGCCGAGGAGCCGATGTAGGCTTGGTAGACGGGCTGGCCGGCTGCCTCTCGTACGGCAACGACGTTGTCCGGACTCGACGGGAGCGCAATCAGAGGCTCCAACGTGGACAAATCGATCCGGTCGCGTCGATCGTAGCGACACCCTGGCTGCGCAGCCAGGGGAGTCCACGCTGCCTCGCGCCCACGGGCGCGCAGGAAATCGCGAGTGATCCCGTCGCTGGGGAATACCGTCGTGGTCGCCCCCATCTCGGTGCCCATGTTCGCCAAGACATGTCGATCCATCGCCGATAGATTCGCCAAGCCTTCCCCGTAGTACTCCAGAATGCAGTTCTTCGCCCCCGCGACGCCATGCCGACGGAGCAGTTCCAGAATCACATCCTTGGCAGACACCCAGTCCGGCAGCCGCCCGACCAGCTCGATGCCCCAGATTTCGGGCATGATCACGTACAGCGGCTCCCCCGCCATGGCCATGGCGACTTCGATGCCACCGGCGCCGATCGCGAGCATGCCAAGACCACCGGCGGCGGTGGTATGACTGTCACAGCCGACAAGCGATTGCCCGGGTACTCCGAACCGCTCCATATGAACCGGGTGACTGATCCCGTTCCCGGGGCCGCTGTACCAGAGGCCAAACCGCTCGCAAGCACTTTTCAGGAACAGGTGGGCATCTGCAGCCAGGTGGTCGGCCTGAATGAGGGCATGATCGATGTACTGGACGCTCGGCGAAGTCTTGACTTCCGGACCGCCCATGGCCTCAAGCTCGAGCATCACAAGGGTTCCCAGCACGTCCTGCAACAAAGCCTGATCAGCGCGCAGTCCGATCTCACAACCCGGATCCATGCGACCGTGAACCAGCTTGGCGGAGATCAGTTGGCGCGCGAGATTCTCGGACATACAGGCCCTCCTTGCAGGTCGCGGCTGCGCTCAGATGACCCTGGACCGGGCAAGAGAGGCGATCGCACCCTCGCTAAACCCAAGCCAATCGCGTAGCACATCCTCTGTGTGTTCACCGAGTGCGGGTCCGCTCTGGCGGACAGTGCCCGGCGATTCGGACAGGCGTGGGAACACGTTCTGCATGGCGATGTCCCCGAAGCGGGGATCGTGCACGCGTGTAATTGCTTCGCGGGCAAGAAAATGAGGATCGTCCAACATCTCCGGGGCCCGATAGGCGAGGCCGGCCGGAACACCACTTGCCGCAAGACGTTCGACGAGCTCCTCGGCGTCGTGCTGCCGAGTCCAGTCGGCCACCGCCTCATCCAATTCCTCCTGGCGCTCACCGCGGGCACGGTGGCTGGCGTATCGCGGATCGTCGGCCAATCCGGGTTGTCCCATCTCGGCACAAAGGCGCCGGAAGACGGTATCCTGGTTGGCGCCTATGATCACCTCCTTGTCGTCGCGCGTGGGGTACGCATTCGACGGCGCGATTCCCGGCAGGGTACTGCCTGACCGCTGACGAACGTGACCACAGCGGTCGTATTCGGCTACCAGGCTCTCCGTCATCGCCAGCACGGATTCGAAGATCGAGGCATCGACCACCTGACCCCGACCTGTACGGTCGCGAGCCTGCAGCGCCAGTATCGCGCCAAGGGCAGCATGTAGGCCTGCCAGGGAGTCACCCAGCGAGAGCCCTGCGCGCACCGGTGGGCGGTCAGGATAGCCGCTGATGTACCGGAGCCCGCCCATGGCTTCACAGACGGAGGCAAAGCCGGCCCGCTGCGCATAGGGCCCCGTCTGACCGAAGCCGGTCACGCGTACCATGATGAGCCGCTGATTGATCCCCGACAGCGCTTCCCAACCCAGCCCCCAGCGCTCCAGGGTTCCCACGCGGAAATTCTCGACCAAGATATCCGCCTCGGCGGCAAGGCTTCGGGCGATCTGCTGTCCCCCCTTCTGCCTGAGATCGAGCGTCATAGACTTCTTGTTCCGTCCAATCACCGCCCACCAAACGGCATTACCATCCGCATCGACGGGTCCCCACTGGCGCATCGCATCGCCTCGGCCAGGGGGCTCAATCTTCACCACCTCAGCGCCAAAATCGGCGAGGATTTGCCCGCAGAACGGGCCCGCAATGAGCTGGCCCATCTCCAGGACCTTGACACCCTCCAACGGCCTCATTTCCCCACCGTCCGTCCGACCTCGCTGACGTCGCTGCCGGGGGGCCGGGACGAACCGCTCTCGCGCCTCGTCCCAACCGCTGAACCCCCTCCAGCTCCGCTCTGCTCCGTCGGCGATTTGTTGGCGGAACCACCGCGCGAGCCCTCTCCAGGGCCGGTGCCGAGATACGCCCTGACGACGGCCTCGTCGTTCAAGACCCGTCCGGGAGGTCCGTCCGCGAGGGAACGGCCGTAGTCCAGGACGTGCACGCGGTCCGCAAGATCGGCGACCATCTGCATATCGTGCTCGATCCAGATCATCCCGATGCCCAACTCGCGCTTCGTCTTCACGACAAAGTAGGCGAGATCTTCGCGTTCGCCACGGGTGAGCCCCGCGGAGGGCTCGTCCAGTAACAGCAGGACCGGTTCCGCGGCCAGTGCGCGGGCGAAGCCGACCAGCTTCTGGAGCCCGAACGGCAGCTCGCCCACCCGCGAATGACGATACCGATCCAGCTCACAGAAGCGAACAATTCGCTCCACTGCCTCGCGATGCTCGCGCTCCGCCCTCCGGGCGCTCGGCAGCGACAGAAGCTCCGCGAGCAAGCTCACGTTCATCCGTGTGTGGCGGCCCGTCAGCAGGTTCTCCAAAACAGTCATGTCCGGAAACAGCTCTCCGTGCTGGAACGTTCGCGAAATGCCCAACGCGGCGATCCTGTGGGGCTGCCGGCCGAGGATATCCTGCCCGCGGAATCGGATTGTTCCAGACGGACGATAAATGCCGCTGACGCAGTTGAAGACGCTGGTCTTGCCGGCGCCGTTTGGGCCGATTAGCGCGAGCAGCTCGCCTGTCTCGACCGCCAAGGACACGCGGTCCAGAACCTCCAAACCACCAAAACGAAGCGTAATCTGATCGATTTCGAGCTCAGGCATGGCTGTTACCGCGGGCAAGCCGCTCCTCCACAACGTCCCCGTACTTCCGGCGTCCGCCGCCGGAAGCGCCCAGATAGGACTCCTGAACCCTGACGTCCCGGGACAGCTCCCGCGAGCTCCCCGAAAAGGCCACCTGTCCGTTTTCCAGCACGTATCCATGGTCGGCGAACCGAAGCGCCACAGCGGCACTTTGCTCGACAACCAGAACGGCCAACCCCAGCTCGCGGCACACCTCAAGCAATCGGCCACAAAGTTCGTCCACGACGATGGGCGCGAGCCCCAGCGAGAGCTCGTCGATCATGAGCAGATCCGGCTTGCACACCAGCGCCGAACCGATCGCAAGCATCTGGCGTTCCCCTCCGGACAGCAGGCCTGCAGCCCGTCTCCGATGCTCCGCGAGCCGGGGAAAGTAGTGGTAAACCAATTCGGTTAGTCCGTTGCGCTCGGCCCCGCGTACGCCGGCCGGAGCAACCACGGTAAGGTTGTCGGCCACCGACAGGTTCGGAAAAATCTTCTCCCGCTCGGGCACGATGGCGATACCCCGGCGTGCCGTTTGGTGCGGGGACAGGTTCTCGATTCGCCGTCCCTTGAACGTCACGCTACCGGCTACGACACGGGCGTTGTCCAGGCCGAGGAAACCGGAGATGGCCCTCAGCGTCGTCGTTTTGCCTGCACCGTTGCTTCCCAGCAGAGCGACGATGCCGTGGGCCGGAACCCTGAGACTGACATCCTGCACGCCGATGATCGATCGCTGGTACGCGACCCCGAGACCATCGACGTGCAAGAGTGCTTGCCCGTCAGCCGCCGTCATTCGGAGACTTCTCCGAGTGGCACCCGTTTGAACCGTAACCGCCGCTGGATCCGGCGCCACGCCCCAAGCAATCCACGCGGCTCGAACATGAGAAAGAAGATCATGACGGCGCCGAATGCCGCGTAGATCGCGGCAAAAGCGCTGCCTGGGTTATCCGCACCAAGCATCGGAAGCAACACGCCCTGGATTGCGTGCGGCAACAGGACAATGAAGGTGGCTCCGAGCAGAGCCCCCGCGAGCGAGGGCATGCCACCGATAATGATCATGGCCACATACTGGATCGTGAGGTAGAACGAGAACGCATCGACCGAAACAAAACCTCGCTGGTACGCGAACAAGGCTCCCGAGACCGTGGTAACGGTCGCGCTGATCACGAATGCGAGAAGCTTGTACCTCGGGACATTGATCCCCATCGCCGCGGCGACGGTCTCGTTCGTGCGAATAGCGCCCCACGCCCGACCGGTACGCGATCGCAACAAATTCGCACACAGGATGAGCGTAACGACCACCGCGGCCAAGAGCAGAAAGTACCAAATGCGGTCGCCATAAATCTGGTGCCCGAAGACCACGGGCGCATTGACCATGATCGCGCTGGACATGGCGCGATTGGTCTCGTATTCGCCGCACAAGTAGATCACGACGAAATGCAATGCCAGGGTGCTGACGGCGAGATACAAACCGCGCAATCGAACGGAAGGAAGGCCAAAGATCAGCCCGAGCATCGCGCCTAGGACCGCGGATGCCGGGAGGGCGACCCAGAACGGCGCCCCGAACTCCTTGTAGGCGATCCCCACGGTGAACGCGCCCGCCGCCATCAGGCCGGCATGACCCAGAGAGATCTGGCCTGCGAAGCCAGTCAAGAGCATCAGAGCCAAAGCTCCAACGCTGGCAAGAAGCACCTGGTTGGCAAGATCGAGCTCGTACGAAGACGCGACAAACGGGATAACCAACAAGGCAGCCGCACCCACTGCCAGTCCCAGCCGACCACGCCGGCTTGCGATAGCGCGTAGGACCCACGCGGGAATCGGCAGGCGGCGGGTCGCAGGGCGTGGCGTACGACTAAACACGGTCGAGCTGCTCCTGGGTCCCGAACAACCCCCAAGGTCGAATGACGAGCATGACGATCAGTACCAGGAACGGTGCCGCGCTCGAGAGCAGCGGGTCGACATAATGGATCAGGAGGACTTCCGTAACCGCGACGATTAGCGACCCCGCCAGAGCTCCCCCGAGGCTGTCCAGTCCGCCCACGAGCGCCGCCGGAAAGGCCTGGAGGCCCACCAGGGCCATCGTGCTGTCCAGTCCGGAGTTCAAAGAGAGGAGCACACCCGCCGCAGCACCGGTAAAGGCCGAAAGAGCCCATGCGAGTGCGTAGATCCCGTGAATGCTAATCCCGCGTTGGGCCGCGAGCAGGGGGGCCTGGCCCACGGCACGCATGCGCAGTCCCCAGCGGCTAAAGCGCATGAACAAGAACAGCAACGCATAGACAACGCCGGCCACAGCGACCAGCAGCAGGGAACAGGCAGAAGTGTGGGCGGCCCCGAGTATCGCAATCGTGGGATTCGACACGCCAAGGTGCTGGATCGGTTGCCGACTCTGGGCGGACCACACAAGGGCGATGCCTCCGCGGAGCATGATACTGAGCGCAATGGTAGCGAGCACCGCCGCCAGCACGCTCTGACCCGTCATCCGATGCATCAAGAAGACGTACACCAGGATGCCGACGACCAGACTAAGCGCCGCCGCCATCAGCAGGGACAGGACGGGATTGCCGTGGAAGACGAGCGCCGTCGAGAGCAGCAGGTACGCGCCCAGCATCATCAGAGCGCCGTGCGCCAGGTTGAGGACTCGGCTCACCCGGTAAATGAGCACGTAGCCGCACGAAATCAGCGCGTACGTCGCGGTCAACACAACGATGTTGACGAGCAGCTGCATACGGGACCTCAGATGCCGCGGGCATAGGGCCGGGATGCGCAAACGCATCCCGGCCGGCCGCTCAATCTCTGGCCTATTTCACGACGAACGCTTTCCAATCCTGAGCGCGCACGATGGATCCCGAGCTCGGATTCCAGTGGTAGACCCGGTAGTACTGGCGAGTACGGAAATGATTCCGTTTGGTCCACAGGATCGGGCCGCCACGAAGACCGTGCATCGCAACCTTCAGGGTATCCATTGACGCCAACACCTTCTGCCGGGTCGCCGGCCAGCCCGCCTTGGCGAGCGTCGCCTTGAGGACCATCCCGGCGATCCAGCCCTCGGTCATCTCGTCGGCCGGATATTTCGCGTTCGCGCTGGTGGCCACCCGCATCATCTTCTTCTGTATCGGGAGCTTTTCGCTGAACAAGGAATCGGAGCTGACAATATAGAATTTACTGTCCTTGAGGTGCTTGAGCTCATTCTCCGCAACCGGCTGTTCCACAGCAGCATAGCTGCCATTCCAGCCCAGCTGCCGCAGCGCCTCGAAGGTCTTCACTTCGGTCACCCACGGTGCCCACGAGTAGGCCCAGTTGGCCTTGCCATCCTGGATGTTCGTGGCAAATGATGTATAGCTGGCAGTCGTGGGGGGAATCGCCTCCTTCTGCACGATCTTCATTCCCATCTTCTTGGCCGCGCCGGCGGCATGGTTGATCCCTCCGCGGGAGACCGGGATCGCCATCGCGACGAGGCCCAGCCGTACAGGCCCGGAAGCATGGTCGTGGATAAACGCGATAGCCGCCCGGCCATCATACTTTGTGGAAATCCCCGAGGAGCAGAACACAAACCGCTGTGCCGGTGGGAACGCCTGGCTGGGGCAGACCGCGTTGGCCGCAAACAGCAGTGGCGTCCGGGTGCGATCTGCCATCTTCATCATCGGAGCGTAGGTGGACGAGAGGCTCGCATTGATCAGCAAGGCCACGTGGTCGTCCGACAACAGTTGCTTGGCGTTCGCTGCCGCATTGGAAGCCTGCCCTCCGTCGTCCCGGATGATCAGATGGATCGGGTGTCCGTGAACCCCGCCTTCCTTATTCAGCCGGTTGACGTACAGGCGCAAGCCCTGTATCGCCGGAGCGATCGTGCTCGCGGCGGGTCCCGTCAGGGCACCACTTACGCCGATCTCGTAAGCCTGTTGTCCAAAGGCAGTCGCTGGCATCATGACAAGCGCCAGCAAAGCTACAATTGCGTACGTTACGTAGCGCATGGTCTCCCCCCTCATGGTTATCATGGCGTAAGCTCGGACGATCCCTTACTTTCAAGCGAACGGTTCCAAGCTGCCCTGCCGTGCCGGCCCAGTGGTTGTCCCGGGCTCACCCGAGACCCTCGAAGCGATAGTAGTTCGCCCATCGCATCAAGTTCTCGTCGCTCATCGAAAAGACGACAGCGTCCTCGGAGCTCTGGTGCTCAATCCGGTGCCACATCGGTATGGCGATCGTGTCCCCAAACCCCCAGTCGAACGCCTGGTCCTCGATGATCGATCGACCTTGCCCCTGCATGATCACGTTGATCGTATTCGCAGTGTGGCGGTATGGCCGGCCTCTCCACCCCGCTGGCCAACGATGCACACCGAGAGTGAGCGTAGGCATCTGCGGTGCCTCCAAGACGATGGAGCGACCGAGGTAGCCCGCTTCGTCCGGTGCGGCAGCGTCCAGGGCTGCTACCGTCTCCGCCCACGGGAATCGCATCGAAGAGCGTTCACGCTCCACCCTGGCCGGCTCGTAATCGTCGGGGTATTGCTCGGCAAACACCGGTTCGAGCAGGTGAGTCAGGGGGATATCAAGCCCGTCGAACCAGAACCCCTGCTCCGAGCCGTCTTCCGCGTGCCCGTGCCCGTGCCAACAGCCACCCGGCGTGAGGATGATGTCCCCCGACTCCATGGGATGTTTCTCGCCGTTGACGATCGAATAAGAACCCCGGGACTCGAGGATTACCCGCAGCGCATGTGACGAATGCCGGTGAGACCGCGCCTTTTCCCCGGGGAGGATGGACTGGTACGCGCAAACCATGGTGCGTAACGAGGCAAACGCATTGCCCTCGATCGGGTTGCGCAAGATGAAGTTCCGGCGTTCCGCCAGATCTGTGTCGACCAGCCGACCAGCGGCCCGCATCCCTGCCCTGGCGTCCGCATAGTTCCAATGCGCCGGCACGAACGCCGATCGCGGTGCCGGCCAAAACAGCGAGGTGTTGTGTTCAAGCCACCCCGGGATCATGTCCCGGTCGCGGATGCGTGCAATCAGCTCGTCGAGCGACTCGATGCTCGCCAGGGCGTCCTGCGCCGTTAGGTTCGTTGCCATCCGTCTTCCCCCCCTGTTGATCTCCATCGTGCCGGAGGCACGTCGCGACGGAACTGCCTGCGTTGGGCCCGTTCTTGCACAAAGCCATATCGCCAGAGATCGGGACCGCCACGACGGCGATGCTCCTCACGCTTGAGCGACCTGCACCGTCATCTCGCCGATCCCCTCACAACCCGCACGGATGACATCACCGGGTTTCACTTCCCCGACGCCTTCGGGCGTCCCCGTCAAGAGCACGTCACCCGGATACAGCGTGTAGACTCGCGAGGTGATTTCGATCAGCTCTGCGATACCGACCGTCATCGCCCGAGTAGAGCTGTCCTGGCGACGTTCACCATTGACTTCCAGCCACAGGTCCAGCCGCTCCGGGTCGTCGATCTCGTCGGAGGTCGTGAGCCAAGGTCCCAGCACGGCATAGCTGTCCGCGGACTTACGGAAGCTGCGGTCCTCCGTACCCCGAACGGTCATGTCGAGCCCGATCGAGTATCCGGCGATGTAGGCAAAGGCATCCGCGGCCGCTACGTTCCGGGCCTCACGGCCAATGATGACGGCCAGCTCCACTTCGTGGTCGTTGCGGCGATCCAACCAATGAAGATGGATTCCCTCCGCGGGTCCTACGAGCGAAGAACTTGCCTTCAGGAAGAGGCCGAATTTCTCGACCGGGCGCTCGACTCCCTGGAGTTGCTTGTTGTGCAGCCCGTGATGCAGACCAGGATCCTGGGCATCGATCTCGACATGCTTCCGGTAGTTGGCCGGGGCAGCCATGATCTTGGCGGGCAGGGTAACCGGACTGTGGAGGGAAACCTCAGCGAGCGCCACCGGCGTCGCCTTCTCGCATAGCCGAGCTGCCACCGGCGCCACCGAATCCAGCTGCGCGATCAGGGGGTCCCCTGGCGCGAAAGGCCACTTCGGGATATTCATCTGGTCCAGGGCTTCGCTGACATCGTAGACAAGCTCGCCCTGAACAACACCAAGCCGGTCACGGTTGAAACGACAAATGTGCATTGCTCTGGCCCTTTAGATTTCTATTGTGTTGCCTGCCGCCTGGCAGTTGAGAAGGAAGCGGTGCAAGCCGCAGCACCTTGTCCACCATCATCGACCGCAGACCGACCTCCACCCCCTCCACGTCCCCATGCGCGGGCAGCCGATACCACGGCGTGGCACGCCTAGCCAGTGCGCCGCGCACCCGCAGGGCTGGCGTCACTTGCCCGTTCGCCAATCTCGAAGTCCCCCCCCGAGCGATAGGGCCCGACGTCTGCCAGACGGGCGAGGAGAACGAGCAGCGTCCGGCGCTCATCATCCGACAGCCTCCCCAGTATCCGCTCCGCGATCGCGGGCACCACCCCCGTGATGGCCTGGATCACCTCCTGACCCTCGGAGGTGATGCGAAGACGCTTCGTTCGCTTGTCCTCGATTCCGGGTGTGCGTGTGATCAGGCCCTTCTTTTCCAGGCGGGCCAAAACGTGGCCGATGGTGGTGCGGTCAAAGGAGATGTACTCGCTCACCCGGGTAGCATCGGTGCCGGGGTTGTCCCGAATCGCGACCAGGGCCGAAAACTGGACGGCCGTCAAATCCAGATTCTGCCGCTGGGCCTCCATCACGAAGGCCGCGCTCGCGATCTGATGGGCCCTACGAATAAGGTGGCCGGGCTGCCTGTAAAGGCCGGATAGCTCCATTTAGGCTGTCCCCACGACGGGCGCAAAGTAGCCGGCCGTCTCGGCAGCGTTGTGCTCGGTCGGGTTTTCGTAGAGCCATCTCAGCTTTTCCAGCCATCCCATGTCCGATGTTTGAGGGAGCATTTCGTTTCGGAAGGCCGCTAGGCCCTCGTCAACGTGGATCATCTCCCACACGTAACGCGATAGGTAGTGCGTACGCATCGCACGCAGGAGCCTGTCGTGCCAGAGATCTTCAAATGCTCCAACATAGTCGCCATCGCGGCGCTCCAGACATTCGGAAATCTGAACTCCATCCTCGATGGCCTGGCAGGCCCCCTGGGCCATCGCCTGAACCATCGCATGTGCCGCATCCCCAATGATCGCAACGCGCCCCCGCGACCAGCTCGATGGAGGCGTAATGTCCTTGATGGGCCAGTGGCGACTGAAGTCCATGTACTGAACCAACGCCTGCATCGGCTCACAGGAGCGCGAGTATCCTTCCAGCAAGCGCTTGGGCAAGACTTCGGGGTCATCGGAGGGTTCGTAGTGAGTGACCGCCACCATATTAAACAGCTTGCCGCCCCGGAGCGGATAGTGCACCAAGTGAAACCCAGGGCCACACCAACACACGACCGAGTTCGGAGCGAAGCGTGCGGGAACCTCCTCCATGGGAACCACGCGCCGGAAGGCAGCATAGCCGATCGGCTCCTCCTTCCACGGGCCGAGGATCTGAGTCCGCACGGTGGAGTGGATGCCGTCCGCACCGACCAGCGCGGCCACCTCCAGACTTTCGCCGCTCGAGGTGAGAGCCCTTACTCCGTCCCCCACATCTTCGAATGAAGTCAGCTCGCAGCCTGACTGGAGGTCAACCGTACCAAGGCGGTTACAGGCATCGACCAAGACCTTGTGCAGGTCACCCCGATGAATCACGGCGTAGGGCTGGCCATAACGCTCTTGAATGGCGCCCCCCAGAGGAACCCGCAGCAGCTTCTTTCCGGTCAGTGCATCGTAGGCCAGGATGTCGTCCGGAAGGCTGGCGTAGCGCAGCATGTCCTCGGCGAGGCCGATCTTCTCGAACATATGGAAGGCATTTGGCCCAAGCTGTATCCCGTAGCCGATCGCTCCGAATCCATCGGCGCGCTCAATGACCTTCGTCGGGTGCCCCTTCCGGCCCAGTGCGATGGCGGCGGTCAAACCTCCGATCCCGCCTCCGGCGATCAGAACGGTATCCGTCCTTGACATAGGGAAAGCTCCTCCTAGCGTTCTCGGCGCAGCCGCGCAGCAGGCGCTGCGCATGGCCAATATTGTTAGTGTGCTGTCAATCTTATTAAGAATACCTATTGTTTGAAAACAATACTCAGACCAAAGCTGGAGTGTCAAGCCGCGGACTCCGTACGACCTTGCCCCCACCCCGTTTCAAGGGGCCATGAGAGCACGGGGAAGCAGCCCGCGGGTTCCGCGTCGACCCGGCGACGCTGCGCCGGTGGGTCCGGCCCTGTCCGGAACAAGGCGGGAACAGTCTTCGGGATCGTTCGTCGCGGCCGCGTCACTCGCCGCGGTGGACGGCGCAAGCCGTTCGGCACCCTGCGTTTCGCTTGCGCAGGAAGCGGCTGAATGATCCACCGCGTGCATCTTCACTTTTCTTGATCTTTCCACGCGTGGCCTGGCGGGCGGTAGGCAGCACCCTCTCGAGGTAGACGCCGCGGCAGTCCATCTCGTACTCCAGGCCCACTACCGGCGGGCGGCAGAAATGCCAGCTCAAGCCCGCCCGGATCGCGCCGCGGCGGGCCAGCTCGGTGCTCATCAGCACGTGGATGTCATGCACCGTGTAGACCTGGGTCGCGGTCGTGTCCGCCCAGCCGACACCGAGGGCGGCCAGGCGCCGTTCCATCTCGGCCAGCACCCAGCGCGCCTTCGCCCGGATGCCGCGCGGCGACACGTCCTTGCCGGCAACCACGTGGGCCCCGTAGCTGTCCCGTCCCTCGGGTGCTTCCGCGCTGCCGGCGACCACGAACGAGGCTGCGCCGGGGCTGACCGGGATCGTGTAGGAAAACGCGTGCAGGGACGGCGCCGGTGGCGGACCGACTTCCGGGCACACGTTGCTGCGCGCCACCGGGTTGGTCCTGCCGTCGTAGAGACCGAACCGGCTCAGCCCGTCGACGTACTGCCGGTTGAAAGCACCAAAACCGGCCTCGTCGAACGGCGCCGGCGAGCGCAGCTCGCAAGCGCAGAGGGCGGTCAGCGGACGCCCGGCCGTGGCAAGATGGTCGGCGATGCGGCGAAAACCATCCGCCAGGGGCAGCGGGCGCAAAAACCGCACCCGCTCGATCGCGTAGTCGGGATCGGCCACCACGCCCCCGGAGTACTGGAACACTCCCGGGAGAAACCGGTAATTGCCGGGCGCGAACGCATGCGTGTCGGTCATCGCACTTCTCCCGGTCTGGACAGAGCGCGCGGTCTGTGGGGGTCGTCACGCGGACCGCCCCGGTTCCGCGGAGCGGGCGCACCATCGGTGCAGTTCTGCGCCAGCCTGGGCTGCGTGTCAACGCGGGGCGCGCGCCTTTCGCCCCGCGCGCTTGTCACGCCCGGCCGGCTGGCGCAAGATCGGGCGTCAGCGCCACGGGCGGCCCGTCCCGTGAGGTGCGGGTTTGGACCGGTGGACCAGGACAGGGGGGATCGGCATGGGACGCGGAAAAGAGCTCAGCGTGGCCTGCGTGCAGTTCACGGCCGTTGACGGGGAAAAGCCGCAGACGGTCGCCAAGTGCCTCGCGCTGATCGACAAGGCGGCCGAGCAGGGAGCACGCCTTGTCGTGCTGCCCGAGGTGTGGACCGGGCTCGGTTACAGTACGGGCGAGCTGTACCGGGAGATCGCCGAGCCGATTCCCGGCCCTGTCACCGAGGAGCTTTCGGCGAGGGCCAGACGGCACGGGCTGTACATCGTGGGCTCGTTCTACGAGGACGCGGGCGACGGCGTGTATTACAACTCGGCGCCGCTGATCGATCCCGACGGCCGCATCGCGGGCGTGTATCGCAAGACCCACCTGTTCGATGCGCCACGGCGCGCCGACATCAAGGGCGGGATTCGGGAGTCCGACAAGGTAAGAGCCGGGCACGACCTGCCGGTGTTCGAAACCGACTTCGGTCTGCTCGGCATTTCGGTGTGCTCCGATCTGCGCTTTCCGGAGATCTACCGGACCATGACGCTCAAGGGAGCGCGACTGATTGTCTGCGCTTCGGCCTTTCTGAGCCCGCGTATCGACCACTGGGAGTTCTTCCTGCGCGCCCGCGCGGCCGAGAATCAGGTCTTCGTCGTGGCCTCCGGCCAGTACGGCACAGAGCCCCGCTCGGGCATCTCCTTCGTGGGACGCAGCATGGTGGTCGATCCCTGGGGCGTGATCAGTGCTACTGCTCCGGACATGGAATGCACCACCACCACGCGCATCGACCTGTCCTACATTGACGAGGTCCGGCGCCGGTACCCGCTGTTGCAGCAGCGCTGCCCCCACTTGTACGAGGGCATTGCCGAGCCCGGCGTTGCGGCCGAAGCGCGGCGGCAGGCCGGCTAGCTTGGCCGCGGTACCCGCGTATGCGAGCCACCCGCCATCGTCCGGGGCCCCTGGCCATGTATCCGCGGTAGCCGCGCCGCGCAACACCGGCCCGCCCCGCGCGGTGCGCCGGCGCGACTGCCCGGATGGGCTTCCAAGGATCTTCTGACAGGACAGAGGAAAGACGCTCAAACATCCTTACTCGCTTTCCCGTCAACCCGTCTACGCCCGCAACGGCGTCGTGGCCACCTCCCGGCCACTCGCGCCGCAGGCCGGCCTGCTCATCCTGCGTGATCGAATACCCGCCGGACGGTTTCGCCCTTTCCCTCGTGCTCGCCCATTACTGGCGAGAGGTCATGGTCACCTGCGGGGATGCTGAAGGGACAGAACTCAGACCTTGGCACGAGACCTTCGTCCCGGATGGATTCGAGCCCCGACCGGGCCCGCCATTGGTTGCCCCCATGCAATGCGGCGAACCAAGCCCGGATCTCTCACCACCCTCCTGCCGTGGCCGCCGATTCGCTCGCCCTGACGGGACGTACTCCCTCCAGCCGGCTTGACGTAGCGTCAACTACGCCGCGGCACCGCCGGCCGCTCCGTGCACCCCGTCAGGCCGGCGCCTCGACGCCCTCGCGACGGACGGTGGGTAGAGAAATGCGGGCTAACGTCACCCCATTTCGCTCAGCCGCACCGACGTGGTCAGCACGTCGGGGTCGGTCCGGAGCTCAATCACGGCCGCTCGTCGGGCCTCCAGCGACCGACGCAGCGCCGGCGCAAAATCCTCCGTGCGCTCCACCCGCTCGGCGTGCGCGCCATAGGCCCGGGCCAGGTCCACGAAGTCCGGGTTGCGCAGGTCGCTGGCATAGGGTCGGCCGGGGTAGGCCTTTTCCTGGTGCAGGCGGATGGTGCCGTACATGCCGTTGTTGACGATGATGAACACCGCTGCCAGGTCGTACTGCAATGCAGTGGCGAGTTCGTGGCCGCACATCATGAAGCAGCCGTCACCGTTGACCGAGACCACCGTGCGATCCGGCTGCAGCAGCTTGGCGGCGATTGCCGACGGCACGCCGTAGCCCATGGCACCGTTGACCGGTGCGAGCTGGGTGCGGAACCGGCGGAAGGAGAAGTAGCGGTGCACCCATCCGGTGTAATTGCCGGCACCGTTGGTGACGATCGCGTCGGGCGGCAGGATCTCGCGCATGGCCAGCACCACCCTCGCCAGGTCGAGCGCGTCGTCGCCCGGCGGTGGGACCCTGGCCGCCTCATAGTCCCGGCGGGCCTGGCACAGCCACTCTGCCCGGTCTGCGGCTCCGGCGACAGGCAGCGCAGCGAGCGCCCGCGCCAGGTTCTCCATGCTCGAGACCATACCCAGATGCGGCTGGTACACGCGGCCCGGGATCCCGGGGTCCGGATGCACGTGCACCAGCGTCTGCCGCGGCACCGGCACCTCGAGTAGACCGTAGCCGGCCGTGGTCGGCTGATCCAGCCGCGCGCCCGCAACCAGCAACAGGTCGGCCGCCCGGACCCGGTCGACCAGACGCGGGTCGGCGCCCAGTCCCAGGTGGCCGGCGTAGGCCGGGTTCTCGTTGTCCACGTAGTCCTGGCGCCGGAACGCGGCACAGACCGGGATCGCCTGCCGCTGGGCGAAGGCGCCAAGCCCGGCAGCGACCTCTGCCGACCAGTCTCCGCCGCCCACGATCAGCAGCGGCCGGCGGCTCTCCGCCAGCAGCGTCTCCAGCCGTGCCATGTCCGCGGGAGAAGGCGCGCTGCGCGCCGGGGCCGACGGCACCGCGTCCGCGACCGCGACCTGCTGTTGCAGGACGTCCTCCGGCAGGGCCACCACCACCGGACCGGGACGGCCGGATACGGCGGTGTGAAACGCGCCGGCGACCAGCTCCGGGATCCGCTCCGCCGATTCGATCTGGATCACCTGCTTGGCCAGCGACCCGAACATCGCGCGGAAGTCGACCTCCTGGAAAGCCTCCCGACCCAGGAAGGCGCGGGGTACCTGGCCGACGAACAGCAGCATCGGGGTGGAATCCTGCCGCGCGATGTGACAGCCCGCCGCGGCATGGGTCGCGCCCGGGCCGCGGGTGACGAAACAGACGCCGGGCCGCCCGGTGAGCTTGCCGGCCGCCTCCGCCATGCTCGAGGCGCCGACCTCCTGGCGGCAGACCACGAAGCGGATCTCCGGCATGTCGTTGAGCGCATCCAGCACGGGCAGGTAGCTTTCCCCCGGAACCCCGAAGATCTCGTGCACCCCGTGCAGGCGCAACTGGTCCGCCAGTACTCGCCCGCCGCTGCGTGTTGTGCTCATGCCTGCTCCCTTCGCTCACCGGCCGCGTCAGACAGGATCGAAGACCTTGCCCGGGTTGAGGATGCCGTTGGGATCGAGCACCGTCTTGAGCTCCCGCATCAGCCCGATCTCCGCCTCGCCCCGCGCCAGCGACAGGTGCGGCTTCTTCGCCAGCCCGATGCCGTGCTCGGCCGAGATCGAACCCCCGATCCGCTGCAGGGGACCGTACACGATCCCTTCCACTTGCTCCTGCAGGCCTGCATCGCGCTTACCGGGGGCGATCGAGAGGTGCAGGTTGCCGTCACCCAGGTGGCCGAAGACGAAACAGCGGTTGTCCGGGCATGCCGCGTCCAAAGCGGCGCGCACCTCGTCGAGGTACGCCGGCATGTCCCGGATCGGCAGACTCACATCGAACAGCAGGATCGGGTCGAACTGAAGCAGGATCTCCACGTCGTCCCGGATCCCCCAGATGGCATCGCGCTCGGCGGCCGACTTGGCGATCACCGCATCCTCGATCAGGCCCTGCTCGTGCGCCGCGGCCAGCGCGCTCTCGAAGTCCTCGCGGTCCGCCTCCGGCTCGCTTCCCAGCGATTCGAGCAGCACCCAGTAAGCGTAATCGCCGTCCAGCGGTGAAGCATGCCGGCCGCTCTCGCGGGTCGCCAGAAGATAGTGGTCCCGCCACATCACCTCGAAGGCGCTCAGGCGACCGCCCAGGGACGCGTCCATGTGGCGCAGGACGCGCGACACCTGGTCAAATTCGTTGACCCCCACCAGCGCCGTGTCCTGGCTGCGCGGCCTTTCCACCAGGCGCAGCACCAGGCGGGTGATCACGCCGAGAGTACCCTCGGAGCCGATGAACAGCTGCTTGAGATCGTAGCCGGCGTTGTTCTTGAGCATGCGGTTGAGCGAGCCCAGGACCCGGCCGTCGGCAAGCACGACCTCCAGCCCGAGGACGTTCTGCCGCATCATGCCGTAGCGGATCACGCGCACCCCGCCGGCGTTGGTGGCGGCGTTGCCGCCGATGGTGCAGGAGCCCCGGGCGCCGAGGTCGACCGGGAACATCAGCCCGGCCTCGGCCGCCCGTTCCTGAACCGTCTGCAGCGGCACGCCTGCCTGCACGGTCATGGTGCGGCCCGTCGGGTCGAGGTCCTCGACCGCGTTCATGCGCTCCAGCGAAAGGGCCAGGTCGTCCGGGGCGGTGCTCGCGCCCCGCACCAGACCCGTGAGCCCCCCATGAGGGACCACCGGCTGGCCCGCCGCATTGCACACCGCCAGCGTCGCCGAGACCTGCTCGGTGTTCGCCGGACGCACCAGGGCGGCGGCCGACACCGCCTCGCCGGTCCAGCCCACCCGCTGCCGCGCGTCGGCGGCCGCGACGATCGCGCGCTCGCCGAGAATCCGGCCCAACTCGCTTACCACGGAGCTCATGCCTCACCTCCCGGGATCCGCGACCGCCCGCGGGTACCGCGACGCGGCCGACTGCCCGCCGTTAATGAACAGGCGCTGGCGGCGACGAAGCCGGCCCCGGCGGGGGCGAACAGCCCGCCACCGCGCCCGTCTCGCGCGGATCGTCGCGCTGAGTGCCTTCACGACCCGCTCCCGTGAACCCTTCGGCCGGCCCGGCGGCGTTGGAGGAGCCGCTCGACGCGGTTCGTGTCGGCCAATGCCGGGGGAGCTCACGCTGCAGGTCGTACCCGTTGCAGCGTATTCCCGCGTGAGCGTGCGCGCCAGTCCCTGCCGCCCGGGACGCGGCGCGTTGCAAGCGCCAGACCGGGCGGCGGGGCCAGATTTCGCGCGCGGCGCAGCTGCACACCGGGGGCGACAACGCGGCCGTCCACCGGAAAGTCCTGGCGGGCTTCCGCAGGGGCCCGCCGCAATACGCGGAAAAACCGACCGCGCCGGCCCGGTGCGTGACCGAGCCGCGGCATCGGCATCGCCGGCATCCACCTGCATCATGCTGTTGGTAACCCGGTCGCGGGCAATGCCCGGCGCGGACGGTGCCGCGCCCACCAGCATCGCCGGCACGCTCCTGCGGGCCTTGTCGGCCATGGTACATGACGGTCCGGCTGGCGGGGTAAAGCGGGGTTCACTGCACGGCTTCCGGGCGGGCGGAGGGAGAGCGACGATGTCGTAAACCCGACCGCAACGCCGGGGTACACGTCGCCGTCAGGCCGGACCGGTGACCACGCGCGGCGCTGTCTCCCGGAAGCCCGGGCGCTGTGCCACCCGCTCGTACCAGCGGTGCAGGCGTGGATAGGTCTCCGGCAGCGGGACCCCGTAGGCCATCGCGAGCCCGAAGCGTGCGCCCAGCGCACAATCCGCCAGCGAGTAGTCGCCGGCGAAGTACCGCTGCTCTCCGAGCTCCGCGGACAGGTACGGCAGCAGCTCGAGCCAGGCGGCGATGCCGGCGTCGATGCGCCCGCGATCCCACTGCTCCGGGGGACGCCCGCGCTTTGCGAAGATGACCTCGCGGACCGCTTTGCCCACCGTGTTGTCCGAGTAATAGGCGAGCAGCCTGGCCTTCACGCGACCTGCCCGGTGGCGGGGCAGCAGGCCCCCGCCGGTCTCCTCCAGGTATTCGGTGATCACGCTGGACTCCGGGATCACCAGCTCGCCATCGACCAGTACCGGCACCTTACCCGTGACCGAGAGCCGCCCCAGTTCGCTGACCGAATCCGGATGGTCGTGCGGGCGACGGGTGAACGGACGCGCCTGCGCGTGCATCGCCAGGCGCACTTTCCAGCAGAACGGGCATTCGTCCTTGTCGTACAGGATCGCCGTCACAGCCGCCTCGCCCGGAGCTCGCACAGGTGCTCCTCGACGTGGTCGATGCGATCCTGTCCCCAGAAGATCTCCTCGCCGATGATGAAGGTGGGCACCCCCATGGCCCCGCGCCGCTGGGCCTCCTTCCAGTTGCGCTCGAGCCGCGCATGGCGCGCCGGATCGTCGATGGCGGATTCCAGCTCGGGGGCATCGAGGCCGACGGCATTGCCGATCTCCCGCAGGACGTCCCCGCGCCCGATGTCACGCCCGCTCGCCCACTCGGCCCGCATCACCTCGACGATATAGGGCCGCAGAAGACCTTTCTCTTCGGCCAGCAGCGAGCCGGCCGCGGCCCGGGTGGGGTCGGTCTCGGCCGGGGGCGGGTCGAGCGGAATGCCCAGCCGCCGGGCGATGCGTGCCACGTCCTGGCGCGCGATGGGACGCTTGAGCTGCGCCCGCTCCGGCGGCGAGCGCCCGTTCCAGCCCCCCAGCGGATGCCAGAGCAAGCGCGTGCGGTAGTCGTCGAACACGGTGAACATCGTCTTGGAGGCGATGTAGCAATACGGGCTGCGGAAATTGAAGAACAGGTGCACGTCGACCGCGTCGCTCATGTCGCTCCCCTCCGGCCGCTCAGCGGCCGAGCTTTTTCGCCGTCTCGCCGCCGATGCCCCAGTGGCTCTTGGGCAATTCGTGGATCAGCACGCGTACCGACTCCCGCGGCGCGTCGAGGCTGTGGCTGATGGCGGCGGTCACTTCCCGGATGAGGCGCTCCTTCTGTTCGTCGGCGCGGCCCTCCAGGATCGAGATGTGAGCGATGGGCATCGGGGTCTTCCTCCATGTTCGGATCGGTTGGCCGCGGGCGGAGTCCCGTCGGGGGGGAATGCCGGTCTCAGGCGAAGCGCATGGAGACGGATCCCATGCCCTGCACGCGGGCGCACACGCTATCGCCGGGCTCCACCGCGACCGCCGCGGTGATGCCGCCGCTGAGGATCACGCTGCCGGCCGGGATTTCCCGGTCGCGCTCGGCCAGCATGTTGGCCAGCAGCGCCACGCTGGACGCCGGGTGCCCGAGCACCGCGGCGCCGGCGCCGGTCTCCACGATCTCGCCGTTCTTCTCCAGCAGCACGCCCAGGGTCCGCAGGTCGGTGGCGCGCGCGTCCAGCATCCCGGAGCCGGTGACGTAGCGCGACGAGGAGGCGTTGTCGGCCACCACGCTGACCAGGTCGAAGCGGAAGTTCTCGTAGCGCGAGTCGATGATCTCGACCGCCGGCAGGAGAAAATCGGTGGCGGCCAGCACATTGCCCCCGTGACAGCCGGGCCCGCGCAGCGGCGCACGCGTGACGAAGGCGATTTCGGCCTCCACCTTCGGGTGGATCAGCCCGTCGGTATCGATCTCGCCGTTCTCGCCCTGCTGGAAGTAGTCGGCCAGAAAGCCGTAGATCGGCGTTTCCACGCCCATCTGCTTCATCTTGGCACGCGAGGTGAGCCCCATCTTCAGGCCCACGATGCGTGTGCCCCGCTCCTCCTTGCGCCGCCGGATCGCGTACTGCACGTCGTAGGCGTCCCGGAAGGTCATTTCCGGATGCTCATCGGTGATCTTGGGCACCGCGCGGGCACCCAGCTCGGCGCTCTCGAGGTGCTCGGCGAGTGCCTCCACCTGTTCACGGCTCAGGGTGCTCACGCCGCACCTCCCGCGCCCACGCTCTCGCGCTCCCTGGCCAGGTCCAGCGCCACGTCCTCGATCATGTCCTCCTGGCCGCCGACGGTACCGCGCCTGCCCAGCTCCACCAGGATGTCCCGCGCGGGCACGCCGTACTTGTCCTGGGCGCGCTGGGCGAACAGCAGGAACGAGCCGTACACGCCGGCATAGCCCAGGGTCAGGGCGTCGCGGTCGATGCGCACCGGCCGGTCCATCATCGGCACCACGAGGTCCTCGGCGACATCCATGATCCGGTACAGGTCGATCCCGGTCTCCACCCCCATGCGCTCGAGCACCGCCGTGAGCACCTCCAACGGCGTGTTGCCGGCACCCGCCCCCAGGCCGGCGGCAGAGCCGTCGATGCGGGCCGCGCCCGCCGCGATCGCGGCGAGCGAATTGGCGATCCCCATGGCCAGGTTGTGATGACCGTGAAAGCCGATCTCGGTCTCCGGGGAGAGCTCGGCCCGCAGCAGGCCGATCCGTTCGGTGACGTGCTCGGGCAGCATGTGGCCGGCGGAGTCGGTGACATAGACGCAGTTCGCTCCGTAGGACTCCATCAGCCTGGCCTGTTCCAGCAGCTTCTCCGCCGGCGTCATGTGCGCCATCATCAGGAAGCCCACGGTGTCCAGGCCCAGCCGGCTGGCCATGCCGATATGCTGCTCCGCGACGTCCGCCTCGGTGCAATGGGTGGCCACGCGGACCGTGGTCACGCCGCAGTCGGCCGCCATCTTCAGCTCGTCCACCGTGCCGATGCCCGGCAGCAGCAGCGCCGAGACGCGTGCCTTTTTCATCTCCGGCACCACCGCGCGCAGGTATTCCTCGTCGCCGTGGGCCGGGAAGCCGTAATTGATCGAACCGCCGCCGAGGCCATCACCGTGGGTGACCTCGATCAGGGGCACACCGGCCTGGTCCAGCGCGGTGGCGACGGATACCATCTCGTCGATGCTGATCCGGTGACTCTTGGCGTGCATGCCGTCGCGCAGGCACATGTCGTGCAGGGTCACCTTCCTGCCTGTCAGGTCCATGGTCGCCTCCTCAGACGGTCGCGGGTTCGAGCACGAGATTGCCAGCGGCGATCTCCGCGGCGAACAGCTCGCCGGTGCGCAGCGCGGCAGCGGTCATGATGTCGAGATTGCCGGCGTACTTCGGCAGGTAGTCGCCCAGGCCCTCCACCTCCAGGAACATCGACACGCGCCGGCCGTCGAATACCGGGCCGTGCTTGAGCCGATAGCCCGGGACGTATTTCTGCACCTCGCTCACCATGGCGCGCACTGACTCGGTGATGCGCTCCTGATCCGGCTCGCCCTCTGTCAGGCAGTGGACGGTGTCGCGCATGATCAGGGGCGGCTCGGCGGGGTTGAGGATGATGATCGCCTTGCCCCGTCCGGCACCGCCCACCTGCTCCACGGCCCGCGCCGTGGTCCGGGTGAACTCGTCGATGTTCTTGCGCGTGCCCGGCCCGGCCGAACGCGACGCCACCGTGGCGACGATCTCGCCGTAGGCGACCGGCTGTACGCGGCTCACGGCGGCCACCATGGGGATCGTCGCCTGACCGCCGCAGGTGACCATGTTGACGTTCATCTCCTGGCGACCGAGCTGCTCCTGCAGGTTCACGGGAGGCACGCAGAAGGGCCCGATGGCCGCGGGCGTCAGATCGATCATCAGCACGCCCTGCTCCTGCAGCCTGCGGGCATTGTCGGGGTGCACGTAGGCCGATGTCGCGTCGAAAGCGATCTGTACGCGGTCACCGGCAAGGTCGGTCAGCAGCCCGTCGACACCCTCGTGAGTGGTTTTGAGCCCGTGCTCGCGCGCCTTCGCCAGACCTTCGGACTCCGGATCGATGCCTACCATCCACACGGGCTCGATAAGCTCCGAGCGCAGCGCTTTCGCCATCAGGTCGGTCCCGATGTTGCCGGAACCGATCAGTGCCGCTTTCACTTTCATGGCCGTTCCTCGTAGCCGTTGTCAGGTGCCGGGCGCCGTCAGACGAACCGCACCGACGCGGTGCCCACACCGCCGACGCTGACGTGCATGGACTCGCCCGGCTCGACCGGTTGCAGCGGCACCAGCGAGCCGGAAAGGATCACCTCGCCTGCCTGCAGCGAAATGCCGAAACCCCCAAGGGTGTTGGCCAGCCAGGCCACGCAGTTGACCGGTGAGCCGAGCGCGGCCGCGCCGGCGCCGGTGCTGACCACCTCGCCGTTCTTCTCCACCACCATGCCGCAGGTGACGAAGTCCACGTCCCGCGGATCCACGGCGCGATCGCCGAGGACGAACAGACCGCAGGAGGCGTTGTCGGCCACCGTGTCCTGGATGCGGATGTTCCAGTCGCGGATGCGCGAGTCCACGATCTCGAAGCAGGGCATCACGCACTCGGTCGCGCGCAGGACGTCGGCGTTGGTCACGCCCGGCCCGGCGAGGTCGTGCCGAAGGATGAAGGCAAGCTCGCCCTCGGCGCGCGCGGCGATCAGCCGCTCGCTGATGGGCAGCTCATCGCCGTTGCCATAGACCATGCTATCGGTGAGGTAGCCGAAATCCGGCTGGTGTACGTCGAGCATGCTCTGCACTGCGTGGCTGGTAACGCCGATCTTCTTGCCGATGACCCGCTCGCCGGCCTGCTCGCGCCGCGCCAGCATCCGCATGGAGATGTGGTAGGCGTCGTCGATGCCGATCTCCGGCTCGCGGTCGGTCAGCGGCTCCACCGTATAGCGCCCGGCCAGCGCCTCGTAGAGCTCGTCGCCGTAGCGGCGGATGCTTTCCCGGTCCATTGCCATGGCGCGCCTCAGAGCTTGATGCAGACGTTGGAGAGCTCGGAGTAGAACTCCAGCCCGTGGACTCCGCCCTCGCGACCGATGCCCGATTGCTTCTTGCCGCCGAAGGGGGTGCGCAGGTCGCGCAGGAACCAGCTGTTGACCCAGCACAGGCCGACCTCCAGCTGCGGCGCCACCCGGTGGGCGCGCTCCAGGCTCCCGGTCCACAGCGACGCCGCCAGTCCGTAGGGCGTGTCGTTGGCGAGCGCGATCGCCTCGTCCTCGTCGTCGAAGGGCCGGATGTGGCAGCAGGGGCCGAAGATCTCCTCCCGGACCACCCGCGAGTCCTCCCGCAGGCCGGTCCAGATCGTCGGCTGCACCCAGGCGCCCCGCTCCAGCGCGCCGGGCATGTCGGGAACCCCGCCGCCGGTCACCACGGTCGCGCCTTCCTGTTGCGCGGCCCGGTAATAGGACAGCACCTTGTCCCGGTGCTCCCGGCTGATCAGGGGTCCGAAGTTGACGCTTTCGTCCGCGTACCAACCCATCTTCAGGCTCTCGGCGCCGTCCCGCAGCCGGGACACGAACTCGTCGAACACCGGGCGCTGGACGTAGACCCGCTCGGTGCCCAGGCAGACCTGGCCGCAGTTGCCGAACACCGAGCGCATGGTGCCCTCGATGGCCTTGTCCAGGTCCGCGTCGGCGAAGACCACGGCCGGGTTCTTGCCGCCGAGCTCGAACGAGACGTCCCGGATGCCGTCGGCGGCGGCCTTCATGATCGCGCTGCCGGTGCGGGTTTCGCCGGTGAAGGTGATGGCGTCGACCAGCGGGTGGCGGGTCAGGTGCTCGCCGGCCGAATCGGGTCCGAAGCCATGGACCACGTTGTACACGCCTTGCGGAATCCCGGCCTCGTTCATAACCTCGCCCAGCAGGGTCGCCGTCCGAGGCGTCTCCTCCGAGGGCTTGACGACCACGGTGTTGCCGCAGGCCAGCGCCGGACCGACCTTCCAGGTCATCAGCAGCAGCGGCAGGTTCCAGGGGGAGATCACCCCGATGACCCCCTTGGGCTTGCGCACCGCGTAGTTGACCGCGCCCCGGCCGTCGGGCGTGTCCATGTGAAAGCTCTCGGTGGGCACGTTCCTGACCAGGTCAGCGAAGATCTTGAAGTTGGCCGCTCCGCGCGGGATGTCGACGACGCGCGCCAGCGAGGCCGGCTTGCCGGTGTCCAGGCATTCGGCTTCGAGAAACTCCCCGAAGCGCGCGTTGACGCCGTCGGCCACCTTGTGCAGCAGCGCCATGCGGCGCTCGACCGGTATGCGCCCCCACTCCCCCTCCAGCGCCGCGCGCGCGGCGCGTGCCGCCCGGTCGATCTCCGCGTCGCCGCCCTCGGCGACGCGACCGATCAGGTCGCCGTTGGCAGGATTGATATCGTCGAAGCTGCGTCCGCTTGCCGAGCCCGTGTATTCCCCACCGATGAAATGCTGGATCTCTTTCATGATTGTCGTCACCGTGGTCTACCGTTGTACCGTCCCCGGCCACCCCCGGAGACGCCTGTGGAATCCTGTCCGCCGCGAGGGCGGGTTTACTCGTCTGCCTGCATGGCCTCGAGACCCGTACGGGCACATTCTCCGTCCTGCGCTTCGCTGCCCCCGGACACCCCGATGCCGCCCACGCAATCACCGTCGACGAACACCGGAAGCCCTCCGCCGAGCATCAGCAGGCGGGGCCGGCTGGCCAAGCCCCGGCGCAGGTTCTCGTCGTCACCGGTGACGCGGTCCCAGTCGGCGGTGGAGAGCCCGAACCCGGCAGCGGTATAGGCCTTGTCCTCGGCAATGCCGATACTGTGCAGCGGCGCGCCGTTCATCCGCAGGAACGCCACCGGCGTTCCTGCGGCGTCGACCACTGCCACGTTGACCGCGATGCCCAGCGCCTCCGCGCGGTCGATTGCCGCGCGGGCACCGGCCAGCGCCGCTTCCCAGTGCAGATTTCGCGTCGTGACCAGGCGCATGCCGGCTCTCCCCTCAGGCTGTGTCAAATATCGATGATATATTCGAAAATCGATATTTTAAGGTATACTGGATAATATAGGCGCCGGCGTCAAGCCGGCGGTATAATCGTTGCACCAGGACGCGCGCGGGGGAAGGTACGCAGCATGAGCAACGACAGGCGGGTACAGACCCTCTCCGACCAGGCCTACAGCCGGCTCAAGCACGACATCGTCGCCGGCGCCCTCTCGCCCGGCACGCGCCTGGCGGTGAAGCAGATCTCCGACAGCTACGCCATCGGTGCCAGCCCGATCCGCGAGGCGCTGCATCGGCTGGCCGGCGAGGGGCTCGTGATCGCCCTCGGCCAGCGCGGCTTCCGCGTGCCCCCGATCAATCTGGCCGACCTCTGGGACGTGACCAACACGCGGGTCCTGCTGGAAACCGAGGCGCTGCGCCAGAGCATCCGCAGCGGGGACGACGGCTGGGAGGCCGGCGTGGTCGCCGCCTACCACCAACTGGAGAAGACGGAGCAGTCGGCCGACAAGGACTTCGCCGAGTGGGAGAAGCGCAACCAGCACTTCCATGAAGCGCTGGTGGCGGGCTGTCCGTCCCGCTGGCTGCAGCGGCTGCGCGATATCCTCCACGACCAGCACCGGCGTTACCGTTACCTCAGCATCCGCTCGGCCCCCGCGCGCGACGTCGCCGGCGAGCACCGCGCCCTGCGCGATGCCGCGCTGGCCCGCGACCTCGCCGCCGCCGCCGAGGTCCTGCGCAGCCATATCGAGCGCACCGCCTACACCGTCGAGCGCGTGCTCGATCCCGCGAGTCGTACGGCCAGTCCACTCGCTTCCGCCGACCGGGGTTAGCGCCCCGGGCGGCCACCGCCCGGCGGCCGCCCGGCCCGGAACACCGCCACACACTGGTGCGCCCGCATTGCTCATCAGGTCACCACGCCGAGGAAGCGCTCGTTGAGCTCGCGGTCGTGATAGAAGATCGCCTTGCCCAGCGTGTCCGCGGTCCAGGTGATGACCGGATGGTCCGGATACCAGGTGCTGCCGCCGGCGAAGACCTCGTTGCGATTCCCCGACGGATCGAAGAAATAGATGGTCTTGCCGCGGGTGATACCGTGGCGGGTCGGACCGATGTCGATCGAGATGTCGTACTTGGAGATGATGTCCCCGGCGTGCAGGACGTCCTGCCAGGTCTCCAGCAGGAAGGCCGCATGATGGAATTTGCCCGGCTCCTCGTGACGGATGAAGGCGATGTCGTGCGCCTTGTTGGAGCAGGCCAGGAAGGCGCCCACCATCAGCTCGCCGTCCAGCACCTGTTCGGTCAGGTCGAAGCCGAGCACCTCCCGGAACAGCTTCACCGAGCCGTCGAGGTCGTCACCGTAGAGCAGGCAGTGGTCGAAGCGATGCGCGCCCATGCCCTTGACATCGTCGACGAAGGCCTCCGGGTTCATCGTTCCCAGGGCGTTGCCGTAGTGCTCCTTGCTGGCGTAGAGCTCGAAGGCGTGCCCGGTCGGGGCCAGGAAGCGCACGCGCTCGCCGCAATGGCGCAGCTCGCCCTCCGGAATGCGCTCGACCTCGCAGCCGAATTCCTTCAGCCCTCGCTCCAGGCGCGCGAGCGCCGCGTCGTCGCGCACCTTGAAGCCCATGTAGTCCATGCCGGGCTCGTCCGCCTCGCGCAGCACCACCGAAAA
>Ga0209921_1000111_pt1 | contig 29780 bp, 13 predicted proteins | sample SalPonF2_C_D2_MG_FD_185730 | JGI IMG/M metagenome (GOLD analysis project Ga0209921, IMG submission 185730) | Salt pond soil microbial communities from South San Francisco under conditions of wetland restoration - Salt Pond MetaG SF2_C_D2_MG... ...
ATATTCCTCCAGCAGAAGCTGAGGCAAACTACTACAGGCAACTCGACCGTCAGGCCGCCGTCGCGGCATGACTTAAACCAAACAGCCTCCCCGATTCCCGGGGCGGTTCAATACCCCAGTGCCGCGAGAACTTCCTTCCCTTTTCCTTAACAACTTAACAACTTAACAACTTAATGACTTAATGACTTTTTTGAGGAGAAAGGGGCAGGCGTTGCGCCTGCCCCGAAGAAGGGTCTCTGGCCGCGGGCGGGGTGGCCCCTCACCCGCGACGCTTCCAAGTATAGATCCTCGGGCCCGGTCCTGCCCGGCGACCCGCGGGTGCCGGGGAGCGGTCACTGTCCCGACTTCTTCTCCTTGTAGCCCGGCTCGCCGGGCCCCGGCGCGACCTGCTTGCGGCCGAAGATCACGCTGCTGGGCTGGTTGTTCAGCCGCCGCGTGAGCCGGTCGACGTGTCCCACGGTCTGGTCCAGGTGGTCCGTCAGCCGATCGATCCGGGGCAGCGTCTGGTTGGTCAGCATGTCCATCGCCCGGTTGGACGAATCACCGACCTTGCCGAATACCTTCGCGTCCTCGCGCATGGTCCTGAGCAGCGACTGGCTCTCGTCCAGGGTCCGGTGGGCGCTGTCGATCATCGGCGGCAGCCGCTTCAGCGCCGGCGTCAGCCGGTCTTCGATGGTGTTGAGCTTGCGCGTGGCATCATCCAGCTGCGCCAGGATGGCGCTGAAGTGCTTGCGGTTGCTGTCACTCAGCAGGTCGGAAAGCTGCGCCGCGATCTTGTGGGTCTCGCCGAGGATCTTCGTGCCCTGCCGCTCCGCCTGCTGCAAGGTGCTGGGACGCATGGGGATGACCGCCGGGTGCTTGCGCGAGGTCTTCAGCGGCTTGCCCTTCCTGCCGTCCTTGAGATCGATGTGCGCCATCCCGGTCAGCCCGGTCGAGCCCATCTCGGCGTACGTCGAGCCGGTCACCGGTGCCTTGTGGACCAGCGTCACCAGGATCCGGACCTTGTGCGGGTCCTGGGGGTCCAGCTCGATCTTGCGCACGGTTCCGACCTGGATGCCCTTGTAGTTGACGGCGGCCTGCGGGTTCAGCCCGCCCACCCCGTGCCTGGAGACGATGTAGTAGTAGTCGACCTCCGGGCGCCCCGCCTGCATCCACCATACGGCGAAACCGGCACCCGCGCTGAGCACGAGCAGGAAGGCGACTGCGACCAGGGCGTGGGCTCGATCTTCCATGGCGGGTCACTCCAGCTTGTCGAGCACGGGCTGGCCGCGCTCGCCGTGAAAGAAGGACTTGATGAACGGATGATTCACCTCCGCGACCTCCGAGGGCCGCCCGATGGCCACCACCTTGCCATCCGCGAGCACGGCCACCCGATCGCTCAACGCCGCAAGGCTGTTGACGTCGTGCGTGACCATCAGCGCGGTGAGCCGCAGCTCCGAGTGCAGGTCGGACAGCAGGTGATCGAATTCCGAGGCGGACTCCGGGTCGAGTCCGGTGGTCGGCTCGTCCAGGAACAGCAGGCCGGCGTCCAGCGCCAGCGCACGGGCCAGCGCCACCCGCTTGATCATGCCGCCGGACAGCTCGGCCGGCATCTTCCATGCGTCCTCGGGGTCGAGCCCCACCAGCTCCAGTTTCACCATCACCAGCTCGTGGATGTAATCCTCGCGCAGCTTCTCCCCGAGCACGGCCATCTCGTGCAGCGGAAAGGCGATGTTCCGGAACACGTTGAGCCCGCTGAACAAGGCGCCCTGCTGGAACAGCACCCCCCACTTGCTGCGCAGCGCCTGGGCCGAGTACAGGTCCACGTCGTAGACGTCCCGGCCCAGCACCCGCACCGTGCCCTGGTCGGGCTTGAGCAGGCCGATCATCTGGCGCAGCAGCGTGGTCTTGCCCGAGCCGCTGGATCCGACCACGGCAAGCACCTCGCCCTCCTCCACGTCCAGGTCCAGCCCCCGGTGCACCCAGCGTCCCCCGAGTCGCTTGTGGAGGTCACGCACTTCCACGATCGCGTTCGAGGTCATCCGCTCAGACTCCGATGTGCGACAGCAGGACGCCAAGCGCGCCGTCGATGGTGATCACCAGCGACAGGTTCACCACCACGGAACGGATCGTGTGCTCGGTCAGGCTGGTGGTGTCCGGTTCGGCGATCAGCCCGTAGTAGCTGGCCACCAGCGCGATCATGCCGCCGAACAGCACGCCCTTGCCGAAACCGATCAGCCCGTTGGCCCAGGGCACCATGTGGGGAAACTGCTCCAGCCACATCATGTAGCCGACATGGAGCTGGTGCTGGGACATGTAGGCGGCGCCCACGATGCCCGCGAAGTCCGTCCACAGCACCAGCAGCGGCATGGCCAGCGCGAGCCCGATCACCTTGGGCAGGACGAGCCGCAGCGTGGGCGAGATGCCGAAGGCCCGCAGGGCGTCGATCTCCGCGGTCATGCGCATCGCGGCAATCCCGGCGGTAAACGCCGAGCCCGCGCGCCCGACCAGGATCAGCCCCACCAGGAAGGGGCCCAGCTCGCGCAGGAAGGCCACGCCCACCGAGCCGATGATGGCGGTGTTGGCACCGAAATTCTTGAGCTGCACGCCGATCTGGTAGGACATCACGAAGCCCACCAGCAGCCCGATGAACGTGAGCAGCGGCACCGACTGGGCCCCCGCGCGGTAGACCGTTGCCGATATCTCGCGCAGCGGCGTGGCGCGGGGATGCCGGAAGCAGTACCAGGCGTCGATCATCAGCTGGCCGACCAGCACCACCAGGTCGCCCATTTCGCGAAACAGCCGCATGATCGAGGCGCCGATTTCCACCAGGATCACGAACCGGCGGCGGACCGGCGCCTCCCGTTCCCGGCTCCCGGTGCGATCGAGGTGCTCGAACAGCTGGCGCTGGTCCGGACGGCACTCCAGCTGGCGCGGCAGGCGGTGCCCCCAGGCGCGCCACAGCAGCAGCGCGCCGGCAGTATCCAGCGCCACCACGTCCCGCAGGCTCCAGGCGTCGGGAACCTGCGAGGCGGCATTGCGCATGCCACTCTCGAGCTTCTGCTCGTCGCTGGCGATCTGCGCCAGCGTCCAGCGCCCGCTCAGCCGCACCCGGCGTACCCCGGACACCTGCGCGATTTCCCAGGATGGCGTCTGGCCTTCCATCCCTGGCACGTCCTCCCGTAGGTGGCTGAATGAACCGCCGGGCACCGCGACGGCATGGCGCCTCCAGCATACTAGATCCGCACACGGGCACGCCGTGCCGCGCGCGGCAGCAGCTCGGCTGTCGGCGTGGCACCGCGGATGACTCCGGAACTCGAAAGCGGCCCGGACGCACCGGCAGGGGGGCTCTCCCGGCTCACGGCGCGAGCCGGACCAGCGCGCCGGATCGGGTGACCTCCGTCTACACCATGTCAGCGGCGCACGCCGCGCGCAACTCGGCGGCTGCCCGGCCGGACCGGCGTGCCGGCGGAAGCGCGGGCGAGGCACGGCGGCGCCTGGTCCGCGCAGGAGACAAATACGAGGATGCCCCGCCGGATCCGGCCCGTGGCCGGACCCGGTCGGGGAAACTGCTGGACTCGACTGGCCCGGACCGGGTCAGTGCCCCGGCATCAGTCGGCGGAGCCGTCCCCCTGGCCCGCACCGCTGTCGCCGTTGTCCTCGTCCATCGGCTGCTCGCCGCCGGACTGGTTCTCCTGCATCTGGTCGGAACCGGACCCGTTCTCCTGCATCTGCTCCGTTCCCGACTCGTCCTGCTGCATCTGACCGTTGCCCGACTGGTCTTCCTGCATCTGGTCGTTGCCGCCATTCATCTGCTGCGACTGCGAGTCCGCCGGCGCGGACTGGCTGTCGCCGCTTTTCTGCTGGCAACCGAGCAGGAGACCGGCGGAGAGCAGCAATACCCCCGCCAGCACGCTGAAACGCATCGACATGGACGTTCCTCCCTGAAAGTGCACGCAGTCTCCCCCGCGCCCGGAACGATCCGGGCACGGATCGCGCCATTCCTGTATAGCGCATCCTCGCCACGAACCAATGACCGCCGTCAATCTATCGGCGCCGGCGTCTCAGCTCCGCGTGAAGCGGGGTTCGCGCTTTTCCAGGAACGCCTCGACGGCCTCCCGGTGATCGTCGCTTGCCGCGAGCACCGACAGCTCGCGCGCCTGCACCCGGGCCGCCTCCCCGGGCTCCAGGTCCAGCGCCTGTCCCGACACGCGTCGGGTGGCTTCCACCGACAGCGGCGCGCGCGAGGCGATCCTGCCGGCCAGCGCCAGCGCCTCGTCCGGCAGCTCCCCGTCAGGGTAGACGCCGGTCACCAGCCCGCGCCGCTCGGCCGTCGGGGCGTCCTGGGGCAGGCCGGTCAGGAGCATGTGCCGGGCCGGCCCGATCCCGATCAGGCGGGGCAGCCGCCAGGCCGAAGCCATCAGCCCGACGTTGACCCCGGCACAGACGAAGCGGGCCGACTCGCTCGCCAGGCGGATGTCGCAGCACAGCGCGAGCTCCAGGCCGCCGCCCACGCAGGCGCCGTTGATCGCGGCCACCACCGGCACCCGCAGGCGCTCGATGCTGTCCAGCAGGCGGGCGAAGCCCGCCAGCGTGTCGTCGCCGCCGCCGGACGCCCCGTCGCGCTCCTCGCGCAGGTCCGCACCGCCGCAGAAGCTGCGCCCGCGGCCCGTGATCACCGCCACGCGCACGTCCAGGTCGCCGTGGGCCTCGTCGAGGGCGCGCAGCAGTCGTGACCGCATCTCGCGCCCCAGGGTGTTCGCGGGCGGATTCTCCAGTGCCAGGAGCATTACGCCTGCCACCGGCCGTGACACGTGGATGGTGCCGCTCATCGCTGCTCCCCCTCGCCGGCCGTCACCGCGCCCCCTTCCAGCAGGGTCCGGATCTCGTCGGGGGCGAACCCCGCCTCTTCCAGCACCGCGCGCGTGTCCTGGCCGACTTCCGCCGGTCCCCGACGCAGCCGCACCGGGGTGCGCGACATCTTCACCGGTGTCCGCACGAAGCGTCGCCCATCGACCTCCGCCAGCATGCCGCGGGCACGCACCTGCGGATCCTCCAGCGCGCCACCGATATCGTTGATGGGCCCGGCCGGTATGCCCTGCGCCACGAGCCGCTCCACCCACCCGCCGGTGGTGTCCGATGCAAGCAGCGCCTCCAGGTGCGCCTGCAGCGCGTCGCGGTTCTCGAGGCGGTCCCGCGGGGCAGCGAAGCGGGCGTCGTCCGCCAGCTCCGGCTCACCAAGCACCTCGCACAAGCGGCGCCAGAGCTTCTGCGTGTTCACCCCCACGACGATGAAGCCGTCGCCGGTGCGCAGCGCCTCGTACGGCGCCGCCAGCCGGTGGCGCGAGCCGCGCGGGCTGGCGACCTCGCCGGTGGTGAGATACAGGCCCGACTCCCACACCGTGTACGAAAGCGCGCTCTCCAGCAGGGAGGTCTCCACGTGCTGGCCTTCCCCGGTGCGGTTGCGGTGGGCCAGCGCCGCGAGGATCCCCACCACCGCGAAGGTCCCCGCGTTGAGGTCGGATACGGGCACCCCGGCGGCCACCGGCCGCTCGCCGCCGGGCTCGCCGGTGAAGCTCATGATGCCGCTCATCGCCTGGGCCACCAGGTCGAGCCCGCCGCGCTCCCGGTAGGGCCCGTCGTGGCCGAAGCCGGAGACCGAGCAGTAGATCAGGCCCGGATTTTCCGCGGCGAGGTCATCGTAGCCCAGCCCCATCCCGGCCATCGCCCCCGGCCGGTAGTTCTCCACGAACACGTCGGCGCCGCGCGCGAGCCGCCGCAGCGTGTCCCGGCCGCCTTCCCGCGCCAGGTCCACCGCGATCGCCCGCTTGTTGCGGTTGACGAAATCGTAGGCGCGGAACGCTCCCAGGCGGGTGCGCGTCACCTCGCCGCGCGGGCTTTCGACCTTGACCACGTCCGCGCCGAGGTCGGCCAGCACCATGGAGCACCACGCCCCCGCGATCACGTGCGTGCAATCCAGCACTCGCAACCCTTCCAGAGAGCCCATCGCCCCTCTCCTCCCGTCGCCGTCAGAGCGCGGCGTCAGCCCCGCTCGAACACGTCCCGGTCGCGTTCTTCCGCGGCCATCTGCCGGACCACGTAGTGTTTCTTCTTGCCGGTGGCCGTGTACGGCAGCTCGTCGATGAAACGGTAGTAGCGCGGCCGCTTGTACGGCGCCAGGATCGCCCGGTCGCTGCAGTGCGCCGCGAGCTCTTTCGCCGTCAGGGAATCGTCCGCCCGGACCACGTAGGCCACCACGGTCTCGCCCCGTAGCTCGTCCGGCACGCCGACCACCACGGACTCCTGCACCTTCGGGTGCATGTCCAGCACCTCCTCGACCTGCACCGGGTGGATGTTCTCCCCGGCCGAGACGATCATGTTGTTCTTGCGGCCGACGATGGTGACGAACTCGTTCTCGTCCCAGGTCGCCATGTCGCCGATGTACAGCCAGCCGTCGTGAAAGACCCGGGCGCTCTCGGCCTCGTTGTTGACGTAGGTGTAGGCGCTCTTGCCGGGCGCCCGGACGATGACCTCGCCCACCTCGCGATTGTCCCTGGCCACCGTCTCGTGCGGCTCGGCGCGGCGGTCCGGGAACACCTTCACCACCGCGACGTCGTCGTCGGTACAGGCCCGGCCCGCGGAGCCGGCCATCTCCGGCAGGTCGGCCGGCCGCAGGAAGGTGTTCCAGAACGCCTCCGACGTGCCGTAGCCGTTGAAGATGTTCGGTGTGAGCGTCTCGTGAAAGCGGATGCAGTCCTCGCGGCCCAGCGGGGCTCCCATGGTGACGATGCCCTTGAGCGCCGACAGGTCGAACGGGCTCTTCTGCTGGGTCGCGCTGAGCAGCTTGAGCATCGGCGGCGCCCCCACCAGGAAGCTGACCCCGTACTTCTCCACGTACTCCAGGCAGGTCCGCGGCGCGAACTGGCGCAGGATCACCATTTCCGCGCCGACATAGAGCGACGGCGTGGGCCCCCCGGCGTGGATCCCGCCCCGGTGGAACCAGGGACTCATGTTCATGGTCCGGTCCGTGGGCGCGAGCGGGAAGTGCATGATCACGTCGTGGGCCGAGAGCACCTCGATCACGTGGTTCATGGGCACGCCCTTGGGCCGCCCCGTGGTGCCGGAGGTGTACAGCCGCGTGACCTCGTCATAGATGTGCGCCGGGCGCTCCCGCTCCGGCTCATCGTCGCGTTCGTGCAGATAGTCGGAGAACCGCACGTGCCCCTCGGGCGGGCGCGCCTCCCCCGCGGGGTCGACCATCACGACCCGACGCGGACGATGGCGCGCCATCGCCAGCGCCGCCTCCGCCGTCTCGCGGCCCTCGGCATCGTAGACGAACACCGCGGGCCGGCTGTCATCGATGATCCAGGCGGTCTCGGCATGCGAGAGCTTGAAGTTGATCGGGCAGTTGATCGCCCCCAGCTTCTGCGGCGCCAGGTAGGCGAACACGAACTCCGGCGAGTTCATCAGCTGGTACATCACCACCTCGTTGCGGCCCACCCCGTCGGCGGCGAGCGCGTGCGCCAGCCGGTTCACGTCCCGGTCGAGCGCGGCGTAGGTCCAGGTCCGGTCCCGCAGGGGACAGGTCATCGCCGGCCGGCCGGCGAAGCGATGGACGTTGCGCAGGAAGCCGTGGATGAACGTGAATCCGTGCTCGAAGGTCTCGCGGAACATCGAGACGTCGTAGGTATGTCCGTCTTCCATAGCTGCACTCTCCCGCGTGAGGGCGCCGCGCGATCGATCGCGGTGCGCCGCCGCACTGCCCGCGCGGCCGGCGCCGTCCCCGACAAGATTGCTCGCAAACGGCGGGTCGGATCAACGCCGGCCGTCCCGCACGGTCCCGGCTCTGGTACCCTGACCCCGCATGCGTGCACCGGCCCGCGAGCCCGCAAACCGACACCCGGAGAACCTTCCCGAATGGACCACCCGACCGCGATCCGCAACCCCGCCGGCAACGCCGCCGGTGCCGACGCCCTGGAAGCCCTGCTCGCCGACCGCTACAGCTGCCGCGGCTTTCGCGCGGACCCCGTAGCGCGGGCGACCATCGAGCGGATCCTGGCGATCGCGCAGCACACCGCGTCCTGGTGCAACGCCCAGCCGTGGCGGGTGGCCATCACCGGCGGCGAGGAAACCGGGCGCTTCCGTGAGGCGCTGTACGCTTACGCCGCCGGCGGCGCCGCGCCGGGCCCGGACTTCGACTTTCCGCGTCAGTACACGGGTGTCTACCGCCAGCGCAGGCGCGAGTGCGGCTTCCAGCTCTATGAAGCGGTCGGGGTGGCCCGCGGGGACCGGGAGGCGGGCAATCGCCAGCGGCTCGAGAACTTCCGCTTCTTCGGCGCGCCCCACCTCGCCATCGTGACCACGGAAGCAGACCTCGGCGTCTACGGCGCGGTCGACTGCGGCGCGTACGTCTCCAACTTCATGCTCGCCGCCCGCAGCCTGGGGGTCGCGTCCATCGCCCAGGCCGCCCTGGCCGTCTACCCGGACTTCATCCGCGACTGGTTCGACCTGCCGCCGGAGCGCCTGGTGGTATGCGGACTGTCCTTCGGCTACGAGGACCGGACTCACCCGGCCAACGCGTTTCGCACGACCCGGGCGCCGCTGGGGGAGGTGGTGACGTGGAGGGGAGAGTTTTAAGTTATTAAGTTTTAAGTTGTTAAGTCGGCAAAGCCAGGCCAAACCACATGGCGGGAGTGCACAATTCTTTACTACTTAACAACTTAACAACTTAATAACTTAATAACTTAATAACTTTTCAGATCGGCCGATAAACGACCGTATGCCCGTTCTTCAGCTTCGAGCGCAGCCCCAGCCAGCGGCCGTTGGCGTTGTACCAGAGCTGGGTCGGGCCGTCGCCGGTGTGGAGGCGGTAGCTGGTCGCCCGGGTGTCGGGATCCCAGGGCAGGGGCCTGCGCCCGAGGCGGGCGAGCGAGACTTTCTTGAGCTTGCCCGTCTCGCTGTCGAGCAGGCGCTGCGAGCGAAGCAGCCGCGGGTTCCAGTAGGCGAAGGTGTGCACGCAGGCCTGGTCGAGCGTGTCCTCGCTGCCGTTGACGGTGAGCGACAGACCGGTGTCGACGGCCCGGCCCCGCACCCGGAAGCGGTTGCCGTTGTCGTCGGTGCGTGACCGGATCGTGCGCAGGCAGCCGCCGCGCCAGCGCTCCACCGCCGTCTGGTGGAAGCGGTAGGCGGTGAAGAACAGGAACCGGACCTTGATCCTGGCCTCGGTCGACATCTCGTAGCCGGCCCCGTCCTCCGTGAAATGGAAGCTCTGGGTGCCGATGGGCTTGCCGTCGACCAGGACCCGGAAGTCGTAATCCCGGCGCGGGGCGGCGCCGGCGCCGGACGCACCGAGCAGCAGCGCGATGGCGGCGCAGGCCGCCAGGACTGGACGAATTCTCACTGGGCGCCTCCATCGACGCTGCCGCGGTGCGGACACCAGCGGTCCGGCTGGAAGATCGGTAACTTACCATCCGGCGCCGGCGGGCGCTACGCCGATGCCGCGGCGGACCGCCCGGCGGCGTGAGAAAGCGGACGGGATGTCACCGCGACGCGGGCGCGCGGCGGCACGGCGCAACGGCCGGACAGGGGATCGCCTAGAGCCCGAACGGCGCCACGATGCTGAAGTAGACTTCCCACTTCGATTCGTCGGGGACCACCGTGCGCATGGGGTGGGCCACGTCCACGCGCCAGGAGACCGGTTCGAGCGCGCGGTAGCGCGGCAACCTGCCCTGCAGGCCGACGTCGAAGCTTTCCAGGGCGATGCGGCGCGGATAGGCGGCGTGGAGCGCGCCGTAGCTGTAGCCGACGCCGAAGGCGGTGCGGGCCGGGAGGTGGACGTCCAGGGTCTGGCGGGCATAAAAGCCGCGGACCCCGGACGCGGTTCCCACCGGGTAGCCGGGGACGGTGTTCGCACCGCCGAGCTGGAACAGCTGCGACGGCGGCAGGTCCCGGGCGTTGCTGTACTGCCAGCCCGCGCTGGTGGTGGTGAACAGCGGACCCGGCAGCGCCGCGCGGCCGCTGAAGGTCCCGGGAAGCAGCCAGTAGGCCCGGTCCTGGCTCAGCACCTCGTGGGCAAAGCCGCGCTCGGCCGTCTGCGTGACCAGCCAGCTCTGGCCCGGCCGGTCGTACTCGGCGGTCACCCCGGCCGCGGGCGTCCAGATGTGGTCCGCGTTCAGCGGCACGCCGCTGATGTCGGTGCGATCCCGGGTGTAGGAGACCGAGCCCGCGGTCGTCACCAGCCAGTGCCGGCTGGCCACCAGCGGCCGGGTCAGGCCGAGCTGCCCGACGTCGGCGTGGCCGCGGATATCGAGGTTGCGGTAGGGACCGTCGATGATGTGGATCTCGTTGTGGGCCACGCTGGCGCTGAGCTTGAGGCCCCGCCGGGTCAGCGGCACCTGGTAGCCGAGGTTGCCGTTGAAGGCCCCGCGCGATTTCATCGCGTACAGGGTGAGGCTGTCGCCGCGCCCGAGCGGTCCGAACAGGCGCGCGTACACGCCCCCCTGCACACGGCCGGTGGCGCGGTCGCCCTCGTTGTTGGCCAGCAGGCTCACCTGGTAGCGCGGCGGCTCGATCGCCTCGAGCATCACGTCGGTCAGCCCGAAGCGGCTGCCCGGCTGCAGGTTGGCCTTGAGGGCCACGTCGCTGGTGCGGTCGAACCAGATCAGCTCCCGCTCGAGCTCGGCCGCATCGAGCACCGTCCCCTGCCTGACCGGCAGGCGCGCCAGGATGTATCCGCGCCCGGTGTGTTTGGCCCCGGACAGGTGGACCGCCCCGACCTTGCCCTCGACCAGGCGCACGTGCACGACGCCGCCGGTGACCTTCTGCGGCGGCAGGATCGCCCGGTCGGTGATCAGCCCGCGCTTTGCGTAGACCGCGTTGATCGCATCGAGCAGCTTGTACAGGTCGGCGACGGTGATCGGATGGTGCAGGTACGGGCGGCTCAGGGCCTGCAACGTGCTGCTGCTGAGAAAGCGCGACGGGCTGAACGTGATGTGATTGAGCGTGAACTTCGCGCCCCCGGGAGCCGGCTTGGCGTGCTGCTGTTTCGGCCCCACCAGCACCGGGCCCTTCGGCCCCTTGCGGCGCTGGCTGCGCTCGAGGCGCTGCTGCTCCTGCTGGCTGCGCTGCTGCGCGGCGCCGGCGGTCGTGCTCGGCGGCGGTGCCGGCAGGGCCGAGGCCGCCGCCGGCCAGGCCAGCGCCCCGGCCAGGAGGATGGCCGCGCGCCTCACTGCTCGCCCCGGCCGGACCGGGCGCCGGTGCCGGTGAGGTTGAGCGCACCCCCCGAGGGCGAGCCGACGACCCCGGCGAAGCCGTCCTGAAGCATCTGGAACGTGGCACGCAGCTGCGGCAGCAGCCCGGCAAGGGACGGCTGCCTGCCGGCGATCGCGCCCGAGGAGATGTAGGCGCTGCCGCCGCCGTAGTCGGTCGGGGTCTGCTGGTGGTTCCGGATGTAGTTGGGCACGATCACCCGGTAGCCGGTCATGTAGTGCTCGGTGAAGGCGTTGGTCACGGTGACGTTGCCGTTCTGGGTCAGGTAGAAGCTCTCCCCGCGCTGGTAGAGCTGCACGTCGGCCGGCTGCAGCGCGGTGCTGCCGTTGGTCATCAGCACGTTCGCCTGCGGGGTGATAAAGCGCACCTCGCCCGTGACGTAGCCGTTGCGCAGCGTCCAGGCATCCTGCGCCATGCGCACCGTGCCGTTGCCGGCGCGCAGCGGATCGATGACGATCCCGCCGGGCGCATCCAGCGACAGGTCGACCTGCCCGTCGATGCCGCCCTGCCAGCCGGACAGCGCGATCTCCAGCGGCCCGGTCGCGCGCTTCTGCTGGTCGACGACGGCCTGCAGCGCGCCGGAGTAGAAGCGGATCAGCTTCTCGATGTAGGCCTGGTGCAGGTCGATCCCGTCCCGCGCCGACAGGATGGCCTGGCTCGCGGTCAGGGTGCCGAGGGTCATGTTCCCGCCGGCGGCCGAGAGGGTGACCGCGTCCGGGGCCGACACGGTGCCGATCGACAGGGCGCCCCCGGCGCTGCCGGTGATATCGCCGCTGGTGACCGCCGCATGGCCGCCGCTGACGCTGCCTGTGGCGCTGAAGTCCAGCCCGGAGGCGGGCAGCAGGTCGGTGAAGGTGAGATCGCCGGCCACCCGCAGGCCCAGCGTCCCGTTCGGCGCGTGGATGAGCTGCGTGGTCAGCCCCTGGAGGTCGCCCAGGTAGATGTCGCCCGTGGTCGTGCTGGCGAGTCCCAGCAGCGGCGTATCCAGCACCAGGTAGCGGCTTGCGCTGCCGATGCCGGTGCCGGCGGTCAGCGACACGGACGCCCCGCTCGCCGGGGCGGCGACGTCGGCGCCGGAGGGGCTGTCACCGGTGATCGAGCCGGCCGCCGCCAGGGTGATGGCGGTGCCGCCCGCGGCAGCGCTGCGCAGCCCGTCCAGGGTCATGTTGCCCGACACGGTCTGCAGGCTCACCGGGCCCTGCGCGGTCAGCCCGTGCACGGCCAGGTCCGCGGTCGGGGAAACGACGTTGAGCGCTCCCCCCACCTGTCCGGACAGTCCCCCGCTGCCCAGCGTGACGGCCAGCGCGGTGTCCCCGCCGACCGGGCCGGTGGTATCGAGCACCAGGTGCTGTGCCTGCACGTGCGGCACCGTCGCATCGGTGAAGATCGGCGCGATGCCGCCCTGGTTGACGGTGATCGAGCCGGTGCCGCCGCTGAAGAAGTTGCCGAGATCGAGCGGCCCGCCGCTCTGCTCCAGGTAGACGTCGCTGGAGGCCTTTGCCGAGTCCAGCGGCCCGGTCACCGCGAGCTGGACGGGCGCGCCGGCGGTGCCGATCGTACCGTTCGCGGCGTCGAGGACGACGCCCAGCGCACCCCCGCTCACGCCCTCCCCGCCCGGCGCCTGCAACAGGCTGCCCGCGGCGGACAGGCGGATTTCGCCCTGCGGGTTGACGATGGTGCCGACGTTCAGGTCGCCGCTGCCCGCGGCCAGATAGAGCCCGGCCTGGGCCGCCGCGTCCACGCGCTGCGCGCCCTGCACGTACACCGGATGGTAGCGGTTGACCGTGAGCACCGGCCCGCTCGCATTGCTGCCGATGGTGATGTCCCCGGGTGCCGCGGCCGCCAGCGCGGCCTCTTGCAGCGGCGTCAGGGTGAGCGTTCCGCTGCCGCCCTGGATGGTGATCGGCGCGTCGGTGCTGCCGAGCGTGTCGCTGGCGCCCGCCGTCCCCGCCAGCAGCGTGACCGTGCCGGGCGTGGTGATGTTCGGCGCCTGGGTCTGGTAGCTCGCGGCGGTGCCGAAGACGGCCTGCTGGTTGACCGTGTTCAGCAGCTGGTCCTGGGTCCAGGCGACCCCCTGCGTGACGGTGCTCTGCAGCCCGCCGGTCACCGTCTGCGCGAATCCGCCGGCGTCCTGGGCCGTGAGGTAGGGATCGATCTGGCTGCCCTGGAAGCCGTAGTCCGCGGTGAGCTGGCCCAGCTGGGCGCCGAGCGCCTGGTAACGGCCGACCAGATCGGACTGGAGCACGTTCTGCACGTAGCCGAGGATCTGTGCCTGGGTAACGCTGGCGGGATCGGCGATGCCGTTGTAGGCGGCGGCCGCCGCGCGGTAGTCCGCGTACCCGCTCGCCGTCAGTCCCGACACCGCCATGCTCGAGCCCGAGCCGGTGAAGGTCACGTCGTTCTTGATCGACCAGTACTGGCCGTAGGCGAAGGTGAAGTCGCCGACGATGTGGGTGAGGTTGTTGCTGCCCTCGTCCTGGGCGGCCGTGCCGGTCAGCCCGAAACTGCTCCACTGCTGCTGCAGGGCGGTCAGCCCCTTCTGGTTCGTGGTCTGCGCCAGGGCGCTGACGATCGAGCCGCCCGGAGCGGCCAGCGTGACGTCGCCCCCGGCCGTGATCCGACCCACGCTGAGATCGCCGGCGGCACTGGCCTGCGCAAGATCGACCACGCCGAACGGCGCGTCCACGTTGAGGGTGCCGCCGATGTTGATGCCCAGCGCATCCGTGCTGCCCGTCGCACCGTGGATGCCGCCCTGGCCGGCGTTCAGGCTCAGGTCCGAACCCGCCACGATCACGGGTGCGCTGTCGCTGCCCGCGACGATGCTGCCCTGGGTGTCCATGCGGACGAAGCCCGTCGGGGCGCTCACCTGGCCGAGGGTGAGACCGCCCTGCGCATCGCTCAGATCGATGTTGCCCCCGCTGCTGGTCGCGTTCAGGATCCCGGAGCCGACCAGGCTGACGTTGACCGGATCCGAGCTTGCCAGGGTCGCCTGGCTGACCACCGGCACCGGGAAGTAGAAAGTGCCGAAGAAGGTGACCAGCGGTGCATAGTAGGTGGAAATGCGGGTGCCGACCAGCGCGCCGTCGCCGATGCCGCCGGAGCCGGTCAGGGTGACGTTCTGCCCGGTCACCGTGGCGGTGCGCGAGAGGCTGCCGAGCACGCCGCTGTCGGCCGAGAGGGTCACGTCCCCGGTGACGTTCTTCACGTCGCCCTTGAGCCAGATGCCGGCGGGCGAGGTCACGTTGATGGTGCCGTGGCTCTGGCCGACGAACGAGATGCCGACCGGATAGTCGCCCTCGAACGCGCCGGACAGCGTGTTCCACGCCTGGGTGATGGTTGCCGTGCTGGCCGCGGTGTTCGGCGTCGCGGTGCAGAAACCGCTGCAGAACAGCAGCAGCGGCGAGCCCGCCGGCACGTTGTCGTAGCTGAAGCTGGTGCTGCCAATCGTGTACGTGACCGTGTAGGTCAGGCCGGTGCTGGTCGGCACGGTCACCGAGAGATCCGCGGTGCTCGGGCGATACAGGCCCTGCTGCACCGTGTAGCTCCCCCCCCCGCTCGACAGGGTCACGGGGTTCCGCACGTACCAGACCCCGCCGCCGTTGTTCTCGATGCTGTAGCTGTCGCTGGTGCCGGTGAAGCTGTCGACCAGCGTGGCGCTGTCCGCCTGGCCCGCCGTGCCGGGCGCGCCCGCCGCGTAGTGGTATACGGACGTGACGCCCGTTTGCGGGTCGTAGCGGTACTCGGTCACCTGACTGTAGCCGACCATGTTGCCGGCCTTGTCGGGCGCGTCGATGGTCCGCGCCGTGTCGGTGATCTGCACCAGCCCGCCGCTGTTGGCACTGCCGGCGTCGAGCCCCTGGACCACCAGCGGCAGGTCGGTCTGGTTGTCCACGCTGATGTTCGCCAGCCCGCCCGCGGCGACGATGTTCGATGTCGGGCTGCCGTCGCTCGCCGTCGGACTGGTGTTGAAGATGCTGCCGTAGAGGTACACGCGGCCGGGCTGCGACTGGGCGGCGTTGAGCACGATCTCGTTGGTCGCCGGATCCCAGAACGCCGGGATGATGTCCGGGTTGCTGATGCTCGCCTTGAGCGTGATGCGCACGTAGCCGGTGGTCGGATCGACCGGCAGGTTGTTGTCCACCACGTACTGGTTCCAGCTCGACGTCCCCTGGGCGTACTCGGTCTCCCAGGTGTTCAGCTGGCTGTCCAGGCTGCTCGACAGGCTCACCGCGAGGTGGTCGTGGCCGCTCTGGATCAGGCCGTCCACGTTGAGGAACTCGGCCGCCACGAACACCGGCCCGCCGGCGATCACGGTGGCGGTGTCGGTGATCGGCACGACCTCCCCCGGGGTATGGAATCCGGACTGGTAGCCCTGGAAGTACCCGCCGTTCAGGGCCGCGATGGAAACCGACCCGCCGTTGATGGTGCCCTGGTTGTGGATGGAGCCGGCGCTGTCCTGCACCACCACCGAGCCGAGCGGGTTGTAGATCGTCCCGTTGAGGAAGATGTCCGGGGCGATGTCGCTGCTGCCGGTGGACGGCGTGAAGCTGCTGTCGATGCTGACCGTGGGCGTCGTGCCGGACGCGCCGCCGGTGATGGTGCCGTTGATGTCCACCTTGCCGCCGCTGCCGCCCTCGACGGTGATGTCGCCGACCTGCATGAAGGCGGGCGTCGGGTTCTCGATGCTCACCCCGGTCAACGGCAGCGCCTTGACGGTGCCGGTGATCGACGTGCTCCCGGCACGGATGCTCACGTTGCCCGAACGCACCAGGATCGGATCGACGGTGACGAACGGCACCGCCGTCGCCTCGGCGTACGGCTGCCCGGTGGACGGGTTCGTGATCGCGGCGAGCTCCGCGTTGAGCTTCTCCTGCTCGAAGTACAGCCGGCCGATCAGCGTGGTGTCGGTGGTGTCGGCCATCTGCGTCTGCAGGCTCTGGATCTGGTCCTGCAGGTACTGCGCGTAGTCCCAGGTCGTGACGCTGTAGTGCACGAGCGGTGACGTCCCCGGGCCGGCCACGACCTGGCCCTGGGCGTTGAGGGTGAGCTTGAGATCCTGGGTCCCGGCCAGGCCGGCCTCGACCGTGCCGGAGACGTCCACGCCGCTGCTGGAGTTGTCGCTGCTCGATCCGCCGTGGTACTCCAGCGTGACCGGCTTGATCACCTGCTTGTGGGCGATCTTGTTGATCAGCCCGACGAAGAAGTTGACGATCTCCTCCACGACCTTCTGGTACGAGTTCTTGCCGGTGGCGCTGGCGCTGGCGGCGTGCTGGCCGTTGCTGGCGGCGAGCGTGGCGTTGCCGCCCGCGAGCACGCTTCCGGAGACGGAGGCGTTGTTGTGGTTCGTGACCGAGGCGTAGGCGCTCGGGTTGGTGCCCACCGCGAGCGCCGTGTAGTTGTAGGCGTGGCTGGTGGCGCTGGCGCTCAGGTCGTTGGGGCTGCCATACCGGTCGTAGCCGGCCTCGATGGCGATGTCGTTGCTGGAACGCACCATGCCGGCGATGGCGATGTCCTGGGTCGCGCTGAGCGTGGCGGTGGCACCGCTGTTGGTCACACCCGCCCCGCCCCAGGTGTGCGAGAGCGCGTTGGCGCTGACCTGTCCCGAGCTGCCGGCGTAGATGTAGATGTTGCCGGTGGCGCCGACGGTCGCGCCGCTGGCGACGGTGACGTCGGCACTCATGGTGGCGTTGAAGGTCGCATTGGCCGTCAGGCCCTGGACGACACCGCCCGTGGCGACCTTGGAGCCGATCGCTCCGGTGACGTCGTTGCTGGCGCCGATGACGAGCGTGTGGGCCGACGGCTCGGACGGGTCCCCGACGATCTCGAGGTCGCCCCCGTTGATCTGCGTCTGCGTCGTCAGCGTCAGCGTGGTCGAGGCGGAGATCAGGTTGACGTTGAACGCGCCGCCAGCCGCGCCGTTCGCGTCCCAGCCACCGCTGGCGGCCGGCTGTGCGTACACGTTGCTGGCCGTGATCGAGCCCGAGGCGGCCTGGATATCGGTGCCGGCCCCGTAAAGGGCCTGGACCGTCGAGTCGATGACGTTGCTGGCGCTGGCCGCACCGAAGCCCGCCAGGGCGACCTGCGTGCTGTTGGCAGTCCCGGAGACCGTCGCGTTGTGCCGGGCATCGATGACGAACGTCCCGGCGTGGACGGTGCCGGTGGTGCCGAGCGTTTGCGCGAGCGTGTTCGCCTGCAGGTCGGTGCGCGCCTGGGCGGCGTTGGCGATCCCCCCGCCGCCGGCCCCGGAGGTCGACTGGGCGCTGAGGGAGTCGCTTCCGTTCGCGGTGATCTCCAGATCGCCGCTGCGCGAGGCGCTCGAGCTCGCCTGCGCGCCCAGTGTCGCCGTCACCCATGGCGTCGCACCGGCACTGACAACCACCGCGCCGGCGCCGAGCCCGCTGACGAGCACACCGGTGCCGTCGGCGCCGACGGCGCCCACCTGGCGGGCGCTGATCAGCACCGCGCCGTCGGGCAGACGCACGCCCGTACCGGTGTCGGCGGTGACATGAATGTCGTTGGTGGCATTGGAGACCACCCCCTGCGCGCCGACCAGGCTGCCGGTGCCCGCCACCGCATGGCTGGTGACGGTGGGCGTGCCGCTGGCACGCAGGGCCAGCTGCCCGGAACCGGAGATCTGCGTGCCGCCGGCGACGCCCGCGGATACCGAGCCGCTGCTGGTCGCGTTGGCGACCGAGGCGCCGACGCTGCCGACGCCGACGGAGACCCCGAGCGCCGACGCGTGAACCACGGGAGCCGACGTGGCGTTAATCTGCACACCGTCGCCGCCGAGATTGGTGATGGTCGCCGCCGAGGGCATGCCGGCGGTGACGCTGGCGTCGTCGGTGGCGGTCGCCGCGGCGGCGTTGCCGCTGTAGATGCCGGCACTCACGCCCTTGGCGCTGGCGTCCGCGCTGCCGCCGCCGGTCGCATCGATGCTGATGCCGTCGTACCGGTCGGCGGTCGTGGCCAGGCCCGCGTTCACCGTGCCGCTCTTGTGCGCCGTGACCACGACGGCGCCGACACTGACCGCGCCGGCCGTCGCCCCGCCCCCGGTTCCCTGCACCGATTCCCCGTCGCTGGAGGAAACACTGAGGCTGCCGCTGCCGTCGCCGGTCACGCTGCCGCCGCTGACGCCGGCATTCACCGTGGCGTCGGCCGCGCCGTCCGCAATCGCCGCCCCCAGGCCGAAGCCCAGGCCCGCGGCGCCATCGTAGGCGGTCACCGACACGGCGCTGCCGCCACTGCCGTCGCCGGTGGACGCGGCGACGTTCACGGCCGGTGCCGTGATCGTCGAGCTGAGGATGGTCGCGCCCACGGTGTCGTACACGCGGGTCACCGCGATGCCGGCACCGAAGCCGAAGCCGACCCCCACGCCCGCCGCACCCGCAAGGTTCTGCGTGGTGGTGGTGTCGGTCGCCGTGACCGTGACCGCGCCGGCGCCGACCGTGCTGGACGAGATCTTCGCCGTGGTCGCGTCCGGCGCGCTCGCTCCGACCGCGCCGGCGAGGTCGAACGAGGTGGCTCCCGCGACCTGTCCCTGCTCGCTTGTGCTCAGGTTGCCGTCGGCGCCGGCCGAGTTGCCCGCGTCGCTCATCCGGCTCTGGCCGGACAGGGTCCCGGAACCGTTCTTGTCGAGCGCGTCCATCGCCTGGCCGGAGTCGCCCGAGCCCAGCAGGATCAGGCCGGCGGCGCCGCCGATGCCCGCGGACCCGCCCACGGCCCCGGTTGCCGTGACCATGTTCACGTACTTGTCGGAACTCGCGCTGACATCGACCAACTGGCTCATCGTGACCGTGCTGCCGGTGATCGCGCCGGCCACCGTCTGGTGCAGCACCACGATGTTGGCGCCCGCGCCGACGCCGGCCGTGCCGCCGGCGGCGAGCGCGCCGGCGTAGGCCTCGATACGGGTCGTGTCGCTGGCTGACACGCTCACGCCGCCGGACGGAACCGGGCCGATGCCGTGGCCGACAACGGTGGCGTTGTCCAGATGCGCCTCGGTATCGCCGCGCATGACCACGGCGCTCCCCTCGCCGGCGAGCGCGAGGCCGCCGGCGCCGGACCCGCTGACCGCCAGGGTCCACAGGTCGCTGATCGAGGTCGCGCCGATGTCCAGGTTGCCGCTGCCGAGCTCGATGTCCGTGGCGCTCTGGCCGGTCGGGTCGCCGACCCGGGCCAGCGTCGTGTTGTCGCCGTCGACCACCAGGGCGGTGCCGGCGATCGCGGCAGCGCCGAAGGCGCCCGAGCCGCTGATCAGGTTCATCGCGCTGCGGTCGCGGGCGTTCACGGACAGGGAGTTGGCGGTCAGCGTCAGTCCCTGGACGTACGCCTCGGTATCGGCGCGGAAGACGTCCACCATGCCGGTGCCGGCGGCGCCGGCCAGCGCCGCGGAAAGCCCCGCGCCCAGGCCGTAGCTGTCCTGCGAGGCACGCGCCAGCACCGTGACCGCATCCTGGGGCGAGACCTGCCCGCCCTCGATCCAGGCCCTGGTGGTGGCATCGAAGCTGTTCACGCCCAGGGCGCCGGCGGCGGCCACGTCGGTGGCGCCGGCCGCGGCGCCGATCACCAGGTTGGCGGCGAAGTCGTGCCGGCTGGCGATCACGCTGAGCTCCTGGTTCGTGGCAGCACCGGCGGCGGTGTCGAGATTCGCGCCGGCGCTGTACGCCAGCGTCTTGCCGCCCATGACGTTGGTGACCGTGCTGGCGTCCAGCGCCGCCGAGCCGAGGGGGTCGAACGCGGTGGCCGCGGTCGCGCTCAGGCCCGTGACGATGTTGAGCGATTCGGCGTTGATCGCGAGACCGTGGACCGACGTGGTGGTCTCCGAGAGGGCCGACGGTCCGCTGAAGTTCGTGTAGTCGCCGAGGTTGTCGACCCCCGGCTGCGTCACGAGGGCCCCCGAAGCCACGAGTTCGCCCGACGGACCCAGCGCCAGCGCGTCGACCGAGGTGCCGTCGCTGGCGGCGGTGCTGCCCGCCGGCAGCCCCACGTACGCCTCGGTATCGTCGCCGAGGACGTCCACGGTCACGCCGAGACCCACGCCCGCGCCGGTCGCCCCGACCGCGAACGCGCCGGTCGCGGCGGTGATCCGGTTCTGGTCCGCGGCCGCCACCAGGGCATTGTTGACGGCAAGCACCTGCGCGCCGCCGGTGATGTCGGCGGTGGTGTGCGCCGTGAGCACGTTGGTGACCACCGAGCCCGCGGCGCTGCCGACGCCGGAGACCGCCACGCCGAGCGCGAGCGTGCCGATGCCGCCGCTGCCGCCGGAGCTCGCGGAGACGATCACGTTCTGCGCGTGGATGCTGCCGCCGTCGATGGCCGCGCTGGTGGCATCGCCCAGGCGGTTGACCGCCACGCCCAGGCCTGCCGCGATCTCGCCGCTGGCGGTGGCGCCGATGGCGAGCGAGCGGATCGCCGGATCGTTGCTCGAGGAGACCGTGACGTCGGGGCTCTCGCTGTCGACCAGCGTGTCGCCGCTGGCCAAAGCCGAGACCTGGCTGCTGGTGATGTTGACCCCGACGGCCCCGCCCAGCGCCACCGATCCGGACCCGCCGATCGCGCCGGCGAGCGAGTCGATCTCGCCGGACCCCGCGGCGATGACGTCGACCGCGTCGGTGGCCGCAATGGTCGAGCCGGTCAGGTCGGCGGCGACCGACTGGCCCAGCCAGTTGACCGCCACCGCGCCACCGATGGCCACGCTGCCGCTGCCGGCCAGCTCGCCGGACAGGGCATAGATCTTCGCCGCGTCTCCGGCGGAGAGGTCGAGCGTGGCGAGCGTCGCCTGCGCCGGGGTGCCACTGCCCGTGAGGCCGCTCACCGTGGCGTCCACCGTGTCGTCGGCGACGTTGGCCACGACCGCCAGGCCGCCGGCGGCGTCGCCGCTGGCCTGGGCGCCGATCGCGCCGGCGGCGACGGTGCCGCTGCGCGTGGCCGACACCGTGACCGTCTGCCCGGGGGCCGAGAGGGTGGAGCTCGAAAGTCCTGCCTCGACGTCGTGCAGAGCGACGTTCACCGCCGCGGCGATGCCGACGGCACCGGATCCCGAGAAGGACAGCGCCCCGGCGCCGTCCCAGATGTTGCCGCTGTCGCTGGCGCTGTCGGTCAGGTCTCCGGCGAGCGTGAGCGCGCTGTCGGCGATGCCGGCGCGGGTCGTGCCCTGGTCGAAGGTGACATCCAGCGAGCCGCCCAGGGCGATGTTCGACGAGGCCGCGCCGGCGACCGCGCCGCTGTAAAGTCCGGTGCTCGAGGTCGCCTCGACGGTAGCGTTGCCGGCGTTCAGCGTGACGTGATCGACGCTGGCCTGCGTGGTCTGCCGGTTCAGGTTGAGCGCCATCGCGGCGCCCGCCGCGACCGTGCCGGCACCGGCCAGGCCGCCGGCGGCCGACCAGACCGTGTGCGCGTCGGTCGCCGTCACGGAAACGTCGGGAGCCGGCCCGCCCGATACGCCGCCGATCGTGGTGGTGTCGGTCGTGGCGTTGCCGTCGCCGAGCGCCGCAGCCGTGGTTCCGCCGAGGTTGTTGATGGTGAACGAGCCGACCCCGGCGAGCTTGCCGCTGGTCACGCCCACACCCACCGCCACGGAGATCACGCGCGCGGCATTGTCCGCGCTGACCGTGACCGTGCCCGGCGTCGTGCCGGAGGCCGGGCCGGCGGTGATGGTCGCGTTGGCGATGCTCGCCCGGGTGTTGTCGTCGATGCCGCCGTAGACCGCGGAGATGCCGAGGCTCGCCTTGCTGGAGCCCAGAGACGCGCTTCCGGCGACGGCGATCACGCTCGCGCCCGGCGTGGCGTTCGAGGTCCCGCCGGCGGTCACCGGGGCGCTGCTCTGGTTGTGTGAGCTGGCACCGCCCATGCTGCCCGACAGGGCCGGCAGCGCCGAGCCCGAGAAGTCGAACGGCACCGTCCAGGCGCCGGGGAGCAATGCCCCCAGTGCCGCGTTGTCCTGGCTGGTGGACGTCACGTTCACGCCCGAGGAAACGGTGACGGTCGAGCCGTTGCCGCTGCCGTCGGCACCGATCGTGGCCTCGGTGCTGTTGGCGATCTGGTCGACCACCACCGCACCGGAGAGCGTCAGCACCTGGCTCGAGCCGCCCCAGCCGCCCACGGCGGCCGCGGAGACGATCTGGGCCGGCGCATAGGCCTGCACGTCAAGGTTGGAGAATCCGGTCACGTCACTGCCGAGCACCTGCGCACGGGTGTCGTTCCCGGTCATCGCCACGCTCAGCGCGATGCCGATGCCGGCCTTGCCGCCCGTGTAGAAGGCGCCACCGCCGGTGCCGATGTCGGTGCTGTCGTAGGCCTGCACCACGGCATCGCCGCGCAACGGATTCTGCAGCGTGCTGTCGCTGACCAGCGCCTGGGTGCTATCGCGCGCGACGCTGACCGAGCCCGAGCCGACGATCGAGGCCAGGGAGTTCTGTCCGCTGGCGGTGTTGATCGACACACCCAGGCCCACCGAGACCGCCTGGCCACCGGCCAGCGCCTGAACGTCAACGCCGTTGCCGGCGCTGTTCAGGTCGAGCACGGTGCCATTGACCAGGTTCGCTTCGGTGGTGCTGTCCAGCAGGTTCATCCCCAGGGTGCCGGCAATCGCCGCCGACGCCCCGGAGCTGCTGCCGCCCGTGCGGCTGAGCGCTGCCGCCCCCGCCGCCGCGATGATGCTGGTGTTGCGCAGCGCGGTCACGCTTGCGGTGCCGCTGCCGCCCAGCGTGACCTTCGCGCCGTCCAGGACCGCCGTGGTCGTGATGTGGGCGTCGTTGACGGCCACGCTGCCGGCCGCGGCGATGCTCATCTTGGGCTGCGTGGACGAGTCCGAAGCCGAGCCGGAGGCACTGTCGGCGGCACCGCCCGGGTTGCTCTGGTAATCGTTCTGGAGCGAGCCCTGCGCCTGGTCCTGGGAGCCGCTGTTGCTGTTGGCGTCCCCGAGCTTGCCGCTGGCGTCGGCGGCCGCCGAGGTGGTGCGATGCTGGCCGATCGTGATGCCCTGGCCGGCGGAGGCGCTGTTGTCCGAGGACTGCGACTCGGTCGCCCCCGCAACCGAGCTGGCCCCGCTCTCGATACTGTCGAGCAGGCTGCCGGATCCGGAGCCCGAACCCGATCCGCCGGTGCTGGAGCTGGTGCCGCCGCTCTGGGCGCCGGCCACGGCCAGCGTGACCACCGCACCAGTCGTCTGCGCCTGCACGTCCAGGCCACCGGCACGGATGCAGGCCGTGCTGGTGCAGTTGCCCGAGGTGGCCGGCGTCGGGCCGACCGCGCTGCTGAGCGTCGTCGTGTCGCCGATCCCCGCGGTGGTGGTCGGGTCGATCAGGTTGACGGCCACCCCGATGCCGATGCCCGCCCCCTGGGCGCTGACGACGGCCCCGGAGAGGCTGAACGATTCGAACTCGCTGGTGGCCCCGATATCCACCACGCCGTCGGTCGGGACGGTGAGCGGAGACGTCAGCGAGGACTGGACGGTCGCGGCGTTGTCGATCTCGGCGGTGGTCTGGTCGGCGATGCGGGTGACCGCCACGGCGCCGTTGCCGGCGTAGCCGCCACCCTTGCCGCCGCTGGGTGTGAAGCTGAAGGCACGGTTGACATCGCCCGCGGTGACCGAGACGTCGTTGGACCGGGTGGTCAGGGTGGCGCCGTTGGCCACCCACGCGTTGGTGACGTTGCGGTAGTCGGTCCAGTCGAAGGCCCCGCCCACGCCGACGCTGCTGCTGCTCGCCGGGGTGACCCCGAAAAACTTGAGAAAGCCGTTGCCGGCGCCGTCGAGCACCGCGCTGCCGTTCTCGGCCTGCACGGACAGCGGCGCGTCCCACTGCACGGTCTGCCCGTCGAACGTGCTGCTGGAGGTCTGGCTCCCCGACGCCAGCGTACCGGCGAGGGTGACGTTGGCACCGGGAGCGATCCAGGCCTGCGTGTCATTGGACCAGGAGAGGTAGTTCACGGCCGCGGCGACGCCGAGCTGCGCCGAGCCGTCCGCGGTCGCCATGGCGTAGGCGCTCATGCCCTCCGGCGTGGTGACGCTGGCCTTGATCTCGTTGAGGGTCTTGCCCACCAGGCTCTGGTCCCAGGCGCCCTTGAAGGAGGTGGGAAGCGCGTTGTAGTCGTTGAGCGCCTGCGGACCGAGGTTGCTGATGATGTTGGTGGCGTTGGAGCTGAACGTGCTCGCGCTGCTCCAGTCCGTGACCAGGTTCACGCCGGCGTTGGCCAGGGCCTGCAGGTCGGTGATGAACTTCTGGACGTTGGTCACCTCGTTGGGCGAGAGGGTACTCCAGGCAGCGGCCAGGCTGGTGCCGGAGAAATTGCCGTTGAGTTCCTGCTGTAGCTGCTGGGCGATCGTCAGGGCCTCGTCGAACGGCTGGAGGAACGACAGGGCGGTGTCGTTCTGGGCGCCGACGGCGACCCGGGCCGCGGTGACACTGGCGCCCGCGCCGATGTCCGCGTGGGCGGTGTGCTTCTGCCAGCTCAGCGAGGCCGCCAGGCTCACCCCGACGTTGCTGGTGCCGCCGTTCGTGGTGGAGCTCTCCTCGGTGGAAGCGGCACCGGAGCTTGCCAGGTTATGGAAGCCGGGCGAGCTGTTGGAGGCGTCCACGATCACGTTGCCGCTGGCGTTGATCGTCGTGGCGGGCGCGATCGAGGCGCTTGCACCCTGGCTGCCAAAGCCCAGTGCCAGCGCCGAGCCAAGGTCAAAACCGGTGGTGCTGGTGCCCGATCCGGTCGAGCCGGACGTCGAGCCGGCCGTCGGCGTGCTGTTGTCCGAGCCGGAGGCATCCGTGGCCTTGCTGTTCACGCCGCCGAGCAGCAGGCCCAGCAGTGACTGCAGGGGGCTCTCCGACTGACTGGAGCCACCGTCCGCCGGGGGCTTGGCGGTGCCGCCGGCGTTCGCGTCGGTCTCGGCCGAGGTGACGTTCTTGTCGGTGCTCGAGGCGGCCGTGACGGTCACGTCGGAGGCACTTGGCAGATCCGCGCCCTCGGTGGCCACCGCGCTGGTGTCCAGGTTGGAGATCGCCACGGCAATGCCGGCGTTGGCCGCGCTGCTGCCGCTGGTGGTGGCGCTGGAGCTGGCCTTGACCACGAAGCTCTGCGCGTTCTCCGCGTGCACGTCGACGCCGTAGTCGCTGGCGCCGACGGCCGTGCCGATGGTGGCGCCGGCATCGACCAGGGCGCTGGTGGTCACGTTGGCCTTCTCGTAGGCGAGCGTGATGCTCGGCCCGCTCCCGCTCACGCTGCTGTTGACGGCCAGCGCGGTCGACGGCTCGGCGGTCGCCTGCACGCTGAGCGCGTTGGCGCCGGCGGCCGTGCCGTTGAAGAGGATGCTCGCGCCGCTGGCGATCTCGGCCAGGGAAGTGGCGTTGACCTGCGCTTCCAGGGCCGACAGGTAGGTCCCGTCGGGCAGCGCGTTCTGGTTGGTCAGATCGATGCTCGGCTGCGCGTCGCTGGCCAGGCTGACGCTGGTGCCCGTGATCGACGCGGTGGAATCCACCGTCACCTTCGCCGTCGCGGAACTGCTGAACAGGTAGGCCTGCAGCAGGGTTCCCGTGGGCAGCCCCAGGCTCTGGAACAGCTTCTGGGCGATGGCCTGCTCCTGCGGGTTGCCGGCGAAGCTCGCCGCGGACTGCGCCGAGGCGGAAAGCGTGACGTCCCCGCCGTTGATCGTGCCGGCGATGTCCACGGTGGCGGTCGCGCTCGGCGCCACGTCATTGACGATGACCGGACTGGTGCTCTGGTACACCGTGCTCGCGCTCAAAAGGCCGGCACCGTTGGCGGCCTCCTGCGTGGCGGTCAGGGCGATGGCGCCCGGCGCGGTGCTTCCGGAGGCGGTGCTGTCGAGCGTGGCCGTGGAAGGCAGGCTGATGGACCCGCCGGCGTTGACCGTGATGGCCCCGCCCGCGGTGGTGATGCTGCCGAGCGTCGCCGTGCCGTCCGTCGCCGCGGCGCCCGTGAATCCGGCGCCGGCATCGATCACCACGGCGCCGCCGTCGGTCTCGATGGAAGAACCCGGGTTGAACACGATATCGCCCAGGCCGGTCGCGCCGCTGCTGCTGTCGGTGTAGCCCGCCTCGAGCGTCAGGGTGTGGCCGCCCTGCAGACCCGTGCCGGTGCCGGTCTTGCTGCTGCCGCTGAGATCGAGGTTGGCGCTGGTCGTCGAGGCGGTGCCGCCGATGGTGATCGTGTCGAAGGCCTGCAGGGTGACGTTGGTGTCCCCCAGCCCCTGCAGGGTCGCGACCGTGACGTAGCTCGCGCTCGCCGGCGTGGCGTCGGTGAAATCCCCGACCTGCGCGCCCGAGCCGGTGGTCGCGGGGGTGGTCCCGCTGGCGCCGTTCGGCAACGTGTCGACCACGTAAAGATCGTTCGGGTCGAGCAGCAGGTCACCGGTGATGCCCTGCGGCGCCCGGGTGTCCACCTGGCCGTGGAAGTCGAGCCCGTAACGGGCGGAGACCTCGACCTGGCCGCCGTCGCCACCGAGCGGGCCCCCGCGCGCGGTCACGGTGCCGCCGAAGTCGGTGCCGTTGTCGCTCCAGACCACCACGTGTCCGCCGTCGCCGTCGGAGGTGGCGAAGGCGTCGATGCGCGCGCCCGCGGCCACGGTGGTGGTGTTGGCGCTCGCAAGCGTGCCGTCGCCGTGGGGCCCGCCGCCGATCAGCACCTGCCCGCCACCGGCGCTGCCCGAGCTGTCCACGCGCGCGGTCGATGCAAGATCGACCCGGGCCGCCGTCACGGAGACGGAGCCGCCGTCGCTGGCCAGCGCACGGACCTGCCCGGCGAGGGTGGTCGACTGCGTCCCCACGATGCGCACCACGCCGTTGTGCGCCACCGCGCGGGTGCCCTGCGTGAGGCCATCGGTGTTGACCGTCGCCCGGAACAGCTCGCCGCGGGCAATTTCGGCATCGCCCGCCGCCAGCCGCCCACTCGCGGCGACCAGCACCTGCGCGGCGTCCAGGTTGATGCCGCCGCTGGCGTTGATCTGCCCGGCGATGTCGATGCGCCCGTCCGGCGAGACCGGTGCGTTTCCGTCGAAGAATCGGGTCAGCGCCGTGTTGTCGAAATGGCCGCCGGCATCCAGCATGCGGTTCATGAACGCCTTCGTCGGCGTGGAGACCGTCAGGCTGCCGACGTTGACCACACCGGCGCTGCCCACCACCAGGCCCTCGGGATCGGCGAAGGTCACGTTGCCGCCGATGCTGCCGTTGCGGTAGGCGTTCAGCACGCCGTTGATCACGGTCTGGCCGCCGTAGACCAGGTTCACCAGGTTCCGGGCACCCTGCGGCAGACGCAGGTTGACCGTATTGCCGCCGGCTTCGCGGAACTGGCTGAAGGCATTGAAGGCGTTGGCGCCATGCAGCGTGCCGGTGGTGATGTCGGTGACGCTGCCCCGGACGCTGAGGCGCGTGGCGGTCCGGCCGTTGGGCGTGATGACGTTGCCGGCGGCCATGGCCACGCCGGGACCGCCCGTACCCAGTACGGCGACGACGGCGGCGGTGATGGGGGTCAGGCGCTGCACCGGCGGCGCGGCCCGTTCGGAGACACTACGTCCCTGTCGCCGGCGCGGCCGGCGGATCCGCTTGCTCATCATTCCCCCCGTCCTCCGTGATGTGCGCCTTTCCGGCGCCGGGCCCGGGGCGCGAACGCCGCGGGCCGCGGGTCCCTGTTCAGTGACGCCGGTCGAGCCGCAGCGTCAGGCTGTTGATGTTGGCCAGGGAGATCAGATGCGCGTAGATCCATCCGAGCTCGCCCGCATCGAAGAGCGTTCGCAGGGCAGCGTCGTCCACCTCGCGCAGGCGGGCCTCGTCGACCACGAACACGCCCTGCAGCACGAACGCGGCCGCATCCTTCGGCGCGACCTGGATCACCTTCGGCTGCAGCAGGTCCATCGACGCGAGCCGTTCGACGAACTCCCGGGTCCGCTGCATCTGCCCCTGGAACTCGCCCAGGAACTGCAGCGCACGCTGCAAGGGAGGCGTCTCCTTGCCCTGCTCGTCGAACAGCGGCTCTCCCTCTCCGGTTCCGAGCCCGGGATAACCCTCGTCGACGCACACCGTGAAGTCGCCGGGCTCGGGCTTTTCCGCGAGCACGAACGGATAGCGCCGCACGAAGGCGGGCACGTAGACCGGCTCCCAGCGGCCGTCGGAGCCGACGAACAGGTTCTCGTCGGCCCGCAGGCCCACCAGGACGGTCGGGATGGAGGCTGCCGGCGAAGTACCGGCGAAGACGATGGGGTAGTCTCGGCACGCCTCGGGGAATTCGATCCCGGCCACCGGTATCGAGTTGGTGCAACGGGCGAAGGAGAAGTCACCGGGATGGTCGCGCAGCCGCAGGTCGCGGTGCGTCTCCCGGTTCAGGGGCACGGGCCGCTCGTAGAACAGCAGCGTCCGCGAAATCCGGCCTTCCCCGGCGTCTCCCGGTGCCTCGGCGGGCGCCCGGGACGGCGCCCCTCCGATCTCCCCGGCCGCCTTGGCGGGGGGACTTTCCTGTTTCTTGTTCAAGACCCCGTACCGTGCGTTTTGGCGCCGCCCCGGATCCGTCAGGCGGACGCGATTTTCTGGTGTGACCGCAATCCGAGCTACGACTAGCTATGCCCCTTTCGTCGGCGAGTCAACACCGCCGGTCGGGAAATGCGGGCAGGCAACGCATCGAGATGCGCGGCGGGCATTGAGAAACAAGGCGCTAGGCACACCGCCCCCCCAAACGGGGCGGGGCCGTGCCGGAAGGCGGAATTCGCGCGGTGGGTGACCCCGATGCGCGCGGTCGCAGGGACGGTCAAGGCAGGCGGGCAGGCAAAGCCCGGTTGATGCCGCGCCCGCGCCGCGCAGCTGCCGACAGCCGGCCCCATGGCCGCGACGGCTGCGGCCCCCGCCTGCCGGAGACCGGACCGCGAAACGCGTCCCGCCCCCGCCGCGCCGGGACCGTGCCACCGGGGGAGCGGGTCGCTAGTCTTCGAACTCCTCGGCGTCGAGGTTGTAGGACCCGTCCTCGTCGTGGGTCTCCTTGCCGCTGACCGGCGGGTTGAAGACGCACGCGACCTTCATCTCCCTGTTCGCATGCACGATGTGGCGGTCGTGCTGGTCGAGCACGTAGAGGGAGCCGGGCTTGAGCTCGTGTGTCTCCCCGGTGCCGAGGTCCTTGATCCAGCCCTCGCCGGAGATCACGTAGACGGCCTCGAAGTGATTCTTGTACCAGAACTGGTTGTCCACGCCCTCGTACAGCGTGGTGATGTGGAAAGAGAAGCCGACACCGTCCTTCTTCAGCAGCAGCCGCGAGCTGTCCCATCCCTCGGCGCCGACGCTGCGGTGCTTGTCGGCGTATTCCAGCGTCCGTATCAGCATGCGGTTCTCCTTCGATCCGGTTTACACAACGTTCGGAAGGGGGCGACACGCCCTCGCCGGATCGCGGCGACGCGCGTCGGCGGACTCCGGTGGACGCGCGGGGGTGTCGCCCGGGCAAGTGTTGCCGTGACGTGTGATGGTAGCAACTCGGGCGGGAATTTTCAGGCACGCCGTCCCCTGCCCGAAGGCGAACGGCGGGGGGGCGGAGCGCCCCGCCGTTCGCCGGCA
>Ga0209921_1000113_pt1 | contig 29290 bp, 29 predicted proteins | sample SalPonF2_C_D2_MG_FD_185730 | JGI IMG/M metagenome (GOLD analysis project Ga0209921, IMG submission 185730) | Salt pond soil microbial communities from South San Francisco under conditions of wetland restoration - Salt Pond MetaG SF2_C_D2_MG... ...
AATTGTCCCGCCTGCGCGTGCTTAAGGAAGTCGTCGTATCCATGAAGATGGGTGGGCAGATCGAGCCAAATGGAGCTCAGCGTGGCCGCTTGCGGCATGTCGTGGAAATAGATGCCCCAACTACGCTCGTTTTCAGACAGCAGATTGAACACCGTCTTCATCGTGTAGGGGAAATGATAGGGCTTGTTGTTGACGTAGCCGTGGGCGGTGCCTGTATGCAGGAAGAAGCGGTTCGGCCAAGTCTGATTGGGTGCCGACGCATGCCACTCGTCACAAACCGCAAAGGATTTGGCAAGCGTGCTCAACACCGGCAGTTGCTCGGGCGTAAAGCCGTGCATGACGTCACCGGGCCGATGGGTGGTCGTCTTGGCGTAATTCGCGGCAAAACCGCTCATGGTCGCTGGCGCAGAAGACTTCTTGCCGGCTCCAAATAGCTGGTGGGTCATGTCGGCAAAATCTTCATTGGGGTCCGGCGTGGGAATCCGGGCCAAGTCTGTCGACAGGGAGACCGGACTCGTCCAGACGGGATAGGGCTTATCCTGCCAGACGTTGACCGCGTCCTTCGGCACGCCGTTGAAATCGTCCCGCCCCTCGTAAAGACGCCCCAGCATCGAGTCGAAGGAGCGATTCTCCAGCATCAGCACGACGACGTGCTCAATTTGCGCCATTGCTACGTCTCCTTATTCCATGCCCCTCACGAGACGGGTCCGTGAATCCTCGTTACCAGATTAAACAAGGCGCTCAGTCGTCGAAGTGTGGGAACGCCTTCTTCAGTCGCTCGATGGTCGTGCGCCATTTGGGGGTTCGTGGCTTGCAGACCGTGTTCTGACTGCCGAAGAGACCATTCTCGTTGATTGCCGGCTCAATGGGCACGGCTTCGAGCCAGCGTACTGGACGAAGTACTTGCAGCGGTCCAGGTCGTCGACAATGTGTTGTTTAGCGCCCTTCCACACCATATGTATATGGTTGTAATATACACTCTATGATCGACTGGGCGAAGGTCACAGGGTTCCAGTGGGACGAAGGCAATGCTCTAAAGAGCGCCAGCAAGCACGGCGTGACGCAGGCCGAGGCAGAGCAGACCTTCTTCAACGAACCCCTCGTCCTTGCCCCTGACCCCAAGCATAGTCAACGCGAGCCGCGCTTCCACGCGCTGGGGCTAACCGACCTGGGACGGCCGCTACACATCACCTTCACTCTCCGTCAGTCGGGAACTCTGATACGGATCATCTCGGCTCGGGATATGCACTGCAAAGAGAGAGCGGCTTATGAACAAGCAGCGCAAGACAACTCCTGAGTTCAAGAGCGAGGCTGAGGAGCGCGCGTTCTGGGAAAGCCACGACTCCAGTGAGTACGTCGACTGGAGCCGGGCTCAACGCGCGCGGTTTCCCAACCTCAAACCGTCTACGAAGACGATCTCGCTCCGTATCCCGGTCGGACTCCTCGACAGCATCAAGATCGAGGCCCACCGGCGGGACGTGCCTTACCAATCGTTGATCAAGACCTGGTTGGCCGAGCATCTGGACCAGGAGCGCAAACGCTAACGCTCGCGGGCAACCGCGCGAGGCTCCAGCGTCGGCCCGATGGCTTTGTCAGGCGCCGTCATGCCTTGGAACTCCGAGATAGGGATGTACGTTCTCGCGCCAGTGTTCGGGTATCGGTTGTCGGTGGCAGTAATCGGTCAAGGAGAACAAAGGGCCAGTTCGCACATTGCAACATTTTCCAGGCAGATTCGGCTGCTCAGGTTGGTGGCCGCGACGCCATTGATCGCAACGCTAGGATCAGAGCTACCTTTCACGAACATGGTGAGTTGGGGAGCGCTGAGGTCGGGCCGGTGCGAAATGTTGGAACGTGAGAACTGACTCCGTTCGTCCGCCCGGTCCCAAAAGCGGCTAAAATCCTTCCTTCCAGCCTCTCCTGGTAAAGTGCGTGCCCATGAACGCGAAAGTATTGCGGGCCACGTTGGCCTATGTGGTGGCCTTTGTCCTGATGGCCGGGGCAGGCTCCGCGCGCGCGGCGGAAGGTCATCGCAATAGCGGGACCGACATCCGTGTGCTGCGGTTCAGCGCCGAGGTTCACGTGCATGCCGATGGCCGGTTCACCGAGCGCGACAGTGAGGTGATTGAAGCGCTCACGCGCAGTGGCGCACAGTCCGTGAACCCCTTCCAGCAGACTTTTTCAAGTTCCGTATCCAGACTGAAAGTGGTCTCGGCCTGGATCAAGACTCCGGCCGGCAGGCACAGGCCCGTGCCGTCCTCGGACGTTTTCGTGCGGCCAATGGCGGCGACCCAGGGGGCGCCCATGTACAGCCACGCCAAGGTGCTGAATGTGGTGCTGCCGCACTTCACCAAGAGCGATAAACTACACGTCACGACCTTACTGACGCAGATCAAGCCTTATTTCCCCCATCAATACTTCGGCGTATGGAGCGTAGGCGAGCGCCAGTCCGCCCGCGACGAGAAAGTCGTCGTTCAGGCACCCGTATCGATGCATCTGAAGGCGGCCCAACGTGACGGTTGGGCCATGGCGCATCACATCAAGGGCAATACCGAAATCTTTACCGCCACGCTAGCCGAACACCACGCGCATTTCCCCGGTCCGACAACGGTGGATTCGACGGACTACAGCCCGCTCCTCGAGGTGACCAGCTTCCCGACCTGGGCCTCCGTAGGGAAGGCCTACTGGGCCCGTGCCAAGGCCGAGGCGTTCGTGACCCCGCGGGTGAAGAGGCTGGCCGACCACGTAGCCGGCAAGTTGCGCGGCTGGAACGCCGTAAAGGCACTGTATGCCTGGGTTTCCGAGCACATTCGCTATGTGGGGCTGGAATTGGGTGTGGGTGGTTTCGTGCCGATCTCAGCCAATGAAACGCTGAAGACCGGCTATGGTGATTGCAAGGCGCACTCCACCTTGATCGAGGCCCTGCTGGCTGCGCGCGGCATTACGGCGTATCCGGTATTGATCAACTGGAACAATGCCTTCGACCTGGTGCCGCTTCCGGGCCCGGATTTCAATCACGCCATCGACTATCTGCCCAAGTACCATGTGTTTCTGGATGCGACCGGCGAATACGAAACGCCGGGCCAGCTGGCGGTGGGGGAGCGAGACAAGCCGGTGGTGGTCGCCGGCCCGCATTCCGAACTGCTGCATACGCCGGGTGGACAGCCTGGTCAGAACCACCTGGAGTACCGTGCCACCTTGCATCTAGCGCCGGACGGCACGCTTACTGGCACCGCGCGGATGACCACAACCGGCTGGTGGGCCTGGTTCAACCGTATGATTTTCGCGCAAGTGCCATCGGGTGCATACAAGCGGCTGATGAGCAAGCTGCTGAATACCAGCGGCGGCGGCGAGGGCAGCTTCGAGCACGGCAATCCACTGGCGCTGGATCGACCATTTCAGGTCAAGGCGCACTGGAGCGCGCCGGCCTACGCTGTCCCGGGTAAAATGCTGGCTCTGCGCTTGCCCGCCGGTCCGTATCTGGTTCCAAGCATGGGCGATACCACCGATCCGATCAGCGCCCTGGCGGCGGTGGCCGGTCCTGCCACGCGGGCCCACAGTATCAGCACCTACTTCGGCGGGATCGACTGGCACACCGCGCTGGTTCTGCCGCCGAACTATGCGCCGACGTATCTGCCGCCGGCGATCGATATGCGCAACGCCGCGGGCAGCTTCCGTTTTGCGCTACAGGATCACGGGGGCAGGATCGAAGCGAATTATCGGCTGCGTCTGACGCATGTGCTGTATACACCGTCGCAGTACGCCGATCTGCGCGCGTTACTGCGTGCCGATCTGCGCGTACAGCATACCCCCTTGATTTTTCATCATACTTAGTATGCGTTTTCCATGAATATGCGCAAAACCGCTTTCGCTTTTGCGACCGCTCTCACCGCGGGGATACCGGTAGTTCAGGCTGTTGCGGCGACGACGCCGCAGGTTAACTACCGGATCATCAGCCACCACGTGGCCCTCGACATTGCCAAGGACGGCAGCTATACGAAGACCGTTTCACGGGTCGTGCAACCGACGACGCTATCGGGCGTCGAGCAAGTGGCCCAAGCTCAGATCGCTTATCCAGCCAACTTCGCCACGCTGAAAATTCTGGCGGCCTATACGGAAACGGCCGCGCACAAACGGCTCAACGTCGCGCCGTCGGCCATTTTTACCCAGTCGACGGCCACTGCGTTGCGGGCGCCGCTTTTGAGCCAGGGCACCGTCAAGAACCTGATCTTCCCCGCGGTAACGCCGGGCTCGACGTTGCACCTGAAATACGTTGAGCATTTTGACAGGGCCTACCTGCCGGGCGTTTATGCGGCATCGGCGACGCTGGCACCGTCCGTACCGGCACACTCGGTCACCATAAGCATCACGGCACCCAAATCGATGCCGCTGTACTTCCATGCACGCGGGCCGTGGGTCGAACACCGCAGTGCTGGCCATGGCACCGAGACGCTCCGTGCTACGGGCAGTTGGTCGCATGTCGACTTTCCGCCGCAGGATACCGCGGCCGTGACCCAGTACGCTCCGATGGCCGTCCTTAGCACGGCTGCGGACTGGAAGGCCATCGCGCGCGCCTATGACGCGTTGGCATCGGAGTCGGGAAAGCTGACACCCGCAATCGACAGAGCGGCTGCGCAGGCCGCGGACGGCGCGCACGGCAAGCGCGCCGTGGCACGCATTTACCACTGGATGCAACAGCACATCCAGGCGGTGAACGTCGATTATCGCGACGCCGGATTCCGGCCACCGACACCAGCCAGCACGCTCGGGCGGGGCATCGGTGACAGCAATGCCAGCGCGGCCCTGTTGTGTTGCATGTTGCGTGCCGCGGGCATCGAGGCGGTGCCGGCACTGATTTCCACCTCGCCGCGCTATGTGCCGTATCCGGGCGCCGATCCCTTCGCCTTCGATCACGTGCTGGTCTATGTCCCTGCATATCACCTCTATCTCGATACCAGTCAGCGCTATGCGGGTATGAACGCGTCGCCGTTGATGGATGCGGGTAAGCCGGTCTTGATTACCGGTGGCGTTGACGCACTGGACCGCGCGCCGGCGCCGAGACGCAACCGCGTTCAGTACCGTGAAGTACAGTCGATGACGCTGGATTCCGACGGTGTTATTAGCGGGACCAGTCAGATCACAGCTTCCGGCTGGCGCGCCATTGACATGCGCCAGAATATGTTGAGCGATCGCACCGGCGATCGCTTGAGGCGGTCCATCCAAAACGGTTACTACCGACAAGGACACACGGGATCGATCCAGGTGGCAGAGATTTCCAACCGCGGGGACCTGAATCGGTCGGTGAGTGCCAAATTGCAATGGCGCGACAGTGATGCCTTCATCCCGGGTCGGCGCGTGGCGCTGGTGCTGCCCACACCAGGCAAAATCAGCGCCGCGCTGGCCCCGTTCGTTAGCCAGGCGACAAATTCTTATCCGACGGTGCTCAAGCGTGAAACCGTCGAGGAGGTCGTGCACGTGCGCCTGCCCGCCGGTATGAAGCTTGCGTATCTGCCCAGGAGTCGGCATTTGGAGACGCCCTTCGGCAGCTACAGTGTGCGTTACCACTATGCCAAAGGTAGGCTCGACGAGGATCGCCGGCTGCAGCTCACGCGGTTCGTGGTCGAACCGCAGCAATACCCGGAGCTGCACCGGCTGGCGATGATGGCTGTCAGCACGGCGCGCGAGGGACTGTTACTGTCGCCGGTACAGCGAGGCTGAGTGTCCCTCGCCTGTTGGGGCGCTGGCGTCACGTTCGAGCGGCCCACCTGGTACGTGAGGGAATCGCCCGCGAGTAAGATCACGGGGCGGTATCAATCGTTGATCGCAACGGGTTCCACGCAGGCGGAAAAGAAAGGGGACACCCATTAGAAGGTCCCCGTGAAAGTGGCAACAAGTCCCCGTGGGCAGCGTGCTGCCCTGTCGTCCCTGGTTGTCCTCGGTCATACGGCTCGCATCCGGGGTTTTCTCTGCATTCGGCTGCGGATCGCCCGATCCGCTCCAGACACCCATCGGGTTTAAGGCAGGCCGGACCGGCTGCGGCCCGGCGGCCCGTGACGCGGCTGCGTCCCATAAAACCTATCGGTGCCTGACTGCCCCGTAGGCGTTGCGATTCAGTTTTGTGGCTCCCGTGTCCGGGTCCATCCCCTGCGTCGGTGACAGCCAGGGCGAACCGGTGCGACCGAGGGGCGGGACCGTCGCCACTCAGTATAACGGCGTTCGAGCCATCCCCTTTGTCTGGCTGGCGGCCCCGCCACCACTCTAGAAGGCGCGCTCGATATCGAACGGCACCTGGTCGCGCATCACGTAGTAGCTGGCCCGGGCCAGCTTGTGCGCGACCGCCTTGATCGCGATGAGCTTGTGGCTGCGCGCGCGCTTGCGATCGTAGAAGCGGCGCACGGGTTGGTAGTAGCGCACCGCGAAGTGCGCCGCTTCCATGAAGGCCCAGGCCAGATGCCGGTTACCGGCCCGGCGGTGCCCCTGGCCCTTCTTCTTGTCATTCGAGCGCCGCTCGCTCTTGACGCAGCGGCAGTACGAGGCATACCGGCCCGGGGTGGCGAAGCGGCCGATATCGCCGGTCTCGAGCAGGATCGTCAGTGCCAGCAGGTTCTGTGTGCTCACCAGCAGTGCTGTCCGTTGCCGCACCAGGTGCCCCCGACAGCGCAGCAGATCGCGCAGGCCCGCTCGCTGCGCGGCATGATGTAGCCTTCCGGCAGGATCCCAAGGCGCAGCATCCCGGCCAGCCAGCGGGCATCGGTGAAATCATCGGCGTACTTGAGCCCGTCGTAGCGGTCGGCCTTCGCCGGGTTGCACAGCCGCACCGCGTAGCCGGCATCCTGCAACCCGTCCACCAGCCAGTACCCGTTGTAGGTCGACTCCACCACCACCGCTTCCAGTGCGTCTGCAAACGGCACCAACCCGCCCTTGATCGCCTCCAGCTCGTTGGGATAGCGCTTGTGGAACAGCAATGCCCCCTCGGCATCGATCAGAGCCAGAACACTGTTGTTGGAGTGCAGGTCAATCCCGCCGTAAACTGCCATCGGAAGGCCTCCTCTGTTTCGGTAACTCGTTGCTGCCACACAAGAAGTTACCGCCCGCGGAGGGGGCCTTCTAGATGATTCTCAGATTTATTTTCTGGTTTGAAGCCGAGTCTTAGGAATCGAGGCGGTTACGCTCGGCTGAGAAAATAGATCTGTCCCCTTTTTTCATGGCCGTTGGCGACATCCAGGGCGGCGAACAACGTCGTCGCGCCATGGCGAAAAGAACCGTGCGTCACCCCTTCGACATAGGCCAGGCCAAGCGGCAGGATCGGCTGGGTCCGTTCCAGTGCCTGGATCTGGCCCTTCTCATCGACGCACAGCACCAGTGCCTTGTCCGGCGGGTTGAGGTAGAGCCCGACGATGTCACGGACCTTCTCGATAACGCCGCCGCCGCAGGCTGACCGTGGGCCGGCTGACGCGGCAGCGCCGGGCAATCTCGGTGGCGCCCACGCCGAACGTACAGTCAGTTACGCGCCGCTACACCAGAGAGCGAGCACCCGGGAGCTCTTACGCCCCCAGAACAGAGTTCACGCGGAAGAAAGACGTATAAAAAATCCATGTTATAATAAATCCGGTGCCATTGCGTAACCAAGGAGGCGGTGACATGGATTCAGGGCGGCTGCTAGCCGAAAGCGAGCGACTGGAGGATCAGCGCGTCCGGTGGCTGGCGAGTCATCGCGGCGAGAGGGCTGCGCGCGCCTTCGCGGAGCGTACCCGGGCGATCTACCGCAGCGCTGTGGTGCGGCGCTCGGCGCCCGCCGGCAATCCGTCGTTCCGCCTGCGGCTGATCGGTTCCTACTGTTATCTGAAGCATTATCTCAGTGACGCCAGGAGGTTGGCGGAATGACTCTGCCGGGGGTCGCCATTGCCGTGCATCTGCTGGGCATCCTGTGGTGGATCGGCGGGCTGGCGTTCGTGACGCTGGTGTTTCTGCCGATGCTGCGTCACCAGCCGGAGGGTGACCGGCTGGCGCTGCTGCAGACGATCGAGGGCCGGTTCGCGCCGCAGGCGCGCACCGCCGTGCTGCTGGTCGGACTGTCCGGCGGCTACATGCTGTGGGCCCTGGGGGCATGGCGCTGGCTGGGCCAGCCCGGTTTCTGGTGGCTGGATGCCATGATCGGCTACTGGCTGTTGTTCGCGGTCATGCTGTTCATCATCGAACCGCTGGGCCTGCTGCAACGCATGGTGTTCTCGGCGCGCGACCCGGCCGCCGCCTGGCGGCGCTTCCACTGGCTCCACGGCGTGCTGCTGGCGCTGGCGGTGATCGTGATCGCTGGTGCGGCCGCCGGGGCCCACGGATTCTGAATAAGGGGCGTGACCAGCGCACCGCGCCGGACGCGGCTCAAAGGCTCTCCGGTCCCCAAGGGGCTGCATGCCCCGCCCGGGTCGCGGACCGTCGCCGGTCGGGTCTGGCCCGTGCCGGCGGGAGCACCTCGGATCAAGCGGCTGCAGGTCTACCGCTCCGATCCGGAGGGGGGCGAGTGCCCGCGGGTGGATACGTTCAACGTCGACCTGGATGACCGCGGGCCGATGCGTCCTGGACGCTCTCAGCAAGATCGAAAACCAGATCGATCCGAGCCTCACGTTCCGCCGCTCCTGCCGGGAAGGGGTTTGTGGTTCCTGTGCCATGAACATCAACGGTACGCACTGGCTGGTGGACAGCCGTGACGAGGCCACCGGCGAGCGCCTGGACAAATTGGAGGATCCATTCCGGCTGTACCCTGCCACACGATTCCCAACTGTACGCGGACCTGCCCCAAGGGGCTCAATCCCGGCAAGGCGATTGCCGAGATCAAGCGCAAGCTGCTGGAGCGGCAGGGCTGATGCGTACATGGCCGGCAGGTGAGCGACGGCGGAAGAGGGTGACGGGCCATGGCGGATAGAATCAGACCGCGATCGCCCCACGTTCAGATCTATCGACCGCAGTTGACCTCGGCGCACAACGCCCAGGACGACCGATGCAGCCCGCTAGCGCCGAAGCAGGCAGAACGCGGCAGCTTGCTGGCGGCCGGCCTCCTCTCCCGGCATCCCCCGGATCGCCATGGGGCCTGTCCTTCTGCGACCGGAGCATGGTGCTCGGCGCCTTGTGGTTCGCGCTGGCCCTGTTGCTCAACGATGTGACGTTCGGCAGGTTCGCCGCGGCCAACACGGCCGGGATTCGGAACTCGCTGCACCCGGCTGCGCGGCGCGCCTCGCCGGTCGCGCCCGTTGCGAGGCGCGGCAGGCCCGGTGGCGCGCCGGCTACGGGTTCCGGTACCGCCCCCCTTTGCGTGACCGTGCGGGCAGGCAACCTGGCAGCGGACTTCGAACGCCTGACTGTGGTCAATGCGGAGGGTGCGGATTGCGGTATTTTCGGTGCCAGCGGTTCACCACGGCGGAGTTGTCGTGGCCTTCAGGGAGCGACCTATTATGGATGTTGCGGATCAGCGAACAGGGGAGCGCCCCGAGGCCGCGGGGCTCGTCGGGCCCGGGCCGGTTCCGGTCGCGTTGCGGGTGAACGGGGAGCTACGCCGAATCGCGGTGGAGCCTCGCACGACCCTCGCCGAGGCTCTGCGGGGACCGCTCGGGCTCAAGGGGACCAAGCTCGCGTGCGATCATGGTGCCTGCTCCGCGTGTTCCGTGTGGCTGGACGGTCGGGTAGTGGCTTCCTGCAGCATCCTGGCAATCGAGATCGGCGACCGCGAGGTTACGAGCATCGAGGGATTGGCCTCGTACGGAGCCCTGCACCCTGTCCAGGAGGCATTTATCGCGCACGACGCCGTGCAATGCGGATTCTGTACCCCCGGACTGGTGATGAGCTGCGCCGCTCTGCTCGCCAGCAATCCTCGCCCCGGCCCTGACCAGGTTCGGGCAGCGATCAGCGGCCATGTTTGTCGCTGCGGGACCTACCCCCACGTGATACGGGCGATGCGGTCCCTGGCCGGCCCCGGAGGGGCCGGGCATGGACGGTGATCGGCGTGGTCGTCGGGAGCGCTTCCCTTACGGTCTGGCTCACCTTGGACTGGGCGAGGTGGAGCGGGAGATATCTCCCGAGGAGCCGCCGCCGCTCGCCGCCAACGAAGGCCTACGCCTGATCGGGAAGGACACCCGGCGCTGGGATGCCCGCGCGAAGGTGACCGGCGAGGCGCGGTACACGGTCGACGTGGATATGGCGGGCATGCTGCACGCGGCAGTCCTTCGTTCGCCTTTTGCCCACGCGCGCATCCTGTCGATCGACCTGTCGGCTGCGGAGAATGCCCCGGGGGTACACGCCGGGATCGACCTGGTCGGCGCGGCGGCGGATAGGCCGCCTGCCGTGGTCCGTTACGTCGGCCAGCCGGTAGTCGCCTTGGCCGCCGAGTCGCGCGTCCTCGCCGAGGAAGCGTTACGCCTGGTGGAAATCGACTACCAAGAGCTTCCGTTCGTAATCGATCCGGAACCGGCCGGCAGACCGGATGCGCCGGTCGTGTATGACCTCAGCGAGGTGGCCGACGCTCCCTCGGCGGGCCTGCCCGCCACGCCCCGGGCCGAGTTGCTGCTGGGCAATGTTCTCGGACCCGGCGGCGAGCACGAATCGAGTGATGTTACCGCAGCCCTGGAGCAGGCGGACACCGTGGTCGGCGGGACGTATCGCACGCAGGTCCAGACGCACTGCTGCATGGAGCCCCATGCGATCGTCGCTTCCTGGCGGAAGGACTGCCTCGACGTGTGGATGTCCACGCAGTTCATTGCCGGCGTGCGCGTGGAGCTGGCCGAGTATTTCGGCATCCCGCTTTCGCGCGTTCGTGTCCGGGCGGCAGCCATTGGTGGGGGATTCGGCTCCAAATCCCGCCTGGGGCTGTATGGTCGCGCTGCCGCCGGGTTGTCCCGGCTTGCTCGGGCCCCCGTCCGGCTGGTGTACCGGCGCGACGAAGAACAGATCGATAGCGGGAACCGGTCTTCCAGTGAGCAGCACCTGCGCATCGGGGCAAACCGGGACGGCACGCTGGCGGCCATTTCGCTCGTCTCGTATGGCAACGCTGGGATCGCCTTCGGCGCGGGCGTGGGCTTCATCGCGACCGGCCTGTACCGGTGCGATCGGGTGGCAGCCCTTCACTCGGACGTATTTACCCATACGGCACCGAGCTGCGCGATGCGGGGGCCGGGCAATACCCAGGGCGCATTCGCGTTGGAGCAGTGCATAGACGAGCTGGCCGAACGGCTCGGGATGGATCCGCTCGATCTGCGGGACCGGATCGATCAGAGCACGGTGCGACGCGAAGAACGCCGTCTCGGCGCCGAGCGCATCGGGTGGCACAGGCGTTCTGGTCCCGGGCGTGGCGCCGGCCCGATCAAGCACGGGCTGGGGGTCGCCCAATCCCTTTGGCCCGCGCTTGTCCAGACCAATGCCGCCTGCGAGGTTCGACTCTGGCGCGATGGCGTCGTGGAAGTGCTCTCGAGCGTGCAGGACATCGGCACGGGCGTGGGTACGACGCTCGCGCAGGTGGTCGCGGAAGAACTCGGGCTCGAGCCGGACCAGGTTCGCGTGCGGATCGGGGATACGGAGTACCCGTCGGGCCCCCCCTCCTACGGCAGTCGCACCACCGCCTCCATTACCCCGCCGGCCCGCACCGCGGCCTGGCGGCTGCAAGAGTCCCTGTTGCGTGCCGTTGCAGCGGCCTGGCAGGTCGACGCGGCGGACCTGGTTCTTGAACAGGGGCGGATTCGTCTGCGCGGCGATCCGGACCGCCGCATTTCCTGGCGCGAGGCCGCTGCGACGCTGCGCACCGACCGGATCAGTGCCGTGGCGGACCGGACCGACGACTACGGCGGTTTCCGCAGCCGTGCGGGAGATGCGGCCGTTGCCCGCGGGGAGCTCGGGGGAGTCCAGTTCGCCGAAGTGGAAGTCGACACGGAGACCGGGTTCATCCGCGTGCAGCGCGTGGTTGCCGTTCAGGACTGCGGCCGACCGATCAATCCCCGGCAGGTCGAAAGCCAGGTCCAGGGAGGTGTCCTGATGGGGATTTCCTACGCCCTGCTCGAGGAACGCATCCTGGATCCCCGGACCGGAAGGGTGCTCAACCCGAACTTCGTCGACTACAAACTTCTGGGGGCGGGCGAGGTGCCCGAAATCGACGTGATCCTGCTGGAGAACTATCAGGGCTTGAGCGCTTCCGACGCCTACGGGGTCGCCGAGCCCTCCAACATACCCACCGCCGCCGCGGTCGCCAATGCCGTTTACAACGCAATCGGGGTCCGAATCCGGTCGTTGCCCATGACGCCGGCGACGGTCCTGCGGGCCCTCGGCTCGCTCTCGGGGGAGGATCGCTGATGGAGCCGTTCGCCTGGCGCCAGGCCGTGACTCCGGAGGATGCCGCGGGATACTCCACCAGCACCACGGCCCGGGCAATGCTCACTGTGGCCGGCATGCCGGATCGGCAGCACGTGCTGATCAAGGCGGGCGGCGTGGACCTGTTGGACCTGATGAAACAGGGCGTTGCGGCACCCCGATGCCTCGTGGACATCAGCCGCATCGGGGAACTGGAAGGGGTTTCGCAGGCAGCTGACGGTAGCGTGCGTATCGGTGCGCTGACCACCCTCGCGGAGCTTGCCGGGAGCCCGCTGATCAGGCAGAACTACCCGGCGCTGAGCCAGGCGGCGGCCGGCGCCGCCAGTCCCCAAATCCGCAACCGCGCCACGCTGGGCGGCAACCTGCTTCAGCGGCCCCGGTGCTGGTATTTCCGGTCTGCCTCTTATCACTGCACCCGCAAGGGTGGGGCGCACTGCTTCGCGTTTGAAGGCGATAATCGCTATCACGCTGTCTTCGGTAACCATGGATGTGCCATCGTGCACCCGTCGACCCCGGCGACACCGCTGGTGGCCTACGGTGGCTCGGTGGAGATGACGGATGCCCGGGGCCGCCGGCGTCAGATCGCGCTCGAAGATTTCTTCCTGTTACCCGAAGCGGATCTGCATCGGGAAAACTCCCTGGCGGCGCAGGAGATCCTGACGGCGGTGCACCTGCCGGCCCACGTTGGCGGCCGGCACGCTTCGTACCTGCAGGTCGCGGAGAAAGCTGCGTTCGACTGGCCGCTGGCGGCCGTCGCGGCGGTGCTGGATCTCGATCGGACAGGCCGTTGCCGGCGGGCGAACATCATCCTCGGCGCGGTCGCGCCCGTTCCATGGCGTAGCGCTGCAGCGGAAACCGCGCTCGGCGGTTCGGAGATCACGCCCGAGGCTGCGCGGGCGGCGGCCAGGGCGGCTGTTGCCGGCGCTGCCCCCCTCTCGCGGAACGGTTACAAGTTGTCCCTGGTCGACGCGCTCGTGCGCCGTGCCGTGCTCGCCGCCGCGGGGTCGGATTCCGCCGGTCCCGGCTGACGGGGTTCCACCGCTCGCGTTTGCCGGCCGCCATGAGTGCCGCTTCAGGCGCAGCTCGCTCTGACGACCACTGATCACGGTCGGTGAGAGGGAATACTGACGCCCGTCACGATCCACGCAATATTCGGGACAGGGTTGGTGCGACCGCTGCGCCCGTGCCACCGGGATGCGCGCGGCTGGCGGACGGTGTGTGTGCGCGGAATCGTCAACCGCTTTGGCGCGGTTCTCCCGGCCGTCCGCGCGCTGCCATGAGGGAGGCGAAGAGCACTATCCCGAGGGACGGAACCCCTCTCGCCGTCCCGTCGTCCGGCTTCGGAGCGAGGGCCCAGACAGGCCGGCAGCCGCGTACCGGGGCTCCGCTCTTCACGGGTCGCGCCGCTTCTGCGGATGGCCGACCGACTGCGCGAACAGAACGTGCTGGCGGCTCGAGAGCGCGAGCCGGATGGCCAGGGCCTGCCGGTCGCAGTTGTGGAACCACGTCGCGAGCCTTTCGCCTGCCGCGAAGAGATAGACGTTCGCCGCGATTAGGCCCGTATCGACGTAGTAGTAGGATTTCTGGACCTCCGGATCGCGCAGGCCGGGCTCGTCAAAGCCGGAAGACTGCTCGAGCCGTTCCAGGTCGACCACGTAGATCAGCTGCACCGGCGCCTCGACCTCGCCGACAGGCTGGCCCGGGGTCAAGGCGCTCGCGCGCAGATCCCCCGCCGCGACCGGCGAGAGCACGTGGCTCAAGGGGTCGTAGAGATGGGTCGTGTCGGCGAGAGCGACGTAGACGTCGATCTCCTGGGAATTGCTCGCCGAAGCGGCCGTGCGGCCGGTCATGCCGAAGGGGCCGTTCTGGCGATTGACGCCGAACGCGGCCCACAGAAGGTTCGAGAGGGTCTGCAACGGCAGCGGATCCGGGCGGATGGCACGGGTGGTCCGACGTTGCTCGAGCGCCTGGAACACGGACGTGTTTCGACCCGGTTTCGGTGGCGGCAGCTCGATGGGAAGCGATCTTTCGAATTTGCCAGACGACGGACACATGGCTCGATCCTCCGTTGCCGCAAGCGTGACGCACAGCCACGTCGCGCGCTTGTCCGACTGACAAGGTTAGTCGAAAGTCGGAGAAGCAGGCTGACCTTCACTCACAGCGACCGAGCCGTCATTGGGACGAACGAGCTTTCGGTATAGGCGGAAAGAACCTGCCTGTGCTCCTTTGGTACTGCCTATAGAAGGGGAACTGCCTAAGGCGGGTTCTGGACCTCCCGGTAGCCGGAGACCTCCCAGTCGGCCGGATGATCGACCACACCGGCCCGCACCATGTAACCAATCTTCCAGAAGGTATGGTCAGGTCTCAGCGGCGCCCTGAGCCGTTGTGGCAAGGCGCGAGGAGGGAGTAGTCCAGGGCCTGGACCAGGTGGGTTTCGGTATCCACGGCAGTGGCATGGCTCCGCCCTTAGAGCGTGATTTTCGGGGTTGGAATTGGCGGCCTAAGCGCCATTTCAGCCCACTATCTGGCAAGTTGTGTCGTCAGATCAAATGGTTCCTATGCTCCGACCCCGCCCGACTGTCCTGGACGGAAATTCACGAACCCGCGACCCTGGAAGGAATCCGGCGATGGGTCTCCTCCGATCCAAACGCCACCCAGGCACCAGAGGCCGCGAGGATAACGACGGTGGCCCAAAAGGCCGGCGTCACGTGGGAGGTCGCCTGCGCGATAGCGCCGAGGATCAGTCCGCCGATAGCGTAGCCGGTGTCGCGCCAATAGCGGTAGACACCCAGAGACGCGCCACGCCAATGCGGCTCCGAGATGTCGTTGACGGCCGCAATGATATTGGGATAAAGCATCGCCATGCCGACCCCCATCACACAGGCGGAGGCGATCCAGGCGCCGAACCCGGAGAGCACCGCGACGCCCGCGATGCCGAGGGCCAGCACCCACAGGCCGCCGGTGATCAGGCGCTTGCGGCCAATGCGGTCTGAAAGGGGCCCGCTCCAAAGCTGGGATCCTCCCCAGACGGCGGCGTAAACGCCTGTCACCCAGCCGATCCCGTCCAGGGTCAGGCCGCGCTGATGCAGGTAGACCGGAAACAGCACCCACACCAGGGTATCGGCGATCTTGTTGGTGACCCCCGCCTGGGACAGGGCCCGAAACGTCGGATCTCGAAAGGAGACCAGAGCGAAGATCTCGGCCATCCCGGGATTGTCCGAGCGGAGCTGGGCTCGTCGCGCATCGGGCGTCTTGCGGCCCCCTGTCTGACGGCGGGCCGCGCTCTCCGCGCGAGCCCAACCGCGTGTTTCCGCGACCAGCAGAACGGTTACCGCGATCGCCGCCGCGATGACGGGCAGGGCAAAGCCGAACAGGGCCGGCTTTGGGCCATATATCGTGGCAAGCCACCCGGTCGCCAGACCGGCGACACCCATGGCCGCGTAGCCACCGAACTCGTTGATCCCAACCGCCAGCCCGCGCTGATTGGCACCGGCGAGATCGACCATGCTGATGACCGTTACCGACCACGCCAATCCCTGGCTGACTCCCAGGAACACGTTGGCCGCCACGATCCAGGTCCAGTCTGTCGCGAACAGGATAAGGAACGGCACGGGCAGCGCCGCGACCCAGCCCAGCAGCAAGACGCGCTTCCGGCCGATGCGATCCGCCAGCGTACCCGCCGCGAAGTTCATCAGTCCCTTGACGAAACCGAAGGCGATCACGAAGGACGCGAGCCACAGGAAAGCTCCCTGGGCGACGCCGAAGTGTCCGGCGAGCGCCGGGAGTACCGTGCGTTCCGTACCCAAGCTCAGCCCGACGAAGATCACCTGCAGGGTCTGCAGGGAAAACTGGGCCAGGTTCCCCGTGATATCACGCACGTGATGTCGGGACTCTATCTCCGTCTCCATGCCCCCCTCCCTTTTCCGATTGATGCGCCTGCGACTTGCGAATGCGCGAATCGGCCCCGCACCCGCGATCTAGCGTCTCTCTGTCGCCTGGCCTTTGCCTGCCAAGCTACCGCGTTCCGCTCCCCATGTTTGCCGCCGGGTATTCGGCAGCATGGGGCGGCGCTTCAGGGAGGTCTCGCGTCATGGCATCAATGAATGCGGTCTCGCCCTCGATGCGGAATGCACGGTTGTGAAGACGCTCGAACCCGATAGCAGATGCCGTCTGGCGTATGCCCGGGGGCATGCGGAATTGCCGCGGTCACAGCTGCTCCACGGGCAAACCGGCAGCCTTCCACTCGGGGAGCCCGTCTTGCAGTCGGCGTACGCTGAACCCGCGCCCCCTGAGCGTGGCGACCGCCTCGAAAGACAGGACACACCAGGGCCCTCGACAGTAAGCGACGATCTCGCGCTGCGGGCTGAGCTCATCGAGCCGCGATTCCAGCTCGGCGAGTGGAATATTCACGGCACCGGGAAGATGCCCGGTCGCGAACTCATCTGACGGGCGCACATCCAGGAGCGTGACCAGACCATCGCGCATTCTGCTCAGAAGCTCCGCGCGCGAGACCGGCTCCATGGTGTCGCGCTCCCCGAAGTAGGTTCGCCGGATGCGCGCCACCTCGGCAAGGTTGCGGCTTGCCAGGTCGGACAGTGCGGCGGTCACCTCGAGTACGGACTCGTCTGCCAGGCGATAGCACACGCGCTTGCCTTCCCGTCGCGAGGCGACCAGGCCCGCGCGTCGGAGCTGCTGGAGGTGTTGCGAGGCATTGGCCAGGGTCAAGCCGACGCGTGCGGCCAGTGCGTCGACACTGCGCTCGCCCTGGGCTAGATGTTCGAGCATCTCCAGCCGGTGCGGCGACCCGAGTGCCCGGGCGACCAGGGCAAACTCACCGTATAGCGCCTGCTTGGGGTCGGTTGACATGGGGCTTGCTCTCACATTAAATGACTCAATTGAGTAATTGAGTGTAATGCTTGTGGCTGGACAGGGGAAGCCAGCGGAATGCCTGACCAACGCCAGCACGCCGATCGCGCCGGAGGTGGCCGCGGTGATGCGCTCGGCATGGGCCGGGCCTACGGCAATCCGTCCAGCACGCATTGGGCCGGCCGCCCGGCCCGGGAGTGGATGGAAACCGCGCGGGCCCAGGTCGCGGCCCTGCTGGGCTGCGCGGCCGAGGAGATCGTGTTTACCAGCGGCGGCAGCGAAGCGAACAACCTGGCCCTGAAGGGCGTGTTCTTCAGTGCCCGGCGCCCACGTCCGCACTTCATCACGACCGGCGTCGAACATCCGGCGATCACGGCGCCGCTGCGTTTCCTGGGAGGTTGGGGCGCGGCGGTGACCCGGCTGCCCGTGGATGGGACCGGCCGCATCGACCCGGAGGACCTGCGCCGAGTGTTCGTAACAGACGAGTGGAGGGCTTGCGTGGAACGGAAAGCTCACTGGGAAGATGTATACCGAACCAAAGCGCCTGAGGAGGTGAGTTGGTATCAGCCTCACTGTGAGCGCTCACTCGATCTGGTGCGTGACTTCGCACCAGACCATCGAGCTGCGATTATCGACGTGGGCGGCGGTGCTTCTACGCTGGTGGACGACCTGGTCTCCGGGGGATTCCGTCATTTAACCGTCCTGGATTTGTCGGGAGCGGCACTGGCTGAGGCCAGGCAAAGGCTCGGGAGGCGAGCGGCGGGTGTCCACTGGATGGAGGCCGATGCCCTTGACGTGCGATTGCCGCAAGCAAGCGTGGATCTGTGGCACGATCGCGCGGTCTTCCATTTCCTTACGTCGACAGACGACCAGCAACGCTACGTCGGGCAGGTGGGCAATGCGGTGAAGTCTGGTGGTCATGTCGTCGTGGCGACGTTTGCGGAGGATGGGCCCACCAAGTGCAGCGGCCTGACCGTCCAGCGGTACTCGCCCGAATCCCTGCGCGCGGTGTTCGGCACTGGCTTCCAGCTCGTACACAGTAGCCGGGAAACCCATTTGACGCCCGCGGGTAAGGAGCAAGCCTTCATCTATTGTGTCTTTCGGGTGCAATGACTCCGGGGCGGGGCCGCTCGAGCGTTGCGCCCCTGCCGTCGCGGCGCGGCACAAACCGGCACGGGCAGGAGTCCATTAACCAAGAACTCGTGGGGCGATCTCCGTGACATCCAGCGAATACCTGCCAGCAATCCTGGCTGACAAGCACTACGGTTCGGCATCGGCATTCACGCCCGAGAGTCTGCTGCGTGAAGCCCGCCGCCAGAAGGGCAAACCCGTTGCGGCCGTCCCGAAAGTCTGCGTGCTCGATCCGGACGGCGATATCGTCCGTCAACTCAGGGCGGACGGGCGCGCGCGGCGTCAGGAAGGCTGGGTCTGCTACCACACCGAGCTTTTTGTCTTCGACCAAGGCGGGCTGACGGTCGGCATCATAGGCTGCGCCGTAGGGGCCTCCTTTGCCGTTCTGGTAGCGGAGGAGCTGTTTGCTTCGGGCTGCCAGCTGCTAATCAGCATCACATCCTCGGGCGAGATCCTGCCGGTCCGGGAGCTGCCTTATTTCATCCTCATCGACCGGGCGCTACGGGACGAGGGTACGAGCTATCACTACGTGCCTCCGACGGACTGGAGCGACGCGCCGGCCGGTGTTCTTGGACGCCTGGAGGGGGCATTCGAGGATCTCGGGGTCGCCGTGGTGTCGGGTGCGACGTGGACGACGGACGCACCATTCCGGGAGACGGAGGAGGCAATCGGGGTCATGCGCGAGCGCGGCGTACTGGCCGTTGAGATGGAAGCGGCCGCTCTGTACGCGTTCGCCCTGGCGCGGGAGCGCCCCGTCGTCTGCTTCGCACACGTGACAAACCGGATGGGCCAGATCGAGGGAGACTTCGAGAAGGGTGAGCGTAACGGCGCGGTCGATTCGCTCAAAGTCGTCGTCCGCACGGCCGTGCGCCTGGGTTGGGTGCCGGATTCACCGCCCTGAGCGGAATCACTCGTGCTGCGGAAATGACGAGCCCCCTACGGCCCGTGTTGGCAGGATGGGCGTCATCCGCCGCGTCGCCGGGCGGGTGAATGACCGGATCAAGCGCAAGCGACCCGGGAATCCTTCGTTCTCTCGCGCGTGGAGCCGGCCCCGCCCTCCGCGGACGGTTCTGGAAGCATTACAAAGTGACAAATCGTGCTTTCCCCGGGCTCCCGGCCAACACGTACCCTCCGGGTCGAGGCACCGACCAGACCCAAGGGAGGACTGCATGCCGGTTTCAGACAGACGTGTCGTGATCATCGGGGCCGGTGCCGCCGGCACCGCCGTTGCCGCATCCCTGCGCCGCCGGGACCGCCATCTGGAGGTCGCGATGGTGGATCCCGCGACGGAGCACCATTACCAGCCCGGCTTCACGCTGGTCGGGGCCGGCTGCTTCCCGCGCCATCGGGCCACCCGGCCGCGCCGGGACTGCCTCCCGGCCGGGGTCCGCTGGATCCCGCAATCGGTGGCCGAGGTGCGCCCGGAGCACAACCGCGTGACCCTGTCCGGTGGCGGCACCCTCGATTACGACGCCCTCGTCGTCTGCCCCGGAGTGGAGCTCGACTGGCAGCGCATCGACGGCGTGTTCGAAACCCTGGGTCGCAACGGCGTGTGCAGCAACTACTCGCCGGACACCGTGGGCTACACCTGGCAGTGCCTGTCGCGCCTGGAGCACGGCAGGGCCCTGTTCACCCAGCCCGAGATGCCGATCAAGTGCCCGGGCGCGCCGCAGAAGATTGCCTATCTGGCGGCCGATCGTCGCCGACGGCGGGGCCTGGCCGGGCTGGATATCCGGTTCCACCTGGCGGCCGACACGCTGTTCGGCGTCGGCGCCTACGTTCCCGCCCTGGAGCGGGTCGCCGCGGGCTACGGCCTGGACGTGCGCTACCGCAGCCGGCTGGTGGCCGTGGACGGCGCCGCGCACGAGGCGCACTTCGAGGTGACCGGCGAGGACGGCGCGGTCCATCGCCACCGCGAGCGTTTCGACATGCTGCACGTGGTGCCGCCGCAGCGGGCCCCGGCGTTCGTCCGGGAGGGTCCGCTCGCCGATGCCGGCGGCTGGGTGGAGGTCGATCCGGATACGCTGCGCCACCGGCGCTACGGAAACGTGTTTGGACTGGGGGATGCGGGTTCCACCCCGAATTCCAAGACAGCCGCGGCCGTGCGCTTCCAGGCGCCGGTGGTGGCGGCGAACCTGATGGACGTGTTGAACGGCCGCGCCCCCGGGGCCGCCTACGACGGCTATGCCGCGTGCCCCATCACCACATCCTACGGCAAGGTGCTGCTGGCGGAATTCGTTTACGGGGGGCGGCCCACGCCCACGTTCCCGGGCCGGTTCGACGCGCCGCGCCGCAGCATGTGGCTGCTGAAGCGGCGGTTCCTGCCCTGGATGTACTGGAACATGCTGCTTACCGCCCGCGAGTGGACGCCGCGCCACCGCGCGGAGCGGGCCGAACGGCCGGCGCCCGGCGCCATCTGACCGGGTCGCGGGGGTCGGCGTCGACGACATCGGCAGGGGCGAAGCTGTCGATGTCCCGTCGGAACTCCGGCTGGGATTCGGCGGCGCCGCCCACGGGTTCCTGTTGCTCGGCCTCAGCGATGACGTGCTCGGGCAGCGTCGGACTTGTGGTGCGTCTCGGAGCGTGGACGACGAGGATGCTGCTCCCGGTTGCGTGCTGGCGGTAGCGGTGAACGCCGAGGGTCGGTGCGAGGTATCGCGCCTGTCCGCTGGGGCCTGCGGAGCCGGCCGCGTTCTCGAGGGCGTTCCCGCACGGTCTCATTGGCGGTGGCGTCTCCGGTACTCGCCCCGGGGTGCCGGGCTGCGGCAAGCGCTTTCGCGCGGTCGCGCGGTGATCGGCGCGCCTTCCGCCCGAGGGCGCCGGGCACCACCGGCCTGGAGTGATTGGCTTTGGCCTGCCCCGCGGGCAAGAGCGCATCAACGCAACGGCTCACGACTCCGGTCGACCATAAACAGCAGCGCCACGATCGACATCCCGGCCCCCAGCATCAGGTAGAGCGACGACGCCAACGCGTGCCCGGTCAGCCCGTTGAGCGCGGTGGCGATCAGCGGCGCGGTGCCGCCGCCGATGCCCAGACCGGTGTTGAAGGTCAGGGAGTAGCCCGAGAGCCGGTACTCGGAACGGAACAACTCCGCCAGCATCGCCGGTGCCGTGCCCATGATCACACCGAGCATTACGCCGAACAGGGCCTGCGCCACCCAGAAATCGGCGATGCTGCCCGTCTGGGGCAGCCGGAAGAAGCCGACGGCGGTGATCAGGATCGCGCCGAACGCCAGCATCAGCAGCGTGCGCCGCCGGATCAGGCGATCGCTCGCCCACGCGGCGAGGAGCACGGCGGCCAGCGCCATGGCCTGCGCGATGGTGTTGACCGAGAGCGCGGCGCCGCTCGGCACGGTGCCGAAGCTGCTGGCGAAGGTGGGCAGGAACACCAGCGTCAGGATGACTCGACGGGAAGAACAGGGCAGCGATGACCGGCGCGAGATAGCCGTAGCGGCCGAAATCGTACCACTCGAGAATGTTGCCGATCGTGCCGGCGCCCAGAGACTGGACGGACAACCGCTTGCGCTGCGGCAGACGGCCCGGATGCAGTACCCCTTCATCTGCGGTTCCAGACACGCGTACCCCCGTTGCGATCGGAATCCACGACCCCACCACTCGGACCTTGGTCATCATACCGGTAACCGATCTGGAGGCGACCGGGAGAGGGTTGATGCGCCAGCGCACGCTTGCCGAGGAAGGATTCGGGAAGCAGCGCAAGCCCGCCGGTCAGGAGCAGCTTCTGGCCGAGATGGATCGGGTGGTTCCGTGGCGAGAGCTGGCCGAGGTGACCGCGCCGCATTGCCCGCAGCCCACCGGGGCGGGCCGGCGCCCGGTGGGGATGGAGCGGATGCCGCGGATTCATTTTCTGGAGCACTGGTTCAACCTGTCGGACCCGGCGGTGGAGGAGGCGCTGTACGAGTCGTGCTCGATGCGCCGTTTAGTGGGGAGCGACCTGGGGCGGGAGCCGGTGCCGGACGAGAGCACGATCCTGAAGTCCCGGCATCTGCTGGAGGTGCACGAGCTGGGGGCGGTGCTGTTCGAGCAGGTCAACGCGTACCTGGTGGACAACGGGCTGCGGGTGGCCACGGGCACGATCGTGGATGCGCCAATCCTCCGGGCCGGGAAATTCATGCCGTGCCGGGCAAACTCAACACCCGCAAGCCCAAACGCGATCACTGGCGGACGCGAGCTTACCTGGTCGCAACCGGTACGCGAGCGGCCAGAACTGCCCGGATACGTCAGGAACAGAAAACCGGGCGCCGTTAGATATTCCCGGGGCTGGCGATGAAAAAGGCATCCAAACTTCGTTTGGCCCGAAGACGGAACTCAGAAATGCGGTAACCAACCCGCGGATATCCGCATGATCCACCGTCGACGTTTCTGGCCGGGCCGCCGCCGTCCCCTCTCTACCCGGATACTCCACCGGGAAATCCCCCGTGCCAACTTGACAGGGGAAAGTCATATCAGCAATGAGGCCACACGACCGGCCAGAATAATTGTCCTCGGATACTGGCCGACTGGTTTCCGGAGTCGGAACCGGTATCCGTGTGTAAGGTCGAATCGACCATTGGTGGCGTGTGCTGCGCGCCGACAACTCAACCCGTGATCGGGAGCGTCGTCATGAAGAGAAACCCCAGGGCTACAAAAGCCACTGCCATGAGCTTGGCCACCGGCGGCCTGCTCGGCATCGCCCTCACCGCTTCCCCGGCGCACGCGCTCATGCGCCGCAATCCCTGCTCCAGCCGAAGTGCGCGCCGCGCCCATACGGGTGCGCAGCACAACCCTTGCCAAGCCACGCACCAAAAAACTAATCCGCGCGGTGCCAGCAAAACCTCATCTAAAGCTACGTCCCGCAGCAAGAACAAGGCGGCTAGCAGCCGTCAGGGCCGCTCCTCGGGCATGTGAAGCCGGTGTCGACATTGGGGCCAGAGCACAACGTGCGTGATAGCACTGCGCAGGGAGGGCGCGCGAGCGGCGTACCGACCGTGCAACTCGATGCGCCCGCGGCGACCCACATCGGCTGGGACGAACACCAGACCCTACTCGAGGCGGGCCGTGAGATTGAAGAATGCTACCGGGTGCTAGAAAAAGCAGAACTCAACGTGGTCGCGGACGTCCTACGCGGCGAGGGTGAGTTTGTCGAGATGGAGCATTACCCGCACGAGGATGCCCTGGATCCAGAAACTCAGTCGCAATACTACTATCATGCCCATCGTGGCGACCCAAACGAGCACGGCCACTTTCACACCTTCATCCGCACGGGCGCGCTGCCCCGTCCTTTAAGGCCACCGACCAGACAGGTCGCAGCCGGCCCACAAGGAGCAGACGCCATTGTCCATCTGGTCGGCATATCCATGGACGATTGGGGTTATCCACGCGGCCTGTTCTGCACCAATCGCTGGGTTTGCGGAGAGACATGGTATCCGGCAGCGTCGCTAATCGATCTGCTACCCCATTTCATCATGGACCACGCCTATCCTTCCTGGCCCGCCAACCGTTGGATTACCGCCCTGTTACGCCTGTTCGCACCCCACGTCCGGGTGCTGCTGCGTCACCGCGATGCCACTGTAAAGACCTGGCAGCGGGCCATACCGAAACTGGACGTGCTTGAGGACCGTCGGCTGGAGATTACCGGCTACCTGCCAATCTCCGTCCACGACTGGCTGGCACAGCTAAACGATACCTCATCGGACTGATGTCTGGTGCATAAAGTAAGAGCTGACCTGCGCTTACCAAGCACAAGAGGCTGAGGCCTTATGAGGCCAGAGGGTAATCCCAGGCAACTGGAATTTCACGCCCTGGGCCGCCGGGAGGTGGTGGGGCGTTTCGACGGCGGTCGCATCACCTCGGTGGGAGCGGCTCTGCCAAGCCGCCGTCCAGGTCTCCTGGAACGAGAGCCATGCCCTGCGGACAGCCGCGCCGGCAGCGGCTACCACTGTTCCAATGTCAGCGAGCTACTCCGGTATCGGCGGGCCCTCGATTGCCTTGGAGCGTTTGATCCGGGTCCTGCTGTTGCCGGTCCTGTACCCGATCCGCTCGGAGCGCCGGCAGGTTGAGCAGCCGCGCTACAACATTCTCTACCGCGGGTTTGTAGGTCTGACGCCTTCGTTCCGGATCGCTTGACACGGTACGTGGGTACTGCATTTAGGCTTCGCGCCATCGGCTGGAAAAGGCCAGATGGAGTGGAGCTATTATGCAACGTACGTTCGCCATTACCGGGATGACCTGCGCGCACTGTGCGCGCACCGTTGAAGATACCCTGAACGCGTTCTCCGGGGTGCGCGCCGAAGTATCCTATGCCTCGCGTCGCGCCCGGGTTGAACTGGCCGACGGCGTGGACGAGGCCGGCCTGATCGATGCGGTACGCGCGAAAGGCTACGACGCCCAACCGCAGGACGAGAGACGTAACGCCACCGATTCGCCAATCACGCCGGGTAGCGGCGGTAGTGGCCTGCACGTCGCCATCATCGGCAGCGGCAGCGGTGCCTTCGCCGCCGCGATTCGCGCCAGTGAATCCGGCGCCCGGGTCACGATGATCGAGTCCGGAGACATCATCGGCGGCACCTGCGTCAACGTCGGCTGCGTGCCGTCCAAGATCCAGATCCGCGCCGCCGAACTGGCTCAGCACCAACGTCACAATCCGTTCGAAGGGTTGGTCGACCGCGAGCCGGCACTCGACCGGCTACGGATTCAGGCCCAGCAACGGGCGCGGGTCGAAGAACTGCGCCAGGCCAAGTACCAGAAGATCCTGGACGACAACGCCAGCATCACGATGCGCCGGGGCCGTGCCCGCTTCGCCAACGCCCGTACGCTTGTTGTCGAAGCCCACGACGGGACCCAGGCGCGGTTGACCGCCGATCGCATCCTGATCGCCACTGGCGCCTCACCGACGATTCCGCCGATCCCGGGCCTGGCCGATACCCCGTACTGGACTTCGGATGAAGCGGTGTTCAGTCGGGAAACGCCCGATCACTTGCTCGTCATCGGTTCTTCGGTGGTGGCGGTCGAACAGGCCCAGGCGTTTCGGCGTCTGGGTTCGCAGGTCACGATACTGGCGCGCGGCACGCTGCTCTCGCGCGAAGATCCGGTATTGGGTGAGGGCCTGGCCGATGCGTTCCGGGCCGAAGGCATCGCTGTAAGCGAACGCTGCCAGGCCCGCGCGGTTCACTTTGATGACGGGCAGTTCATTGTCGAAGCCGGCGACGGCGAACGGCGCGGCGATCGGCTGTTGGTGGCCACGGGCCGTACGCCCAATACGCGCGATCTGGGTCTGGAACGGGCGGGCGTCGAAACCGATGCGCACGGCGCCATTGTGGTGGACGAGCACCTGCGCACCCGCGCCGAACATATCTACGCGACCGGTGATTGCACGACGCTGCCCCAGTTCGTGTACGTCGCCGCGGCCGGCGGCACACGAGCCGCCGTGAACATGACCGGCGGGCAGGCGAAACTTGATCTGTCGGCCATGCCGGCGGTGATCTTCACCGCGCCGCAGGTGGCCACCGTCGGTGTGGACGAGGAACAGGCGCGGGCGCGTGGCGTAGACACCGAGTCCCGCGTGCTTGGGCTGGAAAACGTCCCGCGCGCGCTCGCGAATTTCGAGACCCGTGGCTTCGTCAAACTCGTGGCCGAGGCCGGCAGCCATCGCCTGCTCGGCGCACAAATCCTCGCCGCCGAAGCCGGCGAGATGATCCAGGCTGCGGCGCTTGCGGTGCATCACGGCATGACCGTCGAGGCCCTGGGCGACCTGCTATTCCCGTATCTGGTGCATGTGGAAGCGCTCAAGCTCTGTGCCCAGACGTTTACCCGGGACGTTGAGCAGCTGTCCTGTTGCGCCGGCTGAGCCTTTGGCCTTTGCCATCAGACGATTCAAGGAGGTGGGGTCATGAGTTGTGCACGTCAATCGGCCGGTCTTGTCGGCTCCCTGTTCGTCAGCGCCTGTTGTCTGGGCGCCGGCCCGGTCCTCGCGGCGTTGGCCGCGGCACTGGGGTTCAGTGCATTTCACTCGATTCTCAATATTTATGTACTGGGCCCCTTGATGACGCTCTCCGTCCTGTGGATCGTCTGGAATCTGGGTCTCCGAGGGCGCACGCTGGCCGGCAGTGCCTGGGCCTATCTTCCGTTCTGGAGCGGGCTGATCGGCGGCGCGCTGGCCTGGGTCGGGGTTGTCTTACCGCACATCGTCACGAGCACGCGCAGCACCGGGACGGTCCTGATTATCGTCGGCATGGTGGTGTTGGTCGGGAGTTCGGTCTGGAGTTTGATCGATCCGCGCCGCCGAGCACTCGACACGCCTGCCGATGGATGACATCAGCGAAATTGCGGCGCAAGCGCTCGCCAAGGCATCGCGAACGGCTGGCCAACACATCGGATCACCCCCGGAGGTAATCGGTGATGAGCGGTTCGACAGCCGGACGGTATCTGGTCAGCAATATGGGAAGTCGCAAGACCCTGATCAAAGCCGGTACTCCTCCGGAAGACGCCCGCGCGATCGCTGCCATTGTCTTGCGTATGACAATCCGTCCCGGAGGACAACCCATGCCCAGCATCGGCGACACGGCTCGGCAAACCGGGCTGTCCGTGGATACGTTGCGCTACTACGAAAAAATTGGTTTGCTCCCGAATGTGGCCCGCGATAGCGGCGGCCGCAGGCGCTACCGCGCCAGCGATCTGGCCCGGCTGCGTTTCATCCAGCGGGCCCGGCGCTGCGATTTTTCACTTGACGAGATCCGCCAGCTACTCGAATTCCGGGGCTGCCGTGATGCGGCCCGGCCAGCGGTTGCCGAGCTGACTGAACACAAGCTGGCCGACATCCAGCATCGCCTGGTTGACCTCGAGCAGCTCCAAAGCGAGCTGCAACAACTACTTCACCTGTGTCAGGGAAGCGACCAGGGCTGCCCGATCCTCGAAGGTCTGGATCAGCCGGATTGACGCGGAGTGAATGCGTTGAAAACAATCCTTGACCTGGAGTCGACTCCAGGTCTTACAGTGCTTCTGAAGCCGGTTGACGGGACCGGCAACCGGTCCGACGGACCTCGGGAGCAAGCCATGCAAACCACAACCTTGGCGATCGACGGCATGCACTGCGAGGGCTGCGTGCAGATCGTGCAACACCTGCTGGAACATACGCCCGGCGTGAAAGGCGCCACGGTGTCGCTGGACGCCAAACAGGCCCGTATCGCCTTTGATGCGAGCCAGGTGTCGGCCGAAACCCTGGCCGAGGCGATCAATCGCGCCGGCTACAAGGCTGTGCCGACGGCGTAATCGACCTTGGACATCCTGCAGACGCTGGTCCTGGCGACGGGACTCGGCCTCCTTGGCTTCGTGGAGCCGTGTTCGGTCGGCAGCCACCTGATCTTCGTGAAGTTCCTGGACCAGCTCCCGGCACGCCAGCGCTGGCTGCAGACGCTGGTATTCACAGGCGTGCGGGCGCTGTTCATGGGCCTGCTCGGTGTACTCGCGGCCTTGGTCGGCGTGCTCTTCCTGGGCGTACAGCACGCCTTGTGGATAACGCTCGGCAGTTTGTATGTGCTGCTGGGATCGGTGTATCTCGGCGGCGGCGCGCCCTGGATCATTCGCCGGACGAATCGCGTACTGCCCCGCCTGTCTCCCGGATCCGGCGGCGTGGGTCTCGGCGCCTTGTTCGCGCTCAACATCCCCGCCTGTGCGGCCCCGTTGCTTGCGGTGTTACTCGGCGGTGCGGCGGCGCGGGCCAGCGCCGGTGGCGGCGTGACCTACGGCGGGTTGTCGCTGCTGGTGTTTGGTCTGGCCCTGTCCAGCACCCCTGGTGCTCGCGGTGTTCACCCGGCGCGGGCGCCGACTGCTCAGCGCGATTGCCCGCCTGGCTGCCCGCATGCCGCGCTGGACCGGGGTGGTCCTCATCCTGCTGGGACTCTGGTCCATCACATTGGGCTAGAACCCGCCGTGGTGTTCAACGCATATCTGCAGGTGTAGCCATGAATCAAGCAGCGACGACCACCGCCGACGACGACATCCATCCGTGGAGCGAAGAAGCCACGGCCCAGGACCATATCCGCCGTGTGCGGGCGCATATCGGCGGGCTGCATTGCTCGCTTTGTACCGGCACGATCGAACGCGCGCTGGGCGCCCGGCCCGGCGTGTCACGCGTGGCGGTCAGCCTGACCCATGAGCAGGCGCTGGTGGAATACGACAGCACCCGGGCCAATGCCCGGGATCTGATGGGCACGCTGCAACAGATCGGCTACACCCTCAGCGATCCGCGCAAGGTCGAGCCCTTCGAGCGTCAGGAAAAGGCGCTGGCCGTCGAGCGCAACCGCTTTGTGGTGGCCCTGGCGATGAGTCTGGCGGCCGTGGGGCTGATCGTCGAGTTCACCTCCCTCTGGACGCTGGCGTTGTCGGCCCTGGTCTTTGTCAGTCTGGCCGGCTTCGGCTACGCGGTCCTGCGCGGTCAAGGCACGGCGAGGGCCCTGGCCGGCAGCGCCGCCCTGGCCGCCGGCGGACTCGGTTTGTTCGGGCTGCGCGCGGGCGGCGTGCTGGCCGGCTATGCGCCGCTGCTGGTCGCCGCATTGGCGGTGGCGATGGTGTTCGGTCTGGCCCGACCTATGGGGGCGATGGCCTTTCAATCGCTGCGCCGCGGCATTCTCAACCAGCACGTGCTGGTGGAGATCGGCGCATTCGCCGGCCTGATCGGCGGTGCCATCGGGCTGGTCGGCCGCCCCGAGGGGTATCCCACCGCGGCGTTTTTCGCCGTATCGGTGATGGTGCTGACCTATCACCTGTTCTCCGAATGGCTGTCATTGATCGTCAAGACCCGCAGCGCGCAGTCGGTCAAACGATTGCTGGACTTGCAGCCGGACACCGCCCGTGTCGTGACCGATGGCGAGGAACGGGACACCCCGGTCGAACAGGTCGAAACCGGCATGCAGGTGCGCGTGCGTCCGGGCGAGCGTATCCCGGTGGATGGCGAGCT
>Ga0209921_1000116_pt1 | contig 28961 bp, 28 predicted proteins | sample SalPonF2_C_D2_MG_FD_185730 | JGI IMG/M metagenome (GOLD analysis project Ga0209921, IMG submission 185730) | Salt pond soil microbial communities from South San Francisco under conditions of wetland restoration - Salt Pond MetaG SF2_C_D2_MG... ...
CATCGAAGCGGTCCCTCCTCCCGGCAGCGACTTACGAGGCTTGAACCTCGGCCGCAGCTCGGGTCTGGCAGTACCGGGTGAGGCGAAGCGAGCCCGAACCAATCTTTCTTAAAACTTAACACTTAAAACCGGCGCCGCGGCCAACCGCGGTGCGCTATTCAAATTCCGCCACCACCGGTGCATGATCCGAGGGCCTCTCCCACCCCCGCGGCGCCCGGTCTATGGCGCACGACCGGCAGCGGTTCGCCAGCGTCTCGCTGGCCAGGATATAGTCGATGCGCAGGCCGCGGTTGCGGCGAAAGGCGTTCATCCGGTAGTCCCACCAACTGAAGCTGTTTTCCGGCTGGTCGAACAGGCGGAAGGTGTCGATCAGGCCCAGCTCCAGTAGAGCCCCCAGGGCCGCGCGCTCCGGCTCGCTGAACAATACCTTGCCCTCCCACTCCGCCGGATCGTGCACGTCGCGCGGCTCCGGGGCGATGTTGAAATCGCCCACCACCACCAGCTCCGGGTGTGCTTCCAGCTGGTCCGTCAGGTAATCCCTCAGGTGCTCCAGCCACTTGAGTTTGTAGCGGTACTTGTCCGAGTCGACGCTTTCGCCATTGGGCACGTACAGGTCGACCACCCGCACCCCGGCCACGGTCGCCGCCAGTACCCGCCGCTGCGGGTCCTCCAGGCCGGGCAGGTCGGTGTCCGGATCCCGTGCCGGCTGCCGGCTGAGGATCGCGACGCCGTTGTAGGTACGCTGGCCGGAGAAGGCGCACTCGTAGCCCGCCTCCCGAAGGGCGTCCGCCGGGAACTCCGCGTCCGGCATCTTGGTCTCCTGTACCGCCAGGACGTCGACCGGGTTGTCCTTCAGCCAGGCGAGCACCTGCGGCAGGCGCACCCGCAGCGAGTTCAGGTTCCAGGTGGCGATCTGCATGCCGTGTTCTCCCCTCAGGCGGCGATCCCGTTGTGCCGGAGCAGCGGCTCGATGCTCGGATCACGGCCGCGGAAGGCGCGGAACAGCGCCCCGGCATTCCGGGACCCGCCCGGCTCCAGAATCTCGTGCAGGAAGCGCAGCCCCGTGGCGCGGTCGAACACCCCGGCCTCCTCGAACGCGCTGAAGGCGTCCGCGGAGAGCAGCTCGGCCCACTTGTAGCTGTAGTAGCCGGCCGCGTAGGCGCCGGCGAAGATATGATCGAAGCTGTTCGGGAAGCGGTGCCAGGGCGGCGGGATCACCACCGCGACCTGCTCGCGCACGGCGTCCAGGGTCTGCCGGATCCGCCCGCCGCGCGCCGGGTCGTAGTCGCGGTGCAACCGCATGTCGAACAGCGAGAACTCGAGCTGCCGGCACATCTGCATGCCCGCCTGGAAGTTGCGTGCCGCGTGCAGCCGCTCGAACAGCTCCGGCGGCAGCGGCTCCCCGGTCTCCACGTGGCCCGAGATCAGGTCCAGCGCCTCGCGCTCCCAGCAGAAGTTCTCCATGAACTGGCTGGGCAGCTCCACCGCGTCCCATGGCACGCCGTTCAGGCCCGACACGCCCAGGTAGTCCATGCGCGTGAGCAAGTGATGCAGACTATGACCGAACTCGTGGAACAGCGTGACCACTTCGTCGTGGGTGAGCAGCGCCGGGCCGTCGCCCACCGGCGGGGTGAAGTTGCAGGTCAGGAAGGCAACCGGCGTCTGCACGCCGCGCGCGGTCCGGCGCCGGCCAACGCAGTCGCCCATCCAGGCGCCTCCGCGCTTGTGCGGGCGCGCATACAAGTCCGTGTAGAAGGCACCGCGCAGGCCGCCGTCGGGCTCGCAGATCTCGAAGTACTCGACGTCGTCATGCCAGGTATCGGCCACGCCGTCGACCCGCCGCACCTCCAGGCCGTAGAGGCGCCGCACCACCTCGAACATGCCGCCGAGCACGCGGTCCACCGGGAAGTAGGGGCGCAGCTCCTCCAGCGACACCCGGAAGCGCTCGCGGCGCAGACGCTCGGAGTAGAAGGCGATGTCCCAGGGCTCGAGCCGTTCCCGCCCATCGCGCTCGCGGGCGAACGCGGTCAGCTCGGCCAGCTCGCGCCCGGCCACCGGCCGGGCGCGAGCCGCCAGGTCTTCCAGGAAGCGCACTACGGTCTCCACGTCCGGCGCCATCTTGGGCACCAGCGAGAGTTCGGCGTAGTTGTCGTAGCCCAGCAGCCGCGCACTCTCGTGGCGCAGGCGCAGGATCTCCTCCATCACCGGACCGTTGTCCCACCGTCCCGCATGCGGGCCCCGGTCCGAGGCCCGGGTGCCGAAGGCCTGGTACACCTCGTGGCGCAGCGCCGGATCCTCGGCATGGGTCATGACCGCCAGGTACGCCGGGAACTCCAGCGTCACCAGGTAGTCCTCGCGGCCCTCCCGCCGGGCTGCCCGGGCCAGCAAGGCCATGGCGCTGTCGGGCAGCCCGCGCAGCGCGCGCGCATCGTCGACGGGCTTCTGCCAGGCGTCGGAGGCATCCAGCACGTCCTCCTCGAAGCGCGCCGACGCCCGGGCCAGCTCCGCCGCGATGTCGCGGAAGCGCTGCTTGTTCTGCCCGGACAGCGCCACCCCCGAAAGGCGGAAGTCCCGCAGCGCGTGCTCCACGAGTTGCTTCCGGGCCGGCTCCAGCGCGTCCCAGCCGGGACCCGCGCGCAGCCGGCGGTGCGCCCGGTAGAGCTTCTCGTCCTGGCCGATCTCGGTCTGGAAGGCGGTGAGCAGGTCCAGGCACCGGTTGTAGGCCTCGCGCCAGGCAGGCGTGTTGCAGACCGCGTTGAGGTGGCTCACGGGCGCCCAGGCGCGGTCGATGCGATCGTGGATCTCTTCCAGCGGCTCGATCAGCGTGTCCCACTCGGGCGTGCCCGGAAGCTCGCGCAGGATCGCGATGCGCTCGCGCGCACCGGCCAGGATCCGCTCGATGGCGGGCACCGCGTGCTCGGGGCGGATGCGCGAGAAGGACGGACGCTCGCCGGTCTCCAGCAGGGGGTTGCTCATGGGGTCCCGTCGGTCGGATGTGGGCGAAAGCCTGCCGGCCCGTCGAGGTGACGACCGGCCGAGCCCGTATTGTAGAGCATGCCCCGCCCGCTTTGGCGAGGTGAATCCGTTTGCCCGCTCAGGTGCCCGCCAGGCGCAGGCTCGTGCGCCAGACCGCCGCGCTGCCGCTGAGCAGGAAGCCGGCGAGGCTCGCCGCCGAGGTCCAGCGGTAGATGCCCGCCAGCTGCTTCTGCGAACGCGCCGAGAGCAGGAACGGACGGCCGTCCGGCGGCTCGCCGAAGAGATCGACGGGACCGACCTCCAGGGTCTTGCGGCGGCGCCGGCCCAGCTCGTCGACCGCCGCCTGGCGCGCCTTCTCCCACTCGCCGGGATCGATGCGACCGTCGCCGTCGGCGTCGAAGCGCTCGAGCAGGGTCTCGCGGTCCTGCTTCCAGGTCCGCAGCAATTCCGGCGGGTCGCGCCGCATGTCGCCCGGCCCGGGCTGCCGTCCCGGGTCTGGTACCAGCCCAGGCCGTAGATCCGGTCGCCGTTGTAGATGCGCTCCCCGGTGTAGCGGTAGCGCCCGACTACACTCCGCTCCTCGCGCCTTGCCAGACAGGCCGACGGGAGCGCTGAGATGTGGCGTGACCCCTGACCGGGTTAGTAACATCAGGTAGATGATGAGGGCCGCTGCCAGCCCCAGCACGATGAACCAGGCCATGTGTCATTATCGTTCTGCATCCGTCCCGTGATCCGGTCAGGCCGCTGCCTTCCCGCGATGGTCCTGGCGCGTCCGGGGAGCAGGCCGCCGAGACGCCGTAAGGACACGGTACACTGTTGATATTACCCCGGCTTGAATCGATAACCAGCCGATTTTCATGGAGTTGATTGCATGCCACAGCATTATGATCTTATCGCGGTCGGCGGCGGCAGCGGCGGCCTGGCGGTGGCCAAGCGGGCGGCCGAGCACGGCCGCCGGGCCGCGGTCATCGAGCACGGGCGCATCGGCGGCACCTGCGTCAACGTCGGTTGCGTGCCGAAGAAAGTGATGTGGAATGCCGCCGGGCTTGCGCATGCGCTCGACGACGCGCCCTGGTATGGCCTGCAGCCGGGCGGGGCGAGGCTCGACTGGGAGGTGCTCAAGCGCGGCCGCGACGCCTACGTCGCGCGGCTCAACGAGATCCATCGCCGGAACCTGCGCTCGCGGGACGTGGCCGAGATCCGCGGCACGGCACGCCTGGTGGATGCCCGCACAGTCGAGGTCGACGGCGTGCGCTACAGCGCCGATCACCTGGTGATCGCCACCGGCGGCAAGCCACGCATCCCGCCCGTGCCCGGCGCCGACCTCGGCATCACCTCGGACGGCTTCTTCGAGCTCGATAGCTGCCCGAAGCGCATCGCGGTCGCCGGCAGCGGCTACGTCGCGGTCGAGCTGGCGGGCGTGCTGCGGGCTCTCGGCGCGGAGGTGGAGCTGTTCATCCGCACCGACTGCGTGCTGCGCATCTTCGAGTCCTTCCTGGGCGAGGAGCTGATGCAGCACATGCGCGACGCCGGCATCGTGATCCACGCGCAGACCCTGGTGCGTGAGCTGTGGCGCGGGCACGAGGGCATTAACGTGCGCACCGACCGCGGCGAGCGCCACGGCTTCGAGCAGTTCCTGTGGGCCATCGGCCGGGATGCCAACACCGCGGGACTGGGCCTGGAAGCAGCGGGCGTGCGCACCGACCCCGACGGCCACGTGCCGGTGGACGACTACCAGAATACCAACGTCGACGGCGTCTACAGCCTGGGCGACGTCTGCGGCCGGATCCCGCTCACGCCCGTGGCGATCGCGGCCGGCCGGCGTCTGGCGGACCGGCTGTTCGGTGGCCAGCCGGACCGGCACCTGGTGTACGAGAACATTCCCACCGTGATCTTCAGCCACCCGCCGATCGGCACCGTCGGTCTGACCGAGGCGCAGGCCCGGGAGCGTCACGGCGACGACGCCGTGCGCGTGTACCAGACCCGCTTCGTGCCGATGTACTACGCGCTTAGCGAGCACAAGCCCCGCAGCGCGATGCGCCTGGTGACCGTGGGGCCCGAGGAGCGCGTGGTGGGCTTGCATATGATCGGCGACGGCGTGGACGAGATGCTGCAGGGCTTCGCGGTGGCCGTGCGCATGGGCGCGACCAAGCGGGACCTCGACGATACGGTGGCGATCCACCCGACCAGCGCCGAGGAGCTGGTCACGATGACCTGAGAAACACCCACTCGCGGCGGATCAAGCCCCGGCGGGGCGGCGCAGGGCCTCGATCACGGGCGCGGTGCGCGGGCGCACGGCGCGCCAGATGTAGAAGGACTCGGCGGCCTGCTCCACCAGCATGCCCAGCCCGTCCACCGCCAGCCGTGCGCCGTGCTCGCGGGCCCAGCGCATGAAGGGCGTCGGCTCGTCGGCATAGACCATGTCGTAGCACACGGCCCCGGAGCGCAGCAGGTCGTCCGGCAGAGTTGGCAGCTGCCCGGCCAGACTCGCGGACGTGCCATTGATCACCAGATCGAAGCGCCTGCCGTCCAGACCATCGAGTCCGGTTCCCTCCACGTTCCCCAGAGTGGCGAACTGCCGCGCCAATGAGACTGCCTTGTCCGGCGTGCGGTTGGCGAGCACCGTGCGCAGCGGGCCCGCCTCCAGCAGCGGGCCCAGGACGCCGCGTACCGCGCCGCCGGCCCCGAGCAGCAGGATCGCGCTGTCCTCCAGCTCGATGCCGTGGTTGAGCGTGAGGTCCCGCACCAGGCCCGCACCGTCGGTGTTGTCGCCGCTGAGGCTGTCCTCCGCGCCGAAGCTGAGGGTGTTGACCGCGCCCGCGCGTTCGGCCCGGGCGGTGCGCCGGGCGCTGAGGGCGTAGGCCTCTTGCTTGAACGGCACGGTGACGTTCAGGCCGCGGCCGCCGGCCTCCCGGAAGGCGTGCACGGCGTCGGCGAAGCCGTCGCGGGGCACCAGGATCGCCTCGTAGACGAGCGCCTGCCCGGTCTGCTCGGCGAACCGGCGATGGATCTCGGGTGACCTGCTGTGGGCGACGGGATTGCCCATGACCGCGTACCGATCCATGCCCGTGTCCCAGGGTCGCCTCAGGCGGTCTCGCCGAGCCAGCGCGCGACCCGCTTGGCGAAGTAAGTCAGCACGCCGTCGGCACCGGCGCGGCGCATCGCGACCAGGGACTCGAGCGCCACGCTGCGCTCGTCCAGCCAGCCGTTCTTCGCCGCCGCCATGAGCATGGCGTACTCGCCGCTGACCTGGTAGGCGAAGGTCGGCACGCCGAAGGTGGTTTTCACCCGGTGCACGATGTCCAGGTAAGGCATGCCCGGCTTGACCATCACCATGTCGGCGCCCTCCTCCAGGTCCAGGGCCACCTCGCGCAGCGCCTCGTCGCCGTTGGCCGGATCCATCTGGTAGGTGTTCTTGTCGCCGCCGCCGAGGTTGCCGGCCGAGCCCACGGCGTCCCGGAACGGCCCGTAGAAGCGCGAGGCGTACTTGGCCGAGTAGGCCAGGATGCGGACGTTGGTGTGGCCGTTCCGCTCCAGCGCCCGGCGGATCGCACCGATGCGCCCGTCCATCATGTCCGAGGGCGCGATCACGTCGGCGCCGGCCTCGGCCTCCGACAGCGCCTGGCGCACCAGGATCTCCACCGAACGGTCGTTGGTGACGTAGCCGTCGGCGTCCAGGACCCCGTCCTGCCCGTGCGTGGTGAAGGGATCCAGCGCGGCGTCCACGATCACCCCGAGCTCCGGGTGGGCCTCCTTGACCGCCCGGATCGCCCGCTGCGCCAAGCCGTCCGGGTTGTAAGCCTCGCGCCCGTCGTCGGTCTTGCGTTCCGGCGGGGTCGCCGGGAAGATCGCCATGGCCGGGATCCCCAGGTCGACGATCTCGCGCGCCTCTTTGGCCAGCAGGTCGATGCTCAGGCGCTCGACGCCGGGCATGGACTCCACCGGCTCGCGCTTGTTGCGGCCCTCGTGCACGAACACCGGGTAGATCAGATCGTCCGGACCGAGATGGGTCTCGCGCATCATGCGACGGGAGAATTCGTCGCGCCGCATGCGGCGCATGCGGGTGCCGGGGAATGCCCCGCTGACGGGAAACGGCTGGGTCACTGACTGCCTCCAGGGATTGCTGCACGGATCGGGGTGCGGCCGCGGGCCGCGGGCCCGGTGCCCTGGCGCTATTTTGCATTCCGCCGTCGCGCCGGGCAATCGCCGCGCCGCCACGCCCGGCTGGTATGCTGGCAGCGGATCGTCGCGGCAGGCAGCGAGGTAACGGCGTTGAGATGGCGGCTGGTCATGCGAATCCTGGGCATCTGCCTGCTGCTCGCCGTGGTCGCGGCGGGCGTCTCGCAGCGCCAGCACCTCAGCGTGGCCGCGATCCGGAGCTGGGTCCAGGGCACCGGGGCATGGGCGCCGCTGGTGTTCATGGGCCTTTATGCCCTGCTGACCATGGCGTTCCTGCCCGGCACCATCCTCACGCTGGCAGGCGGAGCGCTGTTCGGGCCGGGCTGGGGCACCTTCTACAGCCTGACGGGGGCCACCCTCGGTGCGGCCGGGGCCTTCCTCGTCGCGCGCCACCTGGCGGGCGATTGGGTCCGCCGGCGCGCCGGCCGGCGACTCGACCGGCTGCTGGAAGGCATCGAGCAGGAGGGTTGGCGCTTCGTCGCCTTCGTGCGCCTGGTGCCGCTGTTCCCGTTCAATCTGCTCAACTACGCCCTGGGCCTGACCCGCATCCGCTTCCCGGCTTTCGTACTGGCCAGCTACGTGTTCATGCTGCCCGGCGCATTCGCCTACGCCTACCTCGGCTACGCCGGTCGCGAGGCGCTGGCCGGCGGGCCGGGCCTGCTGCGCAAGGGGCTGCTGGCGCTGGCGGTGCTGGCCGCGGTGGCATTCCTGCCCCGCCTGATGCGCCGCCTGCGCCGGCGGTCGGATACCGGGGACCCGGGAGCGTGAGCCCGTGAGCACCGTTGCCGACAGCACTCGCCGCGACCTGCTGGTCGTCGGCGGCGGCGCGGGCGGCCTGGTCACCGCCAGCGTCGCCTCGCAACTGGGCCTGGCGGTGACCCTGATCGAGCGCGGCGAGCGCCTCGGCGGCGACTGCCTGCACCACGGCTGTGTACCCAGCAAGGCGTTGCTGCGCAGCGCTGCCGTAGCCGACCTGATGCGCCGCGCCGCGGACTTCGGCCTGCCTGCGGGCGAGCCGCGGGTGGACCTGGGCGCGGTGATGGGCCACGTGCGCGAGGTGATCGAGCAGATCCAGCAGCACGACGACCCGGAGCGCTTCCGCGGCTACGGCTGCCAGGTGCTGTTCGGGGAAGCGCGCTTCACCGGGCCGCGGCGGCTGGCGGTCGACGGCCGGGAGATCACCGCCCGCCGTGTGGTGATCGCGACCGGGTCCCGGCCCGCGGTGCCCGCAATCCCGGGCCTGGAGGCCGCCGGTTACTGGACCACGGACAGCGTCTTCTCGATGCCGGCGCTGCCGCGGCGGCTGGCGGTGCTGGGCGCGGGGCCGTCGGGACTCGAGCTGGCCCAGGCCTTCGCCCGCCTGGGGAGCCAGGTGCACCTGGTCGAGTTGGCGCCGCGGCTGCTGGCCGGCGAGGAGGAGGATGTTGTCCAGGAGCTGCAGGCGGCGCTGGCCGAAGACGGCGTGCGCGTGCATGCGGGCGTCCGGGTGCTCCGGGTGCACGCGGGCAAGGCCCTGCGTCTGGAGCTGGAATCCGGCCCGCCGCTGGACTGCGATGCGATCCTGGTGACCACGGGCCGGCGCCCCAACGTGGAGCAACTCGACCTGGAAGCGGCCGGGGTGCGGGTGACGGACGCGGGAATCCGGGTGGACCGCCGGCTGCGCACCAGCGTGCACGGAGTATACGCCTGCGGCGACGTCACCGGCGTCCGACCCCTGACCCATATGGCGGAATACCAGGCCGGGGTCGTACTCGCCAACGCGGTATTCCGGCTGCCGAGCCGGGCCGACTACCGCGTCGTGCCCTACGTGGTCTACACCGATCCCGAGCTCGCCCGGGTGGGCATCGACGCGGCGCAGGCGGCGACCCGCGGGCTGCGCGTACAGGTGATGGAGTTCCCGTTCGGCGAGGTCGACCGCGCGCTGATCGACGGCCGGGCCAGGGGCCTGGTGCGGCTGGTGGTCCGGCGCGGGCGGCTGCTGGGGGCCACCGTGCTCGGGCCCCATGGCGGCGAGCTGGTGCACGAGCTGGCGCTGGCGATGCAGGCGCGGGTCCCGGTCGCGAAGATCGCCGCCACGATCCACGCCTACCCGACCCTGGCCCAGGTCCACCGGCGAGCGGTGAACGCCGCGCGGGCACCCCGACTGTACGGCTCCGGTGCCCGACGGCTGGTCAAGTGGATCAACCGGCTGTTGCCCTGAACGGGCCCCGGGACGCTCAGCCGGGCTTGCGGGCGCAGAAGATGCCGTAGTGCCAGAGGTCCCGCCTGAGGGCCTGCCATTGGCGGTGCACAGCGAGGATGTTGCGGTCCTGACGGCGGCTGCGCACGCCCGCCAGCCGCAGCACCTTACCGACCACGCGGGCGATCTGGGCGTAGCCGTGCAGCCGCTTGGCCGAGGGACGCACGTTGGCCGTGGCGTCCTGGTGGTAAATGTCGCTGAAGCCGGCCTGCTCGAGGTGCTCGCGAAAGCGCGGCCCGTACTCCAGCGCCCGCACGCTCCAGCCGTCCAGCCACTGGCCCATCAGGCGCGCGTCGCGTCCCGCGTAGCCCGTCTGCGAGGCGAAGAAGTCGGCCAGGATCAGCCGCCCGCCGGGGCGCAGCAGGCGGTACGCCTCGCGCACGAATTCCGCCTTGTCCTCGGCGTGGCAGACGCTCTCCACCGCCCACACGACGTCGAAGGAGGCGTCCCGGTAGCCGGTGGCGGTGAAATCGCGCACCTCGAAGCGGGTGCGGTCGGCGACCCCGGCCTCGACGGCGTTGTCCCGTGCCGAGCGCACCTGCTGCTCGCTCAGGGTGATGCCGACCACCCGGCAGCCGACGCGGCGCGCCAAGTGCACGGCGCTGCCGCCCACCCCGCAGCCCGCGTCCAGCACGCGGTCCTCGCGGGTGATGCCGGCGCGCCCGGCGAGCACGTCGTTCTCGTGCAGCAGCGCCTCCGACACGGTCTCGGTGGTCTCGTCCCAGTAGCCGTAGTGCAGGGCCAGGCAGCGGTCGAGGCGCCACACCAGCCGGTAGTCCACCTCGCAGCTGTCGTAGTAGTCGACGATCGCGCTGCGGTAGGGATCGCTGGTGGAGCGGGCCGGTGTGCTCATCAGGTACGCTTCGGGTCGCTGCGGCTCGGGGCCGGGGATGATACCACGGACAGGTCAGGCGCCGGAGGCCGCCTCGCCCAGCCAGTCGCGCGGGCGCAAGTAGCTCTGGTACAGCTCCGCCTCCGGCGTGCCCGGCTGCGGCCGCCAATTGTAGCGCCAGCTCACCACGGGCGGCAGCGACATCAGGATGGACTCGGTGCGGCCGCCCGACTGCAGCCCGAACAGGGTGCCGCGGTCGTAGAGCAGGTTGAACTCGACATAGCGGCCCCGGCGGTAGAGCTGGAACGCCCGCTCGCGTTCGCCCCACGGCGCGTCGCGGTGACGCTCGACCAGCGGCTGGTAGCCGGGCAGGAAATGATCTCCCACCGAGCGCAGGAAGGCGAAGCTGGTGGCGAAGTCCCACTCGTTCAGGTCGTCGAAGAACAGGCCGCCCACGCCGCGCGCCTCGTCCCGGTGCGGCAGGTAGAAGTAGTCGTCGCACCAGCCCTTGAAGCGCGGATAGACCTCCTCGCCGAAGGGCGCGCAGGCCTCGAGGGCGTTGCGGTGCCAGTGCAGCACGTCCTCGTGGCGGGGATAGTAGGGCGTCAGGTCGAAGCCGCCGCCAAACCACCAGGCCGGGTCGGCGCCCGCCCTGTCCGCCACGAAGAAGCGCACGTTGGCGTGGCTGGTGGGTACGTGCGGGTTGCGCGGGTGGATCACCAGCGACACGCCCATGGCCTGAAAGCGACGCCCCGCCAGCTCCGGCCGGCGGGCACTGGCCGCGGCCGGGAGGGCGGCACCGCGCACGTGCGAGAAGTTCACGCCGGCCTTCTCGAACACCGGCCCGTCGTCGATCACCCGACTGCGGCCACCGCCGCCCTCGTCCCGCTCCCAGGCGTCCTCGATCAGGGCGCCGCGACCGTCGAGCGCCAGCAGGCGCTGGCAGATCCGGTCCTGAAGCTCCAGCAGGTAACGCCGCACGGCATCGGGCCGCACGGCGGAGGGAGAATCGCCGTCCCGTTCGCTCATCCCCGTGTGCCTCCGGCAGGCGGACTGCTGCGCAGCAGCGCGCCGCTGGCGGCGTCGCGGATCTCGGTGGGGCCGCCCAGATCGCCCAGGGCGCCCGACAGGATCCAGTCCACGTCACGGCCCAGGCGCAGCCGCACCTCGAGCGCGCTGCGGCAGGGTCGGTGACCGCTGCGGTTTGCGCTGGTCGACACCAGCGGGCCCGCGCAGGCGCGGCACAGCGCCGCCGCAAGCGGGTGCGCGGTAACCCGCACCGCCAGCGTATCACGCCCCCCGGTGAGCGAGGCCGGCAGGTCCGGCGCGGCCGGGCACACCCAGGTGACCGGGCCCGGCCAGGTGGCCCGCACGCGCTCGCGGGCTGCCTCATCCATGGGCGCCAGCAGGGGCGCGACCTGCGCCCATTCAGCGGCGATCAGGATCAGCCCCTTGGCCGCGCTGCGCCCCTTGAGCGCCAGGATGCGCGCCACCGCCGGCCCGAACCAGGGGTCGCAGCCCAGGCCGAACACCGCTTCGGTGGGATAGGCCAGCACGCCGCCGCCCAGCACCACCTCCCGCGCCCGCCGCAGCTGCCAGGCGGTGGCGCCGTCGCACGGATGTGCCGGGAGAAGGCCCGTCATGCCCGTCCGCGCCCGCTCAGGAACCGGAGGCGGCTTCTTCCGGGGCCAGCTCCGGCGCCGGCTCGGACCAGCTGCATTCCTTCTGCGGGCAGACCTTCTCGGTGCCGCGTCGTTTGGTGGTCTTGAGGGTCAGGATCGGCCAGCCGCAGCGGGGACAGGGACCCTCGAGCGGCTCGTTCCACACCGCGTACTTGCACTTGGGATAGCGCGAGCAGGAGTAGAAGACCTTGCCGTGGCGGGACTTGCGCTTGAGCAGTGTGCCCTCGCCGCACTCCGGGCACTGCACGCCAGTGTCCTCGGGTTTTTCCAGCGGCTCCAGGTGGCGGCAGGAAGGGTAGTTGCTGCAGCCGATGAACTTGCCGTAGCGGCCGCGACGGATCACCAGGTCGGAGCCGCATTCCGGACACTTGCGACCTTCCACCACGGCGGGCTCGTCGGCCTCGGAGCCGTCCTCGTTGAGACTTCGGGTGTAGTCACACTCCGGGTAGCCGCTACAGCCGATGAAGCGTCCCCGCCGCCCCAGCCGTATGGTCAGCTTGCGGCCACACTTCGGGCAGTCCTCGTCCAGCTCCTCGGAGGTCACCTGGGAGCGCGTGACGTTCTTCTCCGTGTCCTCGACCCGCTCGCGGAACGGGGCCCAGAACGAGCGCAGCAGCGGCACCCAGTCCTGCTCGCCGCGGGAGACGGCGTCCAGCCGGTCTTCCAGGCGCGCGGTGAACTGGTAGTCGACGTACTGGGTGAAGTACTGCGTCAGGAAGCGGTTGACCACCTTGCCGACGTCGGTGGGCACGAAACGCTTGCGGTCCATCTCCACGTACTCGCGGTCCTGCAGCGTGGAGATGATCGAAGCGTAGGTCGACGGCCGGCCGATGCCGTATTCCTCCAGCGCCTTGACCAGCGTCGCCTCGGTATAGCGCGGCGGCGGCTCGGTGAAGTGCTGCTCCGGGAGCACGTCGCGCAGCGCCAGCCGCTCGCCCTGGTCGACCCGTGGCAGCTGCCGGTCCTCGTCTTCCTGCCCGGCGTTGTCATCGCGGCCTTCCTGGTAGACCTCCATGTAGCCCGGGGAGACCAGCGTCGAGCCGGTGGCCCGGAAGCGGTGCGCGTCGCCGGCGTCCAGATTCAGCGCCACGGTGTCGAAAGTGGCGTGGCTCATCTGGCAGGCGACGGTGCGCTTCCAGACCAGCTCGTACAGCCGGGCCTGCTCGCTGCTCAGGTGCGCCGCCATGGCCTTCGGCTCGCGGTGGGCCGAGGTCGGGCGGATGGCCTCGTGCGCCTCCTGGGCATTCTTCGAGCGGGTGCGGTAGGTGCGCGGCTTGCCGGGGAGCTTGTCGCTGCCGTAGCGCTCGGCGATCAGCCCGCGCAGGTCGGCCAGGGCCTCCTGCGACAGGTTGACCGAGTCGGTGCGCATGTAGGTGATCAGGCCGACGGTTTCGCCGCCGATGTCGACACCCTCGTATAGCTGCTGCGCCACGCGCATGGTCCGGCGGGCCGTGAAGCCCAGCTTGCGCGACGCCTCCTGCTGCAGGGTCGAGGTGATGAACGGCGGCGCCGGGTTGCGCCGGCGCTGCTTCTTCTCCACCGAGGACACCAGCAGCTCCGGCGGCTGGCCCGCCGCCCGCAGCAGGGTCTCGCGCGCGATCCTGGCCTGATCCTCGGCGGTGATGGTGAACTGCTCCACCTTCTCGCCGTCGAGCTGGACCAGCTTGGCGCGGAAGGCCTGATCGTCCTTGGCCACCTGGGCCTCGAGGGTCCAGTACTCCTGTGGCACGAAGCGCTCGATCTCGTCCTCGCGTTCCACGATCAGGCGCAGCGCCGGGCTCTGCACCCGCCCCGCCGAGAGCCCGCGCCGGACTTTCTTCCACAGCAGCGGCGACAGATTGAAGCCGACCAGGTAGTCCAGCGCGCGGCGGGCCTGCTGGGCGTTCACCAGGTCGCCGGAGATGTCGCGGGGGTTGGCCACGGCCTCCTGCACCGCGCCCTTGGTGATCTCGTAGAAGACCACCCGGTAGACCGGCTTGTCGTCCAGCGCGCCGCGCTGCTTCAGCAGCTCGTACAGGTGCCACGAGATCGCCTCGCCCTCGCGGTCCGGATCAGTGGCCAGGTACAGGGCATCCGCGCCGCGCAGCGCCTTGACGATCGCCTGCACGTGCTTCTCATTGCGATCGATGACCTGGTACTTCATCGCGAAGTCGTGCTCGGGATCGACCGCCCCCTCCTTGGGAACCAGGTCGCGCACGTGGCCGTAGGAGGCGAGGACCTCGAAATCCTTGCCCAGGTACTTCTTGATGGTCTTCGCCTTGGCCGGCGATTCGACGATGACGAGTTTCTTGCTCATGACCCGTTTGCTTGTCTCGGCGCATGGAGCCGTTTACGGCTGTGATGCCGCGGCAGGGCAGCAGGCAGGGGACTGGCGCAGGGCGGGATCGACCTGCGTTCGGGAACTCAGTGGAACAGCCCGACCTGGTTATCGAACACCAGGTCCTCCATCCAGGCGTACGCCGCTTCCTGCCCCGGCAGATTGAACAGCACCATCAGCGCAACCCACTTGACCTGGTCCAGGTCGATCTCGTCGCTGTCCAGTGCCATGATGCGATCGATGACGATCTCGCGATGCACCGGCGTGAGTATGCCGATCTGCTCGAGGTACATGAGAAAACCGCGGCAATCCGGGTCGAGGCGAGCACGCTCCTGTTCGGAGAACACGCGCACGGACTGGGTGACGTACGGCTCGACCCCTTCCGAGGCACGCTGGTACATGGCCAGCTCCTCGAGCCAGTCGAACGCCTTGGCGATCTCTCCGTCGCGAAAGCCGGCTTCTTCCAGCTCGAGAGTCAGCTCCTCGCGGTCCGGTTCCGTCTGATCGTCGGTGCCATCCATGTAGTTGTCGAAAAGGTAAATGAGAACGTCGAGCACGCTTTCCTTCATGTCGATTCAGGCCCTCTCGGGAATCCGGCGGTAGAGCGCGCCGGGCGCGGACGCAACATGTCCTTGCAGCTCAAGTAAAAGCAGCATGGAGGAAACGGATTCCGGCGTCAATGCGGTGCGCCGTACCAGTTCGTCGACCGACACGGGCCCGTATCCCATGCTTTCCAGCAGCTTCCGGTAGTCCTCGTCGGGCGGCTCCGGGGCCGGCTCCGCCGGTCGTCCCGGCGGGCCATCCGGTGGCGGCGGCAGGCGCAGCTGGGAAGCCAGCTCCTCCAAAATGTCGTCCGCCGTTTCCACCAGCTTGGCACCGTCCCGGATCAGCTGGTGGCAGCCGCGGGCCAGCGGGTTGTGGATCGAACCGGGGATCGCGAACACCTCGCGACCCTGCTCCATGGCGAAGCGGGCCGTGATCAGCGAGCCGCTGCGGCGGGCCGCCTCGACCACCAGTACCCCCAGGGACAATCCCGATATGATGCGGTTGCGACGCGGAAAGTTCCCCGCCACTGGGGGCGTGCCCGGCGCGAACTCGGAGACCAGGGCGCCGTCGGCCGCGATGCGGTGCGCCAGCTCGCGGTTGCCGGCGGGATAGACGCGGTCGGGCCCGGTGCCGGCCACCGCCACGGTGGGGGCGCCGGCCCGCAGAGCCCCCTGGTGGCCGGCGGTGTCGATACCCTCCGCCAGGCCGCTGGTGATCACCAGGCCACGCCCGCCCAGGTGCGCGGCAAATTCCAGGGCGTTGGCGCGACCCTCCGGCGACGGGTTGCGGCTGCCCACGATGGCAAGCTGGGGCAGGGAAAGGATCTCCGGATCTCCGACCACGAACAGCACCGGCGGGGCGTCTGTGAGCTCGCGCAGCCGTTCGGGGTAGCCCGGGTCTCCCTCCACCAGCACGCTGTTGCCCGCCCGCCGGAGCCACGCCAGACCGCGTTCGATGCGGGAGGTATCGGGCGAGCGCAGGGCATCCAGCGTGACCTCGCCCAGTCCGCGCTGGCGCAGCTCCGCGGGCGTCAACGCCGTCGCCGCCCGGGCCGAGGCCAGCTCCGAGAGGAGCTCCCGGATGCGGCGCACGCCCAGGCCGGGGGCATGCAGCAGCGCCAGCAGGGCGGTCAGCTCGCGTTCGTCGTGGCGCTCCGTTGCCACTGTCACCCCCCGCGGCTTACGGGTTGCGCACCCTGTCCATGACGTGAATGCTCTGGCTGGCCCGCATCACCAGCGCATAGCTGACGTGATCGTAGACGCGGAATGCCATCAGCACGCCCGCCCGCTGTGGCGGAAGCTGGACCGGCTTGCCGGTCCGCGGATCCTGCGTCTTCCCGCCGGCCTGGTAGATGGCCAGCACGTCACCCACCTTGAGCCCCTGGTTCTTGCCCACGTCGATGGTCACGATCTGGTACTGGCCGATTTCCGGCGCGTTGTTGTAAACAGACAAGATCTGGCCGGTGACCGGCTTCGGCGGTGCCTTCGGGGTGAAGTAGGGGCGGAAGTTGCTCGCCGGCGGCGGCAGCAGGTAGTCACCCCGGCGCACCTCGCGACTCGATTTTTCGACCAGCGCGGTGCCCGGGCTGCCATCCTCGAGAATTTTCGCCTCGCCCACGGCGATCGCCTCGTAGCCCAGCAGCTTGCCGGTCTGGGGATCCCGCAGCGCGCGGCCCTTGTGGACGATCTGGTAATCCGGCAGGGGCTTGTTCGGCAGGTTGCGCACGTACACCCTCTGGTTCGCACCGACGATCAGGCGGGCGCCGTTCACCGCGCGCAGCACGTACGGAGCCGACGCGAAACGTTTGGCTTCCACCACCCGCGGGCTCGCCAGGAAGGGCGCGACCGCGTCATAGGGAATGGTGGGGATGGCATTGCCGATCGGCTGGATCCGGACCCTGGGCTTGAGCTTTACTGTCTTCGGCGCCTGCGGCCCCCGCTTTACGTGCAGCTGGGGCTTGCCCGAGGCAGTGTAGGTCAGGGTGATGACGTCGCCGGGATAGATCCAGTGGGGGTTGTGAATGTCCGGATTGAGGTACCAGATTTCCGGCCAGCGCCAGGGACTCTTGAGGAACTTCGAGGCCAGGTCCCAGAGCGTGTCGCCCTTCTTGACCACGTAACGCTTCGGCGCGTCGGGACGGATCTGCGGCGCCGCCTGCGCCGCCGGCTTGTGCGGGGCCGACTGTGCCGGGCTGTCGCTGGAGGCGGTGGGTGTTTGCTCCGGGGCCGGCCGCGGCCGGGCCGACTGCGGCGGGTTGCTGGCGCAGGCCGCCAGGGCCAGCGCCACGGCCGCGCTCACGAGCGAACGAGCCACCAATCGCGGAAAGACGTTATACTTTTTCATGTGGAGACGCCCTGCGCCGAACCGTTTTGTCATTGCCTGGCGGTCCCGGCCGCGCGGACCTCGAAACCCGCCGCGGGCGCCGGGTCCGGCGCTTGAACCGGCTGGGATCACTCTAGCAACATTTACCGGGCAAATACACGACCTGCTGCGTACTTGATGCCATGGCTTTGCTGAACATTCTGCATTATCCCGATGACCGGTTGCGCAACGTGGCACGACCGGTCGTACAGGTCGACGACGAGGTCCGCCGCCTGGTCGACGATATGCTCGAGACGATGTATGACGCCAACGGCATCGGGCTGGCCGCGATCCAGGTCGACGTGCCCCAGCGTGTCGTGGTGCTCGACATTTCCGAGGAACGCGACGACCCCCGAGTCTTCATCAACCCGGAGGTCGTGGCACGCGACGGCGTGGAGCGGATGCAGGAGGGCTGCCTGTCGGTGCCCGGCTACTACGACTGGGTCGAGCGGGCCGAGCAGATCCGGGTCCGTGCCCTGGACCGAGACGGCCGGACCTTCCGGATGGATGCCGACGGCCTGCTCGCCGTGTGCATCCAGCATGAGATCGATCACCTCGACGGCAAGCTGTTCGTGGACTATCTTTCCGAGCTCAAGCGCAAGCGTCTGCGCAAGAAGCTGATCAAGGCCGAGCGCCAGGGCCAGCTCCCCGAGCGCTCCGCGACCCCCGTCATCTGACCCGCCGCGGGCGGTACCGCCCGCCTTGTCCGGACTCGCCGCGATGCGCATCGTTTTCGCCGGTACTCCCGAATTCGCGGTGCCCACGCTGGAGGCTATCGCCGCTTCCGACCATCACGTGGCCGCGGTGTACACCCAGCCGGACCGGCCCGCCGGGCGGGGACGCCACACGCTGGCGCCTCCCGTCAAGCGCCGCGCCCTGGAGCTGGAGCTGCCGGTGCGCCAGCCGGCGACGCTGGGCGACCCGGAGGTACGCCGGGCGCTGGCGGGCCTGCAGCCCGACCTGCTGGTGGTGGTGGCCTATGGTCTGATCCTGCCGCCCGAGGTACTCGCCGTTCCGCGGCTGGGCTGCGTCAATGTGCACGCCTCGTTGCTGCCGCGCTGGCGCGGGGCCGCGCCGGTGGCCCGGGCGATCCTGGCCGGCGACCGCAAGACCGGCATCAGCATCATGCAGATGGATGCCGGGCTCGATACCGGTCCAGTGCTGCTGCAACAGCCCTGCGCGATCGAGCCGGAGGACACGACGGGCTCGCTGACCGGGCGCCTGGCCGGGCTCGGCGCCCGCGCCCTGATTGAGGCCCTGCCCGGGATCGAGACCGGCAGCCTCCTCCCTCGACCTCAGCCGCGCGGGGGCGTGACCTACGCCGACAAGCTGCGCAAGGACGAGGCGGCGGTCGACTGGCACCGCAGCGCGGTTCTGATCGAGCGCCAGGTGCGCGGGCTCAACCCGTGGCCGGTGGCGCAGACGGGTCTCGGTGATGCCATGCTGCGGATCTGGCGGGCGCGGGCGTTGCCCGATGCCGCGGACGAGGTCCCCGGCACGGTGGTGGTCGCGGACCGAGACGGGATCGAGGTTGCCACCGGCGAAGGCCGGCTGCGCCTGCTGGAGGTGCAGATGCCCGGGGGGCGCCGGATCAGTGGCGCCGACCTGGCCAATAGCGGCCGGCTGCCAGCGGGCAGCCGCCTGGGCCGATCCCGGTGAGCGGGCCGTCCGGGGCCACCGCGGCGCGCGCCGCCGCGGCCCGGATCGTGGCCGGGGTGGTGCCCGGTGGGGTAACGCTCTCCGCGGCGCTGCCCGCCGGGCTCGAGACGGTTGCGCCGGCGCAGCGCTCGCTGGTGCAGGAGCTGTGCTACGGCACCCTCCGCTGGCATATCCGCCTGCGGGCGATCCTGCGCCGGCTGCTGCAGCGGCCCCTCAAGCGCCGCGATGCCGACATCGAGGCGCTGCTCCTGATCGGCCTGTACCAGCTGCTGTACTTGCGTGTACCGGCCCACGCGGCGGTCTCCGAGACGGCCGGCGCCGCGCGCACGCTGCACAAGGCCTGGGCGGTGCGCCTGGTCAACGGCGTGCTGCGACGCTTCCAACGCGAGGGCGCGGGGCTGGGCGCGGAGGTCGACGCCGACGACGCCACGCGCCTGTCCTGCCCGGCCTGGCTGCTCGCCCGCCTGCGCGAGGACTGGCCGGACGAGTGGGAAACGATCGCGCAGGCGAACAACGCCCGCCCGCCCATGACCGTGCGGGTCAACCGACGCCGGATCGATCGTGACGGCTGGCTGCGCCAGGCGGCCGGCCAGCCCGGCGGGCGCCCGCTGGAATGCTGTCCCGACGCTGTGGAGCTGGAGCGGCCGGTGGACGTGCAGCGCCTGCCCGGCTTCACCGAAGGCCTGGTTTCGGTGCAGGATGCGGCTGCCCAGCTGGCCTGTCCGCTGCTCGATGTGCCACCGAATGGCCGCGTTCTGGACGCCTGCGCCGCGCCGGGCGGGAAGACTGCGCACCTGCTGGAACGGGCCCCCGCCGGCATGCGCCTGGTGGCCCTCGACGCCGATCCGGAGCGCCTGGAGCGGGTGGGGGAGACGCTGCGGCGTTTGGGCCTGGAGGCCGAGCTGCGCTCGGGCGACGCCGGCGAGCCCGGCTCCTGGTGGGATGGCAAGCCCTTCGACCGCATCCTGCTGGACGCCCCCTGCACAGCCACGGGGGTGATCCGGCGCCACCCCGACATCCGCCACCTGCGGCGCGCCGCGGACGTCGGGCGGCTGGCCGCGCAGCAGCGCCGGCTGCTGGATGGGCTGTGGCCGCTGCTGCGCCCGGGCGGACGACTGCTCTACGTCACCTGCTCGGTGCTGCGCGAGGAGAATTCCGCCGGGGTCACCGCGTTCCTGGCGCAGCACGACGACGCCGCCGCGGTCCCGCTGGAAGGCCCATGGGGCCGGCCCGCCACGCCGGGACGGCAGATCCTGCCGGGCGAGGAAGGCATGGACGGCTTCTACTACGCCCTGATCGGCAAGGCACGGGTCCCCGGAACGCCGGCCTGATCGGGCGGCCGAGCCCCGGGCCGGCCACCTTTTGCGGATGGCCCCGCGTTCGCCTGAAGGCCGGCGTGCTCATCGGGTAGAATGCGCCCCCCGGCGTTTTACCGGACTGCCGCAACCGGGGAGACGGCACGATGGGCATGATCGAAAAGCTCGAGGCAATGCTCGCGCAAGGCCAGGACAGCAAGCTGCTGCGATTCTCACTGGGCAAGGCGTACCTGGAAGCGGACCGCCCGGCCGATGCCGTAGAGCACCTGGCACACTGCCTGGCGCTGGACCCGGAATACTCGGCGGCCTGGAATGCGTACGGCAAGGCGCTCCGGGCTGCGGACCGTGACGCCGACGCCCTGGTGGCCTGGCGCCGCGGCATCGGGGTCGCCGAGCGCAACGGCGACAAGCAGGCGGCGAAAGAAATGCGCGTCTTCGCCCGCCGCCTCGAGAAGCAAGGGCGAAACGGCGGATAGGCCGGGAGCCCTCGCCCGGGCACGCTGTACCGGCACCCGGAGGTCCGGTAAGCTTCGGCGACCGCGGGGCGCGCAGGCACGCAATCGATTCGTTCTATGTCGGTATACACCAAGGTCGAGCGGAAGGACCTGGAGGCGTTTCTCGGGCGCTACGACGTCGGCGGGCTGATCTCCTTTCAGGGCATCAGCGCGGGGATCGAGAACACCAACTATTTCGTCACCACCTCGGGCGGCGAGTGGGTGCTGACGCTGTTCGAGACGCTCGAGTACCACGAGCTGCCGTACTGCCTGAACCTGATGGACCACCTGGCCGCGGAGGGCCTGCCCAGCCCGGCGCCGGTGTCGGACCTGCGCGGCCACTTCCTGGGGCAGCTGCTGGAACGGCCCGCCGCGCTGGTGGCGCGCCTGCCCGGACGCAGCGTCGAGGCACCCGACGAGTCCCACTGCGCCGCCATGGGACGGGTGCTCGGGAAGCTGCACGTCGCCGGCCTCAGCTACCCGGGCTTTCGCACCAACTCGCGCGGCCCGCACTGGTGGACCCGGACTGCGGCGCGGGTGCTGCCGGTGCTGTCGACGGCGGACGCCACGCTGCTGCGCGAGGAGCTGCGCTACCAGCACCAGGCGCGACGCCTGCGCCTACCCCGGGGGGTAATCCACGGCGACCTGTTCCGCGACAACGTGCTGTTCCGGGATGGGCGCCTGTCCGGCCTGATCGACTTCTATTACGCTTGCAATGACGCCCTGCTCTACGACCTCGCGGTGGCGGCAAACGACTGGTGCACCACGGCGGATGGCGACATGGAGCCGGCCCGGCTGCGGGCCGCGCTCGAGGCCTATGCCCATAGCCGCCCGTTCCAGCCGGATGAAGCCAAGGCCTGGAACACCATGCTGCGCGCGGCGGCGCTGCGTTTCTGGTTGTCGCGCCTGCACGATCTGCACTTTCCGCGGCCGGGCGAGATCACCCATACCAAGGACCCGCAGGTGTTCGCGACGATCCTGCGCCGGCGCGTCGCCGAGCCGGCGCCGTTCCTGGCCCCCGTCCGCTCGCTGTCAGCCCAGCGGTGACGGTCGCGCCGGCCACATCGGCTGGTCGCGGTCGTCGAACGCCGCCCATAACTCGGCGTAGCTCCGCCCGTCGAGGGGATGGCGCAGGCCGGGAGCCAGCTCCGCCAGCGGGCGCAGGACGAATGCATAGCGCAGGATGTCGGGGCGCGGCAGCGCCAGGCCCGGCTCCCGGAGCAGCGTGTCGCCGTGCAGGATCAGGTCGAGGTCGAGGGTGCGCGAGGCGAACCGCGGGCCACCGCGCCGCCGCCCCATCGCCGCCTCGATCTCGTGCAGGATACCGGCAACGGCGTGCGGCCCCTCGTGCGTATCGAAGGCGAGCACGAGATTGTAGAAGTCGTCGCCGCGGAAGCCGACCGCCGGACACTGATAGACGGTCGACGTGCGCAGCGAGTCGTACCGTCGCCGCAGCGCCTCCACTCCGGCGCGCACGTGGCGGGCGGGCTCGACGTTGCTGCCGACGCTGACGAAGACCTCAGGCACCGGCGCCTGTCCCGGCCGGCGGGATGCCGCCGGAATCGCCGCGCTCGATGATCACGCCCACGTCGCGCGCGCCCCGCACGGCGCCCGTCTTGTTTACGCGCAGGCGTACCCAGCGCACCCCGAACTCCTCCAGCACGATGCCGGCCACCCGCTCGGCCAGCGTCTCCACCAGTTGGAACTCGCCCTGTTCCACGAAGCTGATCAGCCGCTTGGCCACGGCCTTGTAGTCCAGGGTGTGCTGCAGGTCGTCGCTGGCCGCGGCCCGGCCGATGTCGCAGGCCATGTCCAGGTCCAGGCTGATGGTCTGGCGCACGCGGCGTTCCCAGCCAAACACGCCGATGACCGTGTCGATCCGCAGATCGTGCAGGTAGATGATGTCCATGGATGCCCTTACCTAACGTGATCCGTCGCGGTTGCCGCCGCTCCGTCGGCAGCGTGGCCGGTTGCCGGGGACGTCCCGAATGTCGGCCCGACCCGCGGCGCCGTCAAGCCCGGAACGCGCCATCCCGGCTCTGCCGGCCCGCGGCAGGGCGAGCCGGGCGCCTATGCTCCAGCGACCGCCGCTGCGCCCACGCTCCCGGGCGGACGCAGGCTGTCCAAGGGCCAGCGGGGCCGGGCCTTAACCACGTCCGGGGACCCCGCGGCGGCATCGGGCAGGCGCAGCAGGCCGGCGTAAGCAATCATGGCCCCGTTGTCGGTGCAGAACTCCGGGCGCGGATAGTGCAGGCCTACGCCGGCCTCCCGCGCGAGGCCTTCCAGCCGCTGGCGCAGCCGGGCGTTGGCGCCCACTCCGCCGGCCACCACCAGCGGCCGCGGCCCGAGTTCGCGCAACGCCCGCCGGCACTTTCCGGCAAGCACGTCCACCACGGCATCCTCGAAGCCGCGGGCGATGTCGGCGCGGGTGGCGGGATCGTCCGGGTGGTCACGCACCGCGTGCAGCACCGCCGTCTTCAGACCGCTGAAGCTGAAATCCAGGCCCGGCCGGCGCAGCATCGGGCGGGGAAAGTCGAAGCGGCCGGCACGGCCCTGTCCGGCCAGCTTCGCCAGCGCCGGTCCGCCGGGATAGGCCAACCCCAGCAGCTTGGCGGTCTTGTCGAAGGCCTCACCGGCGGCGTCGTCCAGGGTCTGGCCCAGCACCCGGTAGCGGCCCACACCGGTGACGTCCACCAGCATGGTGTGACCCCCGGAGACCAGCAGGGCGAGAAACGGGAACGCCGGCGGACCGGGCTCCAGCATGGGCGCGAGCAGGTGGCCCTCCATGTGGTGCACGCCGACGCACGGCACGCCCCGGGAGAACGCGAACCCGCGCGCGAAAGCCGCGCCGACCAGCAGGGCCCCGACCAGACCGGGCCCCTCGGTGTAGGCGACGCCGTCGACGCCGCCGGCAGCGCACCCGGCCTCCGCGAGCACCTCGCGGACCAGCGGCAGCAGCTTGCGCACGTGATCGCGCGAAGCCAGCTCCGGCACCACGCCGCCGAAACCGGCGTGCAGGCGCACCTGGCTGTACAGCGCATGGGCGAGCAAGCCGCGGTGCTCGTCGTAGAGCGCCACGCCGGTCTCGTCGCAGGAGGTCTCGATGCCGAGAACGCGCATGGGGAAAGCTTGTCCGGGAGCCCGTGAGCTTTGCAATTGTAACGCCTCGCGTCTAAAATTTCCGCTTTTCCCCTGCCGACTTGCAGAACGCTGTCGCGGGCGGACGGTCGAACGGGACGCATCCCGTCCACACGGGCTTGCACGAGGAAACAGGACAGGTGATCGCCTAATGCCAACGGTACGCGTGAAAGACAATGAGTATTTCGACGTTGCCCTGCGTCGCTTCAAGCGCGCTTGCGAGAAGGCCGGCATCCTCACCGAGGTGCGCCGCCGCGAGTACTACGAGAAGCCGACGCAGGAGCGCAAGCGCAAGCGGGCCGCTGCCATCAAGCGCCACATGAAGCGCCTGCAGCGGGAAGCGCAGCGCCGGCCGCGGCCCTGAGGCGGTTGGGCCGGACGCCTGCCGTGCCGCTCAGGTCACGCATCCAGGACGACATGAAGGCGGCCATGCGCGCGGGCGACAAGCCGCGCCTGGGGGCTTTGCGCATGCTCTGGGCCGCGGTGCGCCAGCGCGAGGTTGACGAGCGCGCCGGCGAGTTGGACGACGCCGCGGTGATCGCGGCGGTCGAAAAGGCCGTCAAGCAGCGCCGCGAGGCCGCCGACCAGTACCGCGACGCGGGCCGGGCCGAACTCGCGGACAAGGAGCAGGCCGAGCTCGAAGTGCTGCGCGAATACCTGCCGCAACCGCTGGGCGAAAGCGAGCTGGCGGCGCTGGTGGAGGAGGCGGTGCGCGAGACGGGTGCCGCCTCGCTGAAGGACATGGGCAAGGTTATGGCGACGCTCAGGCCCCGGGTGCAGGGGCGCGCGGACATGGCCGACGTAAGCGCCCGGGTCAAGAGCCGCCTGGCCGGCTGAGGCTGGCGGTGCATCCCCCCTCGCACCCGGGTATTCTTCCCCGAATGATCTGATGCCACCGGCTTGTGCCGGGTGCGAGCATGGCGCGAATACCCCAGGTGTTCATCGACGAGCTGATCAGCCGGGTCGACCTCGTCGAGCTGATCGACGTCCGCGTGCCCCTGAAGAAGGCCGGGCGCGACTACGCCGCATGCTGTCCCTTCCACCAGGAACGCACGCCCTCCTTCACCGTCAGCCCGGCCAAGCAGTTCTACCACTGCTTCGGTTGCGGGGCCCACGGGACCGCGCTGGGTTTCCTCATGGACTATGAGCGCCTGGACTTCCGGGAGGCGGTGCAGGCGCTGGCCGAGCAGGTGGGCCTGGAGGTGCCGGAGGGGGCGCGCGACGCGTCTCCGGCGGGGCCCGACCTGTATGCGGTGCTGTCACGGGCGGCGCGCTACTACCGAGAGCAGCTCCGGGCCGCTCCCGCAGCGGTCGAGTACCTCAAACGGCGGGGCCTGACCGGGGAGATCGCCCGGGAATACGGCATCGGTTACGCTCCGCCTGGCTGGGAGAACCTGCGCCGGCAGCTCGCTGACGTCGAGCAGGACACGCTGCTGCGTGCGGGCCTGCTGATCCGCCGCGAGGGTGCGCCCGGCGCCTACGATCGCTTCCGTGACCGCGTGATGTTCCCGATCCGCGACGGCCGCGGCCGGGTGACCGGCTTCGGCGGCCGGGTGCTGGGTGACGGGCAGCCCAAGTACCTGAACTCCCCGGAGACGGCGGTATTCCACAAGGGGCGCGAGCTGTACGGGCTCTACGAGGCCCGCCGCGGCGCCGGCGAGCTGCCGCGCCTGCTGGTCGTGGAAGGCTACATGGACGTGGTGGCGCTGGCCCAGAGCGGCATCCGCTACGCGGTGGCGACATTGGGTACGGCCACCACGGCCGAGCACCTGGAGCGGCTCTACCGCGTCGCGCCGGAGGTGGTGTTCTGCTTCGATGGCGACCGTGCCGGGCGCCAGGCCGCCTGGCGTGCACTCGAGAACACGCTGCCCGCCATGCATGGGGCGCGCCGGGCGGGCTTCCTGTTCCTGCCGGAGGGCGAGGATCCGGACTCGCTGGTCCGCCGGGAGGGCGCCGACGCCTTCGAGCAGCGTCTCGAGGACGCCGTGCCGCTGGCAAGCTTTTTGACCGATCGATTGGTCGCGCAATTTGATCCTAGGAGCCCGGACGGGCTCCGCCAGCTCGTCGAGGTAGCGCGGCCCTACCTGCAAAAGGTGTCCGAAGGCGCCTTTCGTCTGCTTTTAATCGACCGTCTGGCGGAAGAAGCCCGTGTAAACCCGGAAAAATTGACTATCCTCATAGGGAATAACGACAAGCATGCTACCGGACGGCAAGCGCCCGGGCCGCGCAGGACCCGGCCAATGCGTGTTACGCCGGTCAGTCGTGCGCTGGCGCTGCTGCTGCAGAGGCCATCGCTGGCGCTGTCGGTCGAAGAGCCGGGAGAGTTGGCTGACATCGGACTGGACGGGGTTGATCTGCTGCGCCAAACCATTGAACTCGTGCGGGAACGTCCCCATCTAACTACTGGAGGAATTCTGGAGCACTGGCGGTCCCACGAGTACGGCTCCGCGCTGATGAGGCTCGCGCGGCTTGATCTGGGGGTGCCCGAGGAAGGTCTGGAGCCGGAATTCCGGGACGCCGTCAGCTACCTCTTCGACCGGGGCAGGGAGGCGCGGGTCGAGCAGTTGCTGCGAAAGTCGCAGGAGACGCAACTGGGTGAGCAGGAGAAGCAGGAACTCAAGCGCCTGCTGGCCGAGCGGAAGCGGTGACGCCACACCGCATCCATCCATCATGGAATTTCCCCGCAGGGACTCGCGAGAGCCGGCCACTGGCGCGTTTGTGGGGCTTGGCGTAAAATTGACCGTTTCGTCCGTACCGGACCGCAGGGTGATGGCTGTATGAGCGAAGACCAGCGTTCGCAACTGAAATCTCTGATCGGCAGGGGCAAGGAGCAGGGTTTCCTGACCTATGCCGAGGTGAACGACCACCTGCCCGACGATATCGTCGATCCCGAGCAGATCGAGGATATCATCAACATGATCAATGACATGGGTATCGCGGTGCACGAGGAGGCGCCGGACGCCGAGGACATGCTGCTGTCCGACGCGCCGGTGACCACGGACGACGACGCGGCAGAGGAGGCCGCGGCGGCGCTGGCTTCCACGGTGGAAGCCGAATTCGGGCGGACCACCGATCCCGTGCGCATGTATATGCGCGAGATGGGCACGGTGGAACTCCTCACCCGGGAGGGCGAGATCAAGATTGCCAAGCGCATCGAGGAAGGCCTCGGCGACGTGCTGCGCTCACTGGCGAGCTACCCGGGGTCGATGGCCCGCCTGCTGCGCGAGTACGAGCGCTTCGACGCCGGCGAGCTGCAGCTCAAGGACCTGGTGGTGGCGATCATCGAGCCCGACCGACCGGAGAGCCCCACCAACACGGTGGCGAACAAGATCACCGATTCTCCGCTGGCGCGTGGCCGCGCGGCCCGCAGCAATAGCGAGGATGACGACGACGACGACGACTCGGACAACGAGGTGCTGGACACCGGCCCCGATCCCGAGGAGGTCTCGCAGCGCTTCCGCAGCCTGCGCAAGCGCTACAACGCCATGCTGCGCGCCCTGCGCAAGCACGGCTTCAACGCCGGGCAGACCGAGGCCGCGCGCGCGGTCATGACCGCGGAGTTCATGCAGCTCAAGCTGGCCCCCCGCATGGTCAACGAGATGGCGGCGACGCTGCGCGAAGCCGTGGACAGCATCCGCGCCCAGGAGCGCGAGATCATGAAGATCTGCGTCAGCGTGGCCGGCATGCCGCGGCGCGACTTCATCCAGCACTTCCAGGACCACGAGACCGAGTCCGGGTGGATCGACAAGCAGATCCGGGCCAAGCGCAAGCACTCCGCCACCATCGGCCGGCACAAGGATGACATCCTGCGTGCGCAGCAGCGCCTGCGGGACATCGAGAGCGAGGCCATGCTGGACATCGCCACGATCAAGGAGATCAACCGCCGCAAGTCGATCGGCGAGGCCAAGGCGCGCCGGGCCAAGAAGGAGATGGTCGAGGCCAACCTGCGCCTGGTGATCTCCATCGCCAAGAAGTACACCAACCGTGGCCTGCAGTTCCTGGACCTGATCCAGGAGGGCAACATCGGTCTGATGAAGGCCGTGGACAAGTTCGAGTACCGCCGCGGCTACAAGTTCTCGACCTACGCCACCTGGTGGATCCGGCAGGCCATCACGCGCTCGATCGCGGACCAGGCCCGCACCATCCGCATCCCGGTACACATGATCGAGACCATCAACAAGCTCAACCGCGTCTCGCGCCAGATGCTGCAGGAGATGGGGCGCGAGCCGATCCCGGACGAGCTGGCCGAGCGCATGGAGATGCCCGAGGACAAGGTACGCAAGGTGCTCAAGATCGCCAAGGAGCCGATCTCCATGGAGACCCCCATCGGCGACGACGAGGATTCGCACCTGGGCGACTTCATCGAGGACGCCAACGTGCAGTCGCCGGTGGACCTGGCGACCAAGTCGGGCCTGCGCGAGGCGACCCACAACATGCTGGCCAGCCTCACCCCGCGCGAGGCCAAGGTACTGCGAATGCGCTTCGGCATCGACATGAACACCGACCACACCCTGGAAGAGGTCGGCAAGCAGTTCGACGTCACGCGCGAGCGCATCCGCCAGATCGAGGCCAAGGCCCTGCGCAAGCTGCGCCATCCCTCGCGCTCGGAGCAGCTGCGCTCGTTCCTGGAGGAATAGCGGCCCTCCCCGCGCGCGGTACACGGAGGTACCGCGAACCCCGACGACGACGGGACGCCCGCGGGCCTAGGTTGCCGGGTCGGGGTCGGGCAGCGTATCGCTTCCTGCGCCCAGGCTACCCAGCATCTCCTGCAACACCGAGGCGCGCTCGCGCAGATCCCCGACATAGCGCCGCTCCCAGCCGTCCTGCTCGATGACCAGCGTGGGGGTCGCGATCAGCCCGGCTTCCAGGGCCCTGGCCGGCTCTGCCAGCACGTCGATCAGCCGGTAACGCTGCCGGGCCGCGTCCCGGGCGAGCAAGTCCTCCAGGACCTGGCGGGCCAACCGTGAGCTGGGCGCGTCGCCGGCGACGTAGAGGGTGATCCGCGCCATGGCCTGCTCGTGTTCCTCCCGTTGCGGTCGGTACAGGGCGTTCATCGCTCGCGTGGCTCCCCGCCGCGGGCTCCCTCCAGCACGTCGTCGTCCGCGTTGCGGCTCTCCCGGACGCGGCCGTGCCGGCGCTCGCGCGCATTCTCGAGCGCGTTGTGCTCGCTGGTCATCAGTTCGAGCTGGTGCCGGTAGGACTGCAATGCCTGGCTCAGCGTC
>Ga0209921_1000117_pt1 | contig 28866 bp, 29 predicted proteins | sample SalPonF2_C_D2_MG_FD_185730 | JGI IMG/M metagenome (GOLD analysis project Ga0209921, IMG submission 185730) | Salt pond soil microbial communities from South San Francisco under conditions of wetland restoration - Salt Pond MetaG SF2_C_D2_MG... ...
GCTACAGAAAGCGGGCACACACCGAGCAAAGCAGGAAAGCGAAAACCGCCTCAGCGGTCTGACGACAACTCCCGCCAACCGGCCAAAATAGTTGTCGCTGACCGGCCAAAGTAGTTGACGTTAGATATTCTTCCGCCGTCAGGAGCCTGGTGGTACTGGTCGTAGCCGCCCCTGACGCAGTCACCTGGAGGTTCATGGCGATCGCGTCGACCGGGTCCGGCACATCGGCGATGATAATGAGGTCGCGGTCGCCGAGAGCGAAATAGAAACACTCCACCGCTGCTCCGAGTTTCTTCACGGCTGTTTCGACTGCCTTCCGGCGACTGGATCCTCCTTCCGCAAGCAGGCCTTTGGCCCCCTCTGCAGTGTATCTCGCTTCGATCAGGTACTTGGCCATCACTATTCCCCCCGCGCCCGAGATCCCTGAGAACACTCCCTTTGACTATAGTGCATTTCTACGGGATGAGGAGGGTTTGGAGGATGAGAGAGAGCCAAGGGGGCAGTTCTCCGATTTCAGCGTTTTTCCCGCCGCGGCCGGGTACCGTGCTCCGGTGACCGACAGGACAGGGATTGCGGGGGGCGCCCGGCAGTTCGGCCTTTGCATCCGCAGTGCGCGGGTGCTCGTATGTCGCGAGCCGCCTTCTCCGCTGCGTCGAGCGGACGGGCGGCCGCTTCAACTGGCCCGTGCCTGCTGCCCCGCGTTCAACCGCTATCGTGCCCTGGTCTAGATCGTGGATTCAGATTTTCTTTCCCCGGCGGATCTTCCGGTCTATCCGCGCATTCTCGGAGGAGTGGCTGATCGCGAGCAGGATCCAGACGATGATCCAGACGCCTCCGGTGATGATGGAGAGGAGGAGATGGAGCAGGTGACTTGTCTTGCGTTTCTTGCTGAGTAACACCGCAACCTCCTGAGCGGTATAAGGCACGGTGTTGCCCTTCTTGCGTCGCTTCGCACGTACCGGGGCCCCGCAGCCCGGGCACGAAACCGCACTGTCCGAGATTTCCCTTTCGCACTCGTAGCACTCGATCAGCGCCATTTGTCCCCCTTGAGTGCATTCGCCGCGTCTATTCGCGCCATGCCGGCGACTCACCTTCCGCCACGGAAGCGCCTCTTTCTCCTCGATTCTTGACCTTTGCGTGACGGCTGTACAAGTGCATGGCCCGAAAGAGGGCGGGAAACGATCACCCGGATTGCTTCCCCTCCCCGGAGAACCTCTCTCTCGGCAGAAATTCGATCTGTCCCTTTTTGCCAGGCGCAGACGGTCCACAGGGGACTTGGCCCGTGGCCACGGACCAGGCCAGGCGCCGCGCGGGCGAAGATCGGGCGGGCATTGCGTTCGGCTGCCGTCATCCCCATACTCCGCTGGCGTTGAAACTGGGTAGAACGATCTATCTACTCCGAGGTCGCCATGAGAGCATCGAAACGCGACGCCGTTCTGGATACCGCGGAGCGGCTGTTCTACGAGGAGGGCTTCCACGCCACCGGCATCGATCGGGTGGTGGCGGAGGCCGGTGTCGCCCGCATGACCCTCTACCACCACTTCCCGTCGAAGGACGCGCTGGTCGCGGCCGTCATCGAGCGGCGCCAGGCCCGGTATTTCGACGAGATCCGCCAGGCCGTCGACGCGCGGGGCGACGGCCCGGCGCTGGCGGCGCTGCTGGACGTGCACTGCCGCTGGCTGCGGACGGTGTCCGGGCACGGCTGCATGCTGATCAAGGCCATGGGGGAGTTCGAGCGCCACGACGCCGGCATCCACGACCTGGCACGCCGGCTGAAGGCTGACCTGCTCGGGCTGGTGCGGGAGGCGCTGGTGGCGGACCGTCACGCGGGCGACGAGGCCCAGGCCGGGCGGGTGCTGCTGGTGCTGGAAGGGACCAATGCGCTGCGGCCGGTGCTTGGCGTGGACAACGTGGTCGCGCAGGCCCGCGCCCTGGTGCCGGCCGCGCTGAACCCGGGTGCCGCGCCCGCATGAAACCGCTTTCCGCGACAGGATTCGCGGGGCTGGGCGCGGGGCTGATCGCCGTCGCCTACGGCCTGGCCCGCTTCGCCTTCGGGCTGTTCGTGCCGCCGATCCGCGAAGCGCTGGGCCTGGCGCCCGACGTGGTGGGCATCGTCGGCTCGATGGCCTTCATCAGCTTTTCGCTGACCAGCCTGGTGGCTGCCGCCGTGGCGGATCGGCTCGGCGCCCGCGGGGCGGCGATGCTGGCCAGCGGTTTCGGCCTGGCGGGGCTGGGGCTGATCAGCCAGGCCCGGGATGCCATCGTGCTCGGCACCGGCGTGTTCGCCTGCGGCATCTGCACCGGGCTGATGATGCCGGCCATGTCGGCCGGTGCGCAGGCGGCGGTGCAGCCCCGGCTGCACGGTCGGGTCAACGCCGTGATGAATGCCGGTACCAGCGCGGGCGTCGCCTTGTCCGTTCCCGCCGTGCTGCTGCTGGCGGACGCCTGGCGCGCGGCCTATCTGTCCTTCGCGGCGCTGGCGGCCCTCGGCCTGGTGGCCGCCTGGTGCCTGCTGCCGGCCGACTCGGGGCGCGATGCCGCCGACGCCGCCGAAAGACCCGGCCACACGCCGGCGCAGCGTGCCGCGCTGATACGCCTGGCGGCCTTCGGGTTCGGCATGGGCATGGTCAGCTCGGCCTACTGGGTGTTCGCACCCGACCTGGCCGTGGCCCGGGGCGGCATGGCAGCGAGCCAGACCGGCCTGCTGTGGCTGGCGGTCGGGGTCGTCGGCTTCGGCGGCGGACTGGCCGGGGACATGATCGACCGCCATGGTGCGGCGGCGACCCAGGGCGGGGCACTGGTGATGCTCGCCTCGGCCCTGGCGCTGCTGGCCGCCGCGCCTGACCGGATGGGCCTGAGCCTGGTGTCCGCCGGCCTTTTCGGACTGGCCTACATGACCCTGACCGGCGTCTACCTGGTCACCGGCATCCGACTGCTCCCGGCGCGGCCGTCGCTGGGGCCGGTGCTGCCCTTCATGGCCATCGGCGTGGGCCAGGCGGTGGGCTCGCCGCTGGCGGGCATGGCGGTGGGGTGGACCGGCTACACGGGCGCGTTCATGGGTTTTGCCCTTCTCGGCGTGGCCGTTGCCGCGGCGTCGCCACTGTTCCCGCGTGCGGTTCCGCCCCGAACCGGGCCAGGCCCTGCCGTCAGCCATTGATCGGCCGGGCTTGTCCGCACGTTGTGGAAAAGCAGGACAGACCCGTTGTCGGCTCATCGCCGTAGCGCGCGCGTACTAAGCTCTGATCGACCCCGTCGTTGGGATTCCTGACTTCAGGGAGGAAGGCAATGCCCGGGAGGTGGTAGCGGACCGTCCCTGCCATGCGGTCGGACGGGGCAACTGACCGGCAACAGGCGGTTCGCGCGCGGCGGCCGGGTCGGTCGTCGGGCGCGGGATCGAACGCCGGGGGCGGGGCCGTCCGTGGAAAGCCGACGCCAGTCGGGAATCGGGACGGGGCCGGCCGGAAGGGTGCATTTTTTTCATTCCGGTCTTCGGGCAGGAGAACGCGATGAGCAATGAGCAGGTGGTACCCGAGACGAAGGGCGTTACGGTGGTGTTGCTTGGAACGGTCGACCTGGGCCCCGAGATCGTGGGCATGGAGGGGCGACAACTTCGGATGCGCATGGTGACCGTGGAACCCGGAGGCGTGTTCGGCCCGCTTCACGACCATGTGGACAGACCGGGCATCGTCTACATCCTGCGGGGAACGATCACCGACCATCGAAACGGGGTCGCCACGGACTATGGCCCGGGATTGGGTTGGCCCGAGGACCGGAATACCACACACTGGCTCGAGAACAGGGGCACGAGCCGGGCGGTGGAGATCTCGGTCGATATCGCGCGGCAGGAGTAGGCTGAGCACTGACCTCCGACACGGGTATGGCCTGCGGGAAAAGGGGACGGAGTCATTTTCTGGAGGTACCGGTCAGGTCTGTCCCCTTTGCGGCACGCTCGTTCACTGAAGATGAGGATACGGGCATGCCCCGATGCGTGGATCCGACGCTGCAACTGGTGACCGAGATCTTTGTGCAGGACCTCCGGCGATCGGTCGGGTTCTACCGCAAGCTCGGGTTCGCGCTCCTTCGTGACGCCGGCGACTTCGTGGAGCTGGGCCGGGAGGACCATCGACTGTTCCTGGCCGAACTCTCCGCGCTCCCGGAGGCGCGGGACGCCGCTTGGCCCGACGTTCCGGCGTTCCCCGCCGCCAACGTTCGCGTGATGGTGCCCGACGTGGACGCCTGCTGGGAGCGTGCGAACAAAGTCGGCGCCCGCGTCGTGATCCCGATCGCGGATCGGTACTATGGCCTGCGTGATTTCACGGTGGCCGATCCGGACGGCTTTGGCGTCCGTTTCTCCAGCCTGCTCGAAGGGGAGTGACGGTTCCGTCCCTGCATTCGGGAACCGGAGGAACGAGCAGGGAAAGGGGGACGGATCCACCATGCACCGCATCCGGTCCGCCGCCGGCGTTCGGATGCGGCAGACCAAGTGAACCCGTCCCTTGCCCGGTTCACTCGACCCGGAAGGTCAGGCCGGCGTTCTCCGTCAGCCGGTCGATCAGCCTGTTGCCCATGGCCGGTGCCGTGGTCCAGATGCCGCCCGGGGTATCGGTGGCGTCCTCGATCAGGCACACGGCGCTTTCGGTGATCATCCGGGAGGTGGAGCCGTAGCCCGGATCGAGGTCGGCGGATACGCTGGCCCTGACCGCCCCGCCGTCCGGTGTTTCCCCGATGAACAGGACGTCGTAGAAGCCGCTCTCACGCTCCTCCCGGCTCGGTCCCTCGCCGGGTTTCGGTCCGTCGTCGGCGGTCAGGGAGTCGTCGACGGCCACCGCCTCTGCGATCTGTCTGCCTTCCTCGCCGGGGCCGGTGAGCAGCATCTCGTCGTAGCGGAAATCACGGCCGTAGGGATGGCCCAGCAGCAGGTTGGAGCGATGCACGTTGCGGGTGTTGATGGGGGCCATGACGAACGGTGCCTGCCAGCTGTCCAGCGCCTCGTCGTAGTGCGGCTCGTCCGCCGGCGGCTGCTCCGGGCCGCTGAAGCCCGGCGTCAGGGCGAACGGGTCGAGCAGCAGCTCGCGCACCTCCGGGTCCGACTCGGCCGCCGCCAGGGTCGCCTTCAGGCTGGCGGCGGTGCCGCCGGAGAAGCTGCCGTTCAGGCCGCGCACCCGGCCCCTCACCCGGGACGGGGGAGCGCCCAGCTTCTCGCGGGCATGCTCGCCCAGGAAGAACACGCCCAGGTCGAAAGGGATCGAATCGAAGCCGCAGGAGAACACGATCCGCGCGCCGCTCTCCCGCGCGGTCTCTTCGTAGGCGTCGATCATCCGGCGCATCCACGCCGGCTCGCCGCACAGGTCGACGTAGTCGGTGCCGGCTCCGGCGCAGGCCGCCACCAGCGGCTCGCCGTAGAGCTGGTACGGACCCACGGTGGTGATCACCGCGCGGGTGCGTTCGGCGAGCGCCTTCAGCGTCTCCGGCCTGTCCGCGTCGGCGACGATGACCGGTACCGATGCGGGGATCCCCAGCTCGTCGCGCGCCGCCCGGGTCTTCTCCTCGTTGCGCCCGGCCAGCGCCCAGTGCAGTGACTCGCCGTAGCGTTCGTTCACGTACTCCGCCACCAGCCGGCCGGTAAAACCGCTGGCCCCGTACACGACCAGGTCGAACTCTCTTCCGGTGCCCATGCGTCATTCCGTTTCCTGGCAAATGAGGGGCCACTATACAGCCTGTCGACGCCCCTCGAGCAGGGTGGGCACCGTCTCTTCCATGGGCGGGACAGTGGGGAAGAGGGGGAACGATCCGCGGTTCCGGGGAGCGCGGGATGCCAGGGGCGGGGCACCTCTGACGCGAAGACAGGTCCTTCCCGGGTTGCCCGAAGGGCGTCGTCAGCGTTGGTCGAGCTCGCTGGCCAGCCGTTTGACCATGTTCCGCTGAGGCAGTATAAGGCAAGGTTCCGCCAGGCGGCAGGTCGTCCTGACCGGGCCGGCCGGACCTCGCCCCGCATCCGGTCCGGGGGGGCGGGAGACGGGGGCGAGAGGCCGGTTGTGAGGATCGACCGGTTGGCCCGACGCCGGATTGGAACCGGCCCCGGTTTCGGCTTCTACGGGTGGAGACAGGCTATGCTGAAGCGTGTGGATCGTCTGCAAGTGGTTGTTCCCGATCGCGACCAGGCCGCGGCGCCGTGGGCGAGTGTGCTCGGCGCCGAGCGCGAAGGGGAAGACCGGGTGCACTGCCTCGGTGCGATGCGAAGCACCTGGCGCCTCGGCACCGGCCGGGTCGAGTTCCTGTCGCCCGACGGCACCGGCATGGTGCAGGATGCCCTGGCTGCGCGGGGCGCGCACCTGTTCGCGGCGGGATTCTCCACGGATCGCCTCGGTGCCCTGACCAAGCATCTCGAGGAGCTGGGAATCGAGCCGGCCCTGGAAGCGGGGCAGGCATTCCTGGGCGCCGGGCAGACCGGCGGCTTCGGGATGCAGGTGGTGATCAGCCTGGACGAAGAGCTCGAACCGGTCGGTGCCATCGACACCTTCTACGAGGCGACCCTGCTGGTCCACGACGTGCCGACACGGGTGGCCCAGTGCGCGGGGATCTTCGATCTGGACACGGACAACTTCGTTCCCATCCGGTCCGCCGAGTACGGCTACGAGGGAGTCCTGACCCTGTTCCGGGCAGGGCAGCTGCATCGTTTCGAAATGATTACCCCCACGGACCCGCAGAAGACCATGGGGCGATACTTCGCCCGTTTCGGCGAGTGCTACTACATGGCCTTCGGCGAGTCCGGCGAGCTGCCCGCGATCGAGGAACGGCTCAAGGCGGACGGCCTCGGCCACACGGTGGTCCCGTCCAACCGGCCCGGGGGCCGCGTCGCCGACACCATCTTCCTGCATCCCCGGACCCTGGGCGGCATGATGCTGGGGATCTCGCGGCGGACCATGGCGTGGCAATGGTCCGGCCGGCCCGACGAGGTGGAGGCGCCGTGATGAGCGAGGTCCTGCTTGCAGAGAGGCTCGGCCGGGTACTGCGCTGACGCCGAATCGCCCGGACCAGCTCAATGCCGTCAACGACGCGCTCTACACCGCCTGCTGGGTCGACGCCGACCGGGCCCGGGAGATCGGGCTGTCGTTCCAGGCCGTGCCGGCGGAATCGCCGATGGACGAGACGCTGCAGATGGCCGGCGGGATTGCCGTCATGCCGCGCGAGTCGCTGACGGCCACGAAGAAGCTGCTGTCGGACGCGCGCCTCGACATGGTTCGCGCGGCCCGCCAGCGGGAGAACGAGACGTTTGCGGGGCTGGTGGGCGGTCCGGCGAATCGCGCCGCCAGCGCCGCGTTCCGGGACAAGGCCCGGTAACTGCGTCCCGGAGCGGGGTCGGTCGGAAGGGACCGAAAGGGAGAATGGATTTGTCTGCCCCCTTGTCCGCTGTCGCTTCCGGAAGCGACAGCGACGCCGGATGCCGGAATGCCGGAACCGATCCCGCCGGCGCGGTCACCAGGCGTCACCCGGGGCGGCACTCGTCTCGTCATTTGAGAATGCCGTACATTCCGGTTCCGGCATGTTCAAACAGGGCAATGTGCGGTGGAAAAAATGTGAACACGCAAAAAGCCGCCAGCAGCGCAATCATTCCCGCACCGGCGACAACGGGCCAGGATCTGCCCGTCGGGGGCCGGACGCACAGTGTGTAGCTGAGCCATTGGCCGATGGCGATCGACAGGACGAACAGCAGAATGTCGAGCGCCAGGTAATTCCCGCCCAGTATGGCGGTGTACCCGTAGAACAGGCCAATGATGACCAGTGGCATGCTGAGCAGGCCAAGGCACTTGGCCGTCACGAAGGTATCCGGGCGGTTTCTCATAAGACCGAGCTGCACGAACGCAAACCACACGCCGGGCCAGACCGCCAGCTTGCAGTGCTCCCATACGCTCTCGTTGACAGGAACGAACACTGCGATCGGCCGCCAGTGACCGCTCCACTCGAAAACGAAATGCAGCACGGTCCCGACGACCAGGATCCACGCACCGGCCAGGATCTCCCAGTTTCGAATCCGTCCCCGCCAGCGTGTGTCAGGGGGAACATGTGGCAACGCCGATCGCATGAGGCATCCTCAGGCCAAGAGTTCCCGGAGCACTCACCGGGACTCCCCAGAAATTATGGTACGACTGCGGAAAGAGGAGCGATTGCGGTCAGTCGGAATGAGGGATCCATCCCCGGTGTCCGGCATTTCGTCCAGGCGAGGTTGCCTCGCCGGGCTTGGTTGCCGCCACGAAGCCGGTCGCAAGGTGAAAATCGGAACCAGCACGCCCGATTTCCCCTGCCGTCGCCGGTTCACATGTGCCGCCAATCGCAAAAGGTGGTGTGCCCGTCGGCCGAGTGAAGCGCTCTTGGCGGTCAACGACTACGTTGGCGGTGTCTGTGTCGGCAACGGGCCGTACCTCGTGTTTCCGCGCGCGATATTCTTCGCCCGTTCTGCCCGTGTCGTCGGGGTCGAGCGGACCGAGCCGCGGGATTTATCGCGCAGCGGTCCGAGCATTCACCTGGCTGCCTGTTTCCGCAGGCCACTGGCGAACTGGAAGTATCGGGCAACGACCACGCGATGGATCCGTCCGCTATCGTCCTGGCCGCCATCGCGGCACTTGCCATTCGCCGGATATCCCGCTCGGCTTGGGCGAAGGGCCATTGGGGCGAGTGGCGGGTCCGATTCTCCGCGAGGCTGAGGCTGAGCGGGAAGATCTATCATCGCCTCGACGACGTCACGCTGAGATGTCCGGACGGTGCGACGCAGATCGACCACATCTTCATCTCGCGTTTCGGTGTCTTCGTCCTGGAAACGAAGAATCGGCGCGGGTGGATCTTCGGGAAAGAAGACCAAGCGCAGTGGATACAGAGCATCTATGGACGCTCTTACCGGTTTCAGAATCCCCTGCGCCAGAACTTCAAACACGTAACAGCCGTCGAGCGGGCGCTGCAGATTCCGCCGGAGACGATCCACTCGGTCGTGGCGTTTGTAGGCAACAGCACGTTCAAGACACGGATCCCGGCGAACGTCACCTCAGGCTCCCGCTTCGCTTCATACATCAAGACCTTCCAGCGGGCAGTTTTTACGGACGATCAGGTCCGCGACCTGCTGAGAGAGATCGCGGCCAAGCGGCTGAAGCGGCAGGACATCCTTCGCATCATGCATGTACGCAACCTGCACCGCAGGGGCGACCCGAATGCGCTCCGCCACTGCCCGAGGTGTGGCAGTCGACTCGTCTTGCGCGCTGCCAGGCATGGCGCGGGCAGCGGTCACCAATTTTGGGCCTGCTCGGCGTATCCGAAGTGCCGGTTCACCCAGAACATCGGGTGACGGTGCGGGAGGAAGACGCACCAGATGGCATGGCCCGCAGCCTGCGCAACGCGCGGGATGTGCGTGAAGCAGGTCTGTCCCGTTCACGCGCCTGCAGAGATTGCGGCCGCTGTCCGAGCTAGTCAGATCTGACTATCCGATCGTCCCCACCGAAGTTGATCAATCCTGTCGATGCGATACGCGCGTCTCATCCCTAGGCTGAAATCGGGCAGCCCCGCCGCGCGCCGTGTCCGTCGGCCGCAAGCGGGGACTGCGCCGCCATGCGCCGGACCGTGATTGTCCGGGCCTGCGATGCGGCGGTCGTCAGGGACGGAAGGGGCGCGTCCGGCACTTCAACCGAGGATCGATGCCATGACCGACTGGAAACTCAACGGGACCTATTTCGAGACCTGCAACTGCGCGGTCGCCTGCCCGTGCGTGTTCACGAGCGAGCCGACCGAAGGCACCTGCACGGCGCTGGTGGCCTGGCACATCGACCGGGGCTACTACGGGGATGTTCCGCTCGACGGCCTCAACGTCGCGCTGGCGGTCTATGCGCCCGGCAACATGATCGAGGGCAGGTGGACCGCCGGGGCTTACTTCGACGAGAACGCCGACCAGGCGCAGAGCGAGGCGCTGCACGCGATCTTCGGCGGCAAGGCCGGCGGACACCCGGAAGTGCTGGTCTCCCTGATCGGCGAGATGGCGGGGGCCAGGAGCGTGCCGATGCGCTTCGCGAGCGACGGCCGGACCAGCAGCCTTTCGATCGCCGGCGTGGCCGAAGCCGAAATCGAGCGCATCGAGGGCCAGGGCGGGCAGGCCGTCACCATCGAAAATCATCCGCTGTGCGTTGCACCGGGACAGCCCGCGACCGTGGCGCGCTCGAGGCAGTTCCGCTTCAGGGACCTCGGCTGGGACTGGAGCCTTTCGGGTCGCAACGGTTTCTCGTCCCCGTTCGAATACGGCTCGGCGGGATGACCGCGATGTCCTCCACCCGGTTGATAAGAAGCAGCTTCCGTTCGGGCCGTGCGGCCGTCTGGGCCGGCATGGCCGCGATCGTCGCGCTCGGCTGGATCTACATGGTGCACATGAACGTGCACATGGCGGCGATGCACGGCATGGCAGCGGCGGGCGAGGGTGGCCATGGCGGGCTCGTGGCCACCTTCGCCATGTGGGTCGTGATGATGGTGGCCATGATGCTGCCCTCGGTCGTGCCGACCGTGTCGGTCTTCGCGATGCTGGCCGGCCGGCGCAGCCCGCGGTCGGCGGCACGCACGACGGCGATGTTCGTGGCCGGCTATTCGCTGGCCTGGATCGGCTACTGCGTGCCCGCGGCGGTGGCCCAGTGGGAGCTTGCGCGCGCGGCGCTGCTTACATCGATGGGTGCGAGCACCTCGGCGGCGGTCAGTGCGGCGATCCTGGTCGGTGCGGGCCTGTTCCAGTTCAGTGGCCTGAAGAACGCGTGCATGAGCCGGTGCCGCTCGCCGCTCGCCTTCCTGATACAGGAATGGCGGGACGGGGCGGCCGGTGCGCTCGTGGTCGGTCTGCGCAACGGCTCCAACTGCGTGGGTTGCTGCTGGGCGTTGATGGCCGTGCTGTTCGTGGTCGGCACCATGAACCTGCTGTGGATGGCGCTGTTCACGCTGCTGGTGTGCGCGGAAAAGATCGTGCCGGCGCGCTGGCGCCTGGATGCTGTCGTGGGGGCCGGCTTCATCGCCTGGGGTGCCGTGGCTGCGGTCGGCGCCGTGCTGTAAGCGCATCCTGGAGAACGGGTGCGGAATGATCCGCTTCCCGCGGACCAGCCCGGTGCGCCGTCGCCCCGACCGATCAGTCGCTGGCAGGAGAGAGCCGGTACTCCAGCACCGAGCGCGTCTTGACCAGTTCGTCGGACAGGCGTGACGCGCTGCCGCGGTCGGTGGTGTGCAAGACCATTCTGTGGCGGCAAACCCGGCCTTCCGCGTCGAGGCGGTAGCTGAAGTTGGCGATGCGGAATCCATAGCTCTCGATCAGCTCCCGCAGGGCCTCTTCGTTCAGCTCCGACCCGCGTTCGAACCGGATGTCGAAGTCGTAGTAGGTCTGGGAAGGCATCCACGCCTCCACCCACCGGAACAGCGACAGCAGGCCAAGCGTGAGGACCACCGAGACGACCAGCGGGAAATAGAAGCCGATGCCGGCCAGGATGCCCATGGTGGCCGTCATCCAGATCGAGGCCGCGGTCGTCAGACCCCGCACGGACAGGCCTTCCTTGACGATCACCCCGGCACCCAGGAAGCCGATGCCGGTCATGATGCCCTGGGCCATCCGGGTCGGATCGAGGCTGACCAGGGTGGTCGAGGCATGGACCCAGTGAGCCTGGTAGACGGTGACCAGCATCAGCAGGGCAGAGGCGCTGCAGACCAGGGCATGCGTGCGGAAACCCGCGGAGCGGCCGTGGAACGAGCGCTCGTACCCGACCAGCGATCCCGCGACCAGGGCGACCATCAGCCGCAGCAGCATTTCCAGGTTGTCCGGGGTGGCGATCAACGGGGCTCCTCCGGGGAACAGGGGACCGACCGCCTTTCCGCACGCGGGCTGGCAGTCCGGTCCTGCACCCAGCTAAGGATAGTCCGGGAGAGCAGGGCCGGCGCCGGGCGGCGAAGAACGGATTGCCCGCTACCGGCCGACGGCCTTGAGCAAGGTCTTCTTGTGTCCCGCGTGCCATTCCCGGACTGCGTCGCCGAAGGCCCGGAACAGCAGGCGCGAGACCGGATCGCTGGCGGCCCGGTATTCGGGGTGCCACTGGACGGAGAGGGCGAAGCCCGGGGCGTCCTGCACGTAGATTGCCTCGGGCGTGCCGTCCTCGGCATGCCCGTCGATCACGATGCGCGCGCCGGGCTCCTTGATGCCCTGTCCGTGCAGGGTGTTGGTCATCACCTCGGTGGCGCCGAACAGCCGGGCGAAGGGCCCGCCCTCGCTCAGCCGGACCTTGTGGCGCAGGGCGAACTTCTCCTCGATGGTGCCGTCGGGCGGCATCCGGTGGTTCATGCGCCCCGGCAGGTCGCGGATTTCGGGGTGCAGCGTGCCGCCCATCGCCACGTTCAGCTCGTGAAAGCCGCGGCACACGGCCAGGAATGGCTGCCCGCGTTCGACCAGCGCGCGGATCAGCGGCAGGGTGATCGCGTCGCGGGCCCGGTCGAAGGTGCCGTGCGCCTCGGTCGGCTCCTCGCCGTATTCCTCGGGGTGGACGTTGGGCCGGCCCCCGGTGAAGAGGAAGCCGTCGCAGGCCTCCATCAGCTCCGCCACCGAGACGTAGCGCGGATCGGCCGGTATCAGCAGCGGGAGCGCTCGCGCCACCTCGGCCACGGCCTCGGAATTCATCGCTCCGCCCGCATGCACCTCGTAGGTCTTGTTGACCAGGTGGTGGTTGCCGATGATGCCGACGATGGGTCGTGGCATTTCCGCTCCCTTCCATGTTTCCCAGGCAGGATATAGTCAATCGGAGGGCGCGTGAAGAGCGACGGCGAAGGGGAAACAAGACTGGTATGTTCTTCCCGCCGACTCGAAATAGACCGGCGGGGGCCGGACCTCGGGCGAAGAGTGGACATTCGGAAGGCGCGTGGTCAAAGCCGGCCCGCGGAGCACGGAGGTGCTCCCTTTCGGCTCGGACCCACTCGCGCACGCGGCCCGCCCGACGCCAACCGTAACCCGCCATGGCCGGTGCGAATTCACCCCCTTGACGGCGTACAAGCCGGGAAGTCTACTACCCGTTCCGGCATGGTCATCGCCAGGGCAGTCAAGCCCGGATCGCCCCGTGAAGGGCGTCGGAAGGGCGCGTTACCTGTCGATCGGCAACGCCGAACGACCGCCCGAATCGGGGATCAAACCATCCGCCGGGAGCATTCGGGCTTGGCATGACGATGTCCTGGGCGAGGGCGTGGTCGGTCTGTTCAGGCCGGCGGCCATTCGCGGAGCGAATGCCGGGTGTAATCCGGAAACCGGGGATCCGCCCCCTCCAATGGGTCGGCCGGCTCAACTGTGCGGGCCTGCTTGCATCGACAGGCAATGGACCATCCGTTGAACCGGAAACAGCCTGCTGTCCCCCAGTCGGGGACTCGGCGCGGACGCCCCGACCCGGCCCACGGATTTCTGCGCCGGCCGGAACGGTTCACCATCGAACCCGGACTCCAGACCCGTTCACTCCTGCATCCGGAGGGACTTCGGGCAACCCCGTCGGAAGGAATACTCGCTATGCAAGACCTCCAACAGGCCTGGACCGCCCTGCAGTTCGGCGGGCCGATGGTCTATCCGCTGTTGCTGGTTGCGGTCGTCACGGTCGCCATCCTGCTGGACAAGAGCTACGTGTACTGGCGCTACACGCGCCCGCCCAGGCCCCTGCTGCGGCTTTCCGAGAGCCCCGCGCCCCGCTGGGCAGACCTGGAAAGCCAGGTCGCGACGCTCAACCCCCACCATCACTTCGCGCGTTTTCTGCAGGCCATCCTGCAGCACCGCGGCGGTCCGCCGTGGTGGATCGAGTCGCGTGCCGGAGATGAGGCCCAGGCCATCGAGCGCGCCCTGGGTCGCGGCCTCTGGGTGCTCGAGACCATCGTGACCGCGGCACCGCTGATGGGGCTGCTGGGCACCATCACGGGCATGATGGACGCCTTCCACCTGATCGGCAGCAAGGGACTGGTTGCTCCCGCGGGCGTGTCCTCGGGGGTAGCCGAAGCGCTGATAGCCACCGCCCTGGGGCTGGCAATCGCGCTGGTGGCGCTGTTCGGCTACAACTTCTTCTCCCGACTGCAGGCGCGCACACTGGACGAAATGGAACGCATCGGTACGCGCCTCGTGGACCGTGTCCGCCTGGAGGCCGACGTCGCGGGAGGCGGCCATGAAACTGCGTAGATCCCGGGAGTACCGGCGGGGCCGCATCGAGATCATTCCGATGATCGACGTGATGTTCTTTCTGCTCGCCACGTTCATGCTCGCGTCACTGTCCATGCAGCACCTGAACTCGCTGGCCGTGAACCTGCCGAAGGGCAAGGCGGCGCCCATGACCCGTAACCAGCCGGTCACGCTCACAGTCACCAAGGAGGGCAAGATCTATCTGGACCACACGTCCGTCACCCTGGACACGCTGGTCCAGACCCTCAAGCCCATGCTCAAGCGGCATGGCAATTCCGTGGTCGTGTCCGCAGACCGCGACTCCCGGGACGGGGTGGTGGTGCGGGCGATGCTGGAAGCGCGCAAGGCGGGGGCAGACCAACTGCTGATCGCCGTCAAGCACCAATGACCGCTAACCCCTACCCGGGCCCTTTCCCGGACAGCCCGGTGCAGCGGCTGCCGTGGATCCTGTTGCTTGCGATCCTGCTGGTATTGCTCGCACTGGCGGGGCTCGGGCGGGTATTGCGGACCCCGCCCCGGGCAACGCACAAGCCGAAGCCGCTGCGCGCACGTATCTATGAGCTGCCGGCATCGCCGGGGTCGGCGGGCGCCCGGCTCAAGCACCAGTCCCACCACGGTGCCCCCAGCCATCAGGGGCATCGGCAACCCTCCGAAAAGGCCGAGCACCGGGCGCAGTCGCAAGCCCCGCCGCCGCCCAAACACTCGGAGCAACGCAGTCACAGCGCGGCACCCGGGCGCTCCGCGAGCAAGGGGGTGGAAGCGGCCAATCCCGGACACCGGCATCCGCAGAGCGCGCATAACGGGCACCGGCCCCACGCGGCCGTCACGCATTCGGCGCCCGCGCAACAGCACGCAACTGTCAAACCGCAACCCAGGATCAACTGGAACAAGCTCCAGTCCCAGATCAACGCCGCGGTCCGGCAGAGCGAGCCAATGCTTCCGCAAAAGCATGATCCTGACACCCTGGTGGCCCGGTACTACCTCGCGTCGATGCTGGAGAAGCTGGAGCGTGTAGGCGACATGGAATACCCCGGCAAGCTGACCGGGACGCCGGTGGTCAAGCTCGTGGTTGGCACCCACGGCAATCTGTTGCACGCGACCCTGCTGAGGTCTTCCGGAAATTCCAGGCTGGATCAGGCTGCCCTGCAGATCATCCGGGATTCGGCGCCCTTCGGGCCCTTCCCGAAACGACTCGAGCACCAGACCTCCCACCTCGAGCTGACATGCCGCATGAACTTCGAGGGGGACCGGGACATCGATGCCGGCTACTGACAAGGGTGATCGCCGGACCGGTGCCGGCCTGCATCGAGCACAGAGGAACTGGCGACAGATCCGTTTCCCGTCCGCCGGCGTCGAACAGTCCGGCGAGGGTGTGGCGTCGAAGAATGATTCTTTCCCCTTCCAGCCCGATACCGGCAATCCGGATCCATGCGATCCGGCAAGGACCGGCGGCGGAGTGACTGCCATGAACGCGAAAGTTCCGCTGCTTCCTGTTGTTGCCGTGTTGCTGATCCCGGTCCCGGGGCCGGCAGCTCCCGGGAAGTCGCATTTCGACAATTCGGGGTACGACGACGTGCTGTCGGGCGGGGCGAGGATGATCGAGATCGCGACCCCGGAGGGCACACTCCGCTCCACCATGCCGCCGAGCCAGTCGGTGTGGGGGACGCCCCGATGAGCACGAAGAGGCGATCGGCCGGGATCGTCTCCACGCTATCGCTGGCGGGGTATTGAGGATCAGGGACTGCAGACGGTCCGCCCCTTGCGCCCACGCGACCGAGACCCCGAGCTTGATCCGGATAGTGGCGGGGTCGCGGATCTGGTGCACCAGCTAATCGGACATGCGGCTCTCCGGGCGTTCGCCGCGTACCAGCAGGGTCACCTCGCGCGCGAACCGGGCCGGGTGGATGGCCGTCTGGCCGGCCGAATTGCCGCCGCCGACCGCTGCCACCTGCTGACCGCGCACGATATTGATCTGGCCGAACATGGCGTAGAAGATGCTGCTAACCACCAAGCGCTCGCTGTCCGGCGCCTGCAGGCGCTTGCCTGTCGCGCCGGCGGCGGTCACCAGCGCGACTGCCTCTGTCCGTTCTGCCTGAGGCCCGACGGCGCCTGCGGCGCCGCGCAGGGGGACAGTTGAGGCTTCACCTTGGTAATCCCCGTCGAAGCGGCGGGTCGGGGCGTCGAGCATGGATGCCAGCACGGTTTGGTCGTGGTCGACCACGAGGATGACAGGTCTGTCGGCCACGGCAGGAACCCTCGTCCCGTGGCGGCACGGGAGCGGGCCGCGTGGCAGCGTAGCCAACGCGGACTCCCGCGGCCCGGTATTCCGCGCGCCGGGCCGCCGTCCATGCCTGGGTCCGATGGTCCGCTCGTCGGTAAGCGGGGCTGAACCCGGCGTGAACCGGACAAGTGGACTTCCCGGTCTTCCGGCAACAACTAGACTTGGAGGGAAGATCCGCGGGGGGAAGAGTGGTCGGGCACGGCGGGATCGCCGCCTGGCCGTAAGGGATGAATCTGCGCCCCTTTCCGGATGCGACTGATCACGATCCTGATTACCCTTGCCGGCATCGCGGTTTCCATCGCGACGATCTTCCATGAGGGTGCACGGCAGATACTGTGGATCCTGAGTCTGGCCGGCTGGCCGATTCTGCTGCTGGCCCCGCTCCACGTGGCGGCGATCGGCCTGGACGCGAAGGGCTGGGAGCAGCTGCTGTCGGGCTACGACAGGCGCCCCGGCCTGACCTTTCTGACGTGGGCCGCCGTCATCCGGGACTCCATCGACGCCCTCCTGCCGGTGGTGCGGGTCGGCGGCGACTTCGCCGGCATCGATATGCTGTGCGCCAGGGGCATTGCGCTGCCCGCTTCGGCCGCCAGCGTAGTGGCCGAGGTCGTCATCACCCTGATCGCCCAGGCCCTCTTTACCCTGATCGGTACTGTGCTGCTGCTCGCGGGCGGCAAACCGATGCCGTGGATCGCCTCCGCCGTCGCGGGCGCCATGGCCCTGAGCATACCGTTCGCGCTGGGAGTCATTGCCGTGCAGCGGCATGTGCGGGTATTTGGCGGCCTGGGTCGTACGGTGCATTACCTCTTCCGCCTCCGCCTGGGGGCGGTGGAGAAGGTCGGCCGGATCGACGACGAGCTGGCCACGCTCTATCGCCGTTACGGGATCCTGGCGCTGTCGTGCCTGTGGGAGCTGGCGGGTCTCATCGTGACCGGCGCGGAAGTCTGGCTGGCGCTCGCGCTCATGGGGCATCCGGTGCCACCGGCTGACGCCCTCGTGATCGAAAGCTTCTGGCAGGCACTTCGCAGCATCGCGTTCGTCGTCCCCGCGGCGCTGGGGGTGCAGGAGCTCGGCCTGGTCGCCTTCGGGTCCCTGGTCGGCCTTGCCCCCGACGTGTCACTGGCGCTCTCGCTGGCGAAGCGGCTGCGCGACGTGACGGTCGGCGTCCCGGCCCTGCTGTCGTGGCTTTGGTTCCAGGCGCGGTATCTTCGCCACGACTGAAGCCGACGGGGATTGCAGGTCGGGCACAGGAGAGCGGGCCGGTTCCCTGTCCGGGGGATGTCGATCGTTGCCCCCGGGGCCGGGTGATCGTGGAAGGGCCGGGATGAAAACGACGAGCGGAACCGGGCCGACTCCTGTCCGCGAACGAATCGCTCGCCATTCCTCCCGCTGCTGATACTATCGGCCGACAACAATCCCGCTCGGGGGAAACATGAAAAGAACCGGCAGGATCCTGCGCTTCCTGACTCTCGCCATTCTCGCCATTCTCGCCATCGCCCTGCTGGTCACGGCAGCGGGCGCCTGGTACTTCGAGATCCATCTCCCGCACGACGTCGCCTCGCGCTCGTTTCCGCAGACCCGCGGTGTGCTCCATCTCAAGGGACTCGACCGCCCGGTGGACGTGTACCGGGACAGCATGGGCATCCCGCACATCTATGCCCACACCCTGCACGACCTGTTCTTCGCCCAGGGCTACGTGCACGCCCAGGACCGGTTCTGGCAGATGGACGTGTGGCGGCACGTGGGCTCCGGCACGCTCTCGGAGATGTTCGGCGCCCGCGAGGTGAAGACGGACGCCTTCCTGCGCACGCTGGGCTGGCGGCGGACCGCGCAGGCCGAGTGGGACGGCATGGGTCCGGAGTCGCGCGCCATCCTCACGTCCTACAGCGAGGGCGTGAACGCGTACCTGCGGGATCACAAGGGCGCGGCGCTCAGCCTCGAGTACTCCATCCTCCATTGGCTCAGCCCGGGCTACCGGGTCGCGCCGTGGACGCCGATCAACAGCCTCACATGGGGCAAGGCGATGGCCTGGGACCTCAGAGGCAACCTGGGCAAGGAGATCGAGCGCGCCGTGCTGCTCAAGACGCTGACACCGAAGCAGGTCCGCGAGCTGTTCCCGCCGTATCCCGCGGATCATCCAACCATTGTCGGCGAGTCTGCCAGTGCAGGTGCCGCCGGCGGGCCCGATGCCCGGGCGCTGGCGCGCCTGAAGCTGCCTTCCGGGACGCTGGATGCTCTCGCGCGCAAGGTTTCGCTGGTCGACGCCGCGATCGGCCCCGCCGGCACGGGGATCGGCTCCAACGCCTGGGCCGTTTCCGGGAAGCGGACCACCACCGGCATGCCGCTGCTGGCCAACGATCCCCACCTGGGCATCCAGATGCCTTCCGTCTGGTACCAGGTGGACATGCACTGCGTCCCGAAGAGCCGGGCCTGCCCGTTCGAGGTGGCCGGGTTCTCGTTCGCCGGCGTGCCGGGGGTGATCATCGGCCACAACGACCGGATCGCCTGGGGCTTCACCAATACCGGCCCGGACGTGATGGACCTGTTCATCGAGAAGGTCAATCCGGACAACCCGGGCCAGTACCTGGACCAGGGGAAATGGGTGAACTTCCGCACCCGCAAGGCGACCATCCAGGTGGCGGGGGGCAAGCCGGTGACGATCACCGTGCGCTCGACCCGGCACGGCCCGGTGATCTCCGGCACCTACCGCCCGCTGGAGAGCACCAATCCGCACGGGAAGGGCGGCGGCAGCCCGTTCCGGGAGCGCGCCGGCATCCCGCTGCCGAAGCACTACGTGCTGGCACTGGCATGGACGGCGCTCAAGCCCTCCAGCCCGTTCGAGGCCATCTGGGGCTTCGACAAGGCGCAGGACTGGCAGCAGTTCCGGGCCGCGGCCCGGTACTTCCACGCGCCGGCACAGAACCTGGTGTACGCGGACACGCAGGGCAACATCGGCTACCAGATGCCGGGCGACATCCCCATCCGCAAGCACGGCAACGGGCGGCGTCCCGTGCCCGGGTGGTCCGGCCGATACGACTGGACCGGCTACATCCCCTTCGACCGGCTGCCGCACGCGTTCAACCCGCCCGATGGGTACATCGCCACGGCCAACAACAAGGTGGCCCCCGACAGCTACCCGTACCTGATCACCACCGACTGGGACTACGGCTTCCGCGCCAACCGCATCGTCGGCCTGATCCGGAATGCGCCGGGGAAGATCGGCATCGCCTACTTCCGGAAGATGGAGGGGGACATGTACGACGCCAGCGCCGCGACCCTGGTGCCGCTGCTGCTGAAGCTGGGCCCTTCCTTCGACAGCGGGCAGAAGCGGGCGCTGAAGCTGCTGAAGGGCTGGGACGACCAGGACCGCGCGGATTCCGCGGCCGCGGCCGCGGCCGTGTACGAGTCGTTCTGGCGCCACCTCCTGCAGGACACCTTCGACGATGACCTGCCGAAGCGCTACTGGCCCCGCGGCGGCTCGCGCTGGTTCGAGGTCATGCGCAACCTGGTGAAACATCCCGACGATCCGTTCTGGGACGACCGGGCCACCAGGAACAGCGTCGAGCGGCGCGACGACATCCTCAAGCGGGCGTTCCGGCAGGCCGTGCGGGAGATGCACAAGCGCTTCGGGAGCGACCCGTCGAAGTGGAAGTGGGGGAGCATGCACACCGCCACCTTCCGCAACAAGACCCTGGGCAAGACCGGCTTCGGCCCGGTCGACGACCTGTTCGACCGCGGCCCGTACCGGGTCGGCGGCAGCGGTTCGACCATCGACGCCACCGGCTGGGCGGCCACCGACGGCTACCAGGTCAACTGGCTGCCGTCGATGCGCATGATCGTGGACCTCGGCAACCTGGACCGCTCGATCACGGTCCACACGACGGGCGAGTCCGGCCACGCCTACGCCCCGCACTACGTCGACATGGCGCCGCTGTGGGCCGGCCTGAAGTACTACCCGATGCGGTGGAAGCGGGCGACCGTCGAGGCGCGCTCGCAGGAGCACCTGCACCTGGAGCCGTGAATCGCCGTGCCTGCTCGGGCGGGACGGCCGGGGAGGGGACGCGGACAATCGCTTCGTGCCGCCGCCCGGGCGGCGGGACTAGCGCGACCCGGAGGGAGCCGGATTCCCGTTGAAGATGTCGCGATGCATCTTCCAGCCGTCGGCTCCCTTGTGCCAGATCTCGACGAACTTGCCGGTCTGCAGCACGTGGCCCGCGGCGTTTCGCATCGTGAACGTCCCGGTGCGGAAAGCGTACGCACCCATTCCGTGCGTTTCCGAATAGTGCAGCGCCACCTTGCCGACGGGCTTCAGGGCGGCTTTCCAGAAGCCGGCGATGTTGCCCTGGCCCGAGATACTGGCGTGGCCCGGTGGCATCACCCTGGCGTCGGGCCCGTAGACGGTGGCCAGCCTGGCGTAGTTCCTGGCGTTGGCGGCGCTTTCCCAAGTGGCATCCGCGGCAGCAATGGCCTTCATCGAGGCCGACGAAAGGTCGTGGCTGGCTCGCGCGAAGGCGGGCAGGACGAATGCAATGCCGGCCAGCAATAACACCAGTCCCGTGGAGTTCCGCTTCATGTCCCCCCCCTCCCTGGCATGGTTCCGGAGATCGCCCGTTGCGGGCGACAAATTGAAGGATAGTACAGCCTGCGCTTTTTGCTGTTGCGCAGCCTTCCGCCGATCTCCGGGGGCTGCCTACAGGGACGCGAAGTGCCGCGCCATCCGCGCGCGCTCGGCCGCGTCCGGCAGCCGGCCATAACCGGCGCGCACATTGTCGGCCTCGTGACCGGGGTCGGCCGTGGCGGGGATCACGCAGGTCACGGCCGGGTGTCCGAGGATGAACTTGAGGAAGTACTGCGCCCAGCTGCCGCAGCCGATCCCGGCGGCCCAGTCCGGCAGGGGGCGGCCGCGCGTGCGCCGGAACAGCGATCCGCTCCCGAACGGCTCGTTGATCAGCGTCGCCACGCCGCGGTCCGCGGCCGCCGGCAACAGGCGCCGTTCCGCGTCGCGCACCGCGATGTTGTAGTTGAGCTGCACGAAGTCGATCGGCTCGGACTCGACCACGCGCAGCAGGTCCTCGTGCGTCGAGACGCTCGAGTGGGTGACCCCGATGTAGCGCACGCGTCCCTCGTCGCGCCAGCGCTTGAGCGTGTCAAGCTGCGTGCGCAGGTCGACGAGATTGTGCACCTGGATCAGGTCAAGGCGCTTGACGCCCATGCGGCGGGCCGAGCGTTGCATCTGCGCGATGCCGGCGTCGCGGCCGCGGGTCCAGACCTTGGTCGCCATGAACAGGTCATCGGTGACGCCCAGCTCGCGGGCGAGGATGCCGATCACCGCCTCCGCGTTGCCGTACATCGGCGAGCTGTCGACGAGGCGCCCGCCGCCGGCGTGGAAGGCGCGCATCACGCCGAGCAGCGGGCGCATCGCGTTGGCATCGCTTGGATCGACATCGAAGGTGCGTGCCGAGCCGAGCCCGACCACCGGGATCGCCTCTCCCGACGAGGGGACGGGGCGCGTGGTCATGGTGCGGGCGTCGGTCCGGCCGCGCGCGGGCTGCAGGGGCAGCCAGGCGGTCACCGCGGCACCGGCCGCGAGCCGGAGAAAGTCGCGCCGGGAGAGTTTCCGGGACTCAGGACGTCCCGGGCGTCGTGAGGTGTTCATGCGCTGTATCCTCCTGCCGCCGGGCACGGGCCCGCGTTTCGCGGGCGTGTCCCAGCCAGTAGCCGGCGAGCATCCAGGCGAGGGCAACCGGCACGGCGGTGACCGCGATGCCCCGCAGGCCAAGGCCGCCCGCCGCGAGCCCGGTGAAGGCCCAGCCGGCGACGGCGTCGCCGCCGCGGTAGACGACGGTGTCGATGAAATTCTTCGCCTTGTACTTCTCCATGCGCGTGACGACCGTGAACAGCATCTCGCGGCCCGGCCTGGCGAGCGCGTAGTTCCCGGCCCGGCGCAGCACCTGCACGCCGGCGATCACCGCGAGCGCGGGGGCCGCGGCGAGCACCACGAAGCCCACAGCGACGAGCGCCGGCACCAGCGCCAGCGCGGTACCCAGGCCCAGGCCGCGCACCAGGCGGGCCGTCAGGAACAACTGGGCGCCCACCGTGAGGGTGTTCGTGGCCAGGTCGATGCCGGCGAACACCGACGTGCGGGTGGCGCTGTCCGCGACGGCGCGTGCCACGATGTTCGCCTGCTCGAAATACAGGAACGTCGACAGGCTGGTGTAGAGCCAGATGAACGCACAGATCGCCAGCAGGTAGCGTGACCGGGCGATGGCACGCACGCCCTCGGCGAGGCTGCCGCCAATCGCCGCTTCCGGGGCATCGCGGCGATGTTCGCCGTGTCGCCGGCGGGCCCAGCGGTCCAGGCCGGCGATGCAGGGCAGGGTGAGGAACAGCACGCCGGCGGCCAGCGGCAGCATCCCCGCGGTGCCGAGCCGGCCGGCCAGCGCGGTGGTCAGGGCGGGACCGAGGATCGCGCCTGCGCTGCCGCCCGCGGCGATGGCTCCGAACAGCCGCGTGGCCTGCTCGTCGTCGAAAAGGTCTGCCATGAAGCTCCAGAACACCGAGACCACGAACAGGTTGAACACCGACAGCCACACGAAGAAGCAGCGGGCGGCCCAGTCCATCGCGTGGCCGGACTGAAGCCAAAGCCAGAACGCGCCGATGCAGGCGATGAAGAAGAGGTACACGACCGGAAGCAGCCGGCGGCGGGGATAGCGGGCCGCCGCCGCCGCAAACAGGGGCACGGCCGCCAGCATGGCGACGAAGGTCGCCGAGAACAGCCACTGCAGGTTGCCCACGCCGCCGCGGATGCCCATCTCGTCGCGGACGGGCCGCAGCATGTAGTAGCTGCACAGAAGGCAGAAGAAGTACGCGAAGCCGCCGAGCAGCCCGGGCAGCTCGCCGGGTTCGACGAGCAGGAGGCGCACGAGTGCGTTGGGGCGCGACTTTCCCTGTTTCACGCCGGCTTGACCCCCGCGGGATGACGAACCGGTTCCCAATGCAGAGTATGGATCGGCTCACGGCAATCGCAACCGGCCGGGGAGCCCGGTCGCGGCGTGCGGGGCCGGGGATGACCGGTCGTCGGCGCGGGTGCGAGCGGTCCCGTGTGCTGACCTCTCCGACGGAATCGCGGCACGCGCGCATGCGGCTTGGCGCCTGCCCGTGTAAGCTCGAACGATCTCCACGCACCGAGGCGGCTGAATGAGCAGGGGCGACCCCGGGTTCACGATGGATGGCGCGGTCCGTACGCGCGGCGGGCGCGGGCAATGAGCGTGCGCGTGCTCACCGCGATGATGCCGCTCGTCCTGGCGTGCGCGGTCACGCCGGTCCGTGCCGCCAGCCATGCGGGCCCGGGCGGGAACGGGGGGGTCGAGCTCAAGACGACGGTGAAGCTGTCACGGGAGGTGACGGCCGATCGCCTGGGCATCATCGTGCTGGCGCGCGCCGAGAGCGCGGATCCGGTGCGGGCACAGAAGGCCGTCGCAGGGCGGGTCGAAAAGGCCCTTTCGGAGCTGCCCGAGGGCGTGCATGCATCGACGGCGGGCTACCGCGCCTCCCAGATCGAGCGTGCCTCCGGAGACGGCAAGGATCACCATCCGGCCGGCTCGACCTGGCGGGTCTCCGAAACACTCGATCTTCGGGGACCGGACCGCGATCGGCTCTGGGCAGCGGCCGAGCACATGGCGGGACAGGGGCTGGTGATCCAGGCACTGCACTACGATGTCGATCGGCACACGCGGGACCAGGTGCAGGACAGCCTGCTGTCGAAGGCCATCCACCGCTGGCGCGGCAAGATCGAGGTGATGGCGCAGGCGCTCGGGTGCGGCGGGTTCCACGTGATCCGGGTGCAAACCGGTCCCGGCAGCCAGGGACCGCACCCGGTCGTCATGTCCGCCGCCCGTTCCCCCCGCCACGCGCCGCCGGCGAGAGAGAAGCTTGCCGTGAGCGTCAGCGGTGCCGCCCGGGCGGCCGGCTGCCGCTAGGCCGGATGCGGGCGGACCGGAAGCCGGGGCGGGCGGCCCGCGTTCGAGACTTCACGTCTGAGTCGGAAGCGGTGTTCTGCGGTCGCGCCGGGCACCGGGGACCAGCCGTCCGTCCGCCACCCTGTTGTCCTGGCGCCGGGATCCTGCTAATTGTGTCCCGGAATCCTGAGCTTCCGACGGTACGGGAGAGCGCTTGGCAAGACCAGCAATCGCGACTTCACGGGGCAGCGCCCGGCGCCTTGCCTTGCTCGCAGCCATCCCATTGTGGTTCCTCGCGCTGGCCGCGCATGCGGACCGCCCCGTCACCGGGCGTCCCGGGCGACTGGTCGCAAGAATCCACGCGCAGGCCCCCAACATCAGCCCCCGGGCGATCTCGGCGGCAATCACCGCCTATGTCCACGTGCGCCGGCGGGATCTGACCGACAAGCCGCTGGTGACGATCGTCGACTACTCCGTGCCGTCCGCCAGGAAACGCCTGGCGGTCGCCAACGTGCGGACCGGGAAGGTGCTGTTCTACACCTACGTGGCTCACGGCAAGGGCAGCGGCGCCAAGTACGCGACCCGCTTCTCGAACCAGCCCGGCACGGACGCCAGCAGTCTCGGGGTGTATCTGACGGGCCGCACCTATTACGGCAAGCACGGCTATTCCCTGCGCCTGAAGGGGCTGAACCCGGAATTCAACGGCGCAGCTTACCGCCGCGACATCGTCGTCCACAGCGCCTGGTACGTGAGCCGGGAGTTCGCGCGGGAGCACGGCCGCATGGGGCGGAGCTGGGGCTGCTTCGCGCTCAGCCGCAAGGTGGAGAAGGCGATCGTCGAGCGGATCCGGCGGGGCACGGTGCTGCTCGCCTACTACCCGGACAAGGAGTGGCTGCATTCCTCCCCGTTCCTGGACGTCCCCGGGTGACGGGTGCCGGCGCGGCGGCAGCCGGCCGGGCCGGCGGCGACATGGCTATCCGACCATCGCCGCTACGATGCCGGCCCGTCGCGGGACCGGCAGGTCGTTCGGGCGGCCCCTGAAGTACCGTTCTTCGGCCGCTGCCGGGGTGAGGAATTCGATCCGGGAGAAGCCCGCGGCCCGCAGCATCGATTTCACGGCGTCCGGCGTGAACCGGCTCAGGAACGGCTCGCCCAGATCGGCGACGCGACGCTCCAGCCACGCTTCCCCGGGGATGCTCTCCCTCGTCTGCGGCTGCCGGAAGGTGAACACGATCTCGCTGCCGGCAGGCCAGGCGGCCACCGAGCGCAGGGTCGCCTCGATCGCGGCCTCGGTCAGGTACGGCGTCACGCCGAGCCAGGAGAAGAACGCCGGCTCCCCGGTGTCGATTCCGTGCCCGGCGAGACCGCCTTCCAGGGATTCGCGCGCGAAGTCGATGCTGGCGAAACGGACGTTGGGCGGCACGACCAGGCCCGCGGCCTCGATGCGCGAGCGCTTTTCGGCCTGCGTGGCGGCGTGGTCGACTTCCAGGATCCGCAGGTCCCGGGCCCAGCCCGGCTGGCGCAAGGCGAAGGTGTCGAACCCGGCGCCCAGGATGACGTATCGCGCGACGCCGCGTGACACGGCCTGTTCGAGCCGGTCCTCGGCATAGCGTGAGCGCAGCACGATGCGGGCCCGCAGGCGACGCGCCCCGTCGCCGCGATGGCGCTCCACCGCGTCCTCGATCGGCTGCCGGGCCCCGGCCCCGAGCAGGGACAGCGCGACCGGATCCTCTAGGATCGGCGGCGCGGCGTCGAGCAGTTGATGCACGGCCCGCAGCCCGGCGGTTCCCAGGGCGGTGCGGCTCGCGGTTCTCCGGCTCAATTGCGAAGCTCCCCGCGGTCCCCTCCGGGCCGGGGCGGGCCCGTTGCTGTTCCGGCCGTCCGGGCGTTCGTCCTCATCCGCCCTGCCGTGCCGCATCGTATCCCGGGAAGGACTCTTTCATCACGGCGTGGTTGAGCAGCATTTCCGCCTTGAGGCGCTGCCCCGCGCCATCCAGGATGCGCGTGCGCACCCAGTAGGACTCGGTGCGCCTGCTCTCTGACAGGGCCACGATCTCGCGCCGCAGAAGGTAATCCTCGCTCACGAACAGCGGACCCTCGACCATGCGGATTTCCAGGTCCGCGAAAAGGCCGACGCTGGGCTGTTTCACGGGGAATTTCGCCTTGTGGCTCGTGTACTCGGCGAGCACGCTGACCATTTCCAGCGGGATGATCGCGCGGCCCCACGGCGAGACCGAGGCGTCCGAGTACCATGGCGAGCCCTCGGTGATCTTCTCGAGCTTCTCGTTCAGCGAGAACGGGTAGAGCTCGCCCATGCGCTGGTCCGGGTCCATGCGTACCGGCTCGTCCTCCGCGCCGGTCATGCCCACCCGCAGATCGGACAGGATCACGAGCTTTTCCGGCGGACGCAGCCGGGCCATGCGCTGCTCCAGCAGGGTTTCCCCGTGGTTCGGGCCCACGCTCGCGCCGGCTTCGAGCACCAGGGTGCCGTCGGCCTTTTCCGCCCACGCCCGGGTGTGCGTGGCCGCGGATGGCGGCAGCTCGGCGAAGGCGCGCACCGACTCGCCCTCGACCACCATGTTCCGGAAATGCACCGACAGGCAGCCGCGCTCGAACCAGTCCCGTCCCCAGAAGTGGGCGAGCAGGGGCACGAACTGGCTGAAGTGCGTCGGCCCCTCGATGGGGCCGGCCTGCAGGCCGAGCGTCCCGGCCGTCGCGTCGTCGTGGATCGAGGTGTGGCCGGCGTACTCCTGCTCGGCCAGCATCTGGCGTGGTTGCCGCAGGGGGCCGCACAGGGAGAGTGGGGTGTCGAAGCTCATCGGAGTCAGGGTCTCTCCCGCTGGGGTGTGGGACGCAAGGTGCAGGCCAGGGCGATCCGGGCCGAGCCCGGTCGGTGCGCACTGCAATGCGTATCGGCGAAGTCTAACATTGCGGACGTGCGACGGATTCCTTTGCGGGGGGTGCGATGTTCCGAATCAGGCAGATCGATCACGTGGTGCTGCGGGTCGCCGACGTCGAGCGGGCGATGCGGTTCTACATGGACGTTCTCGGCTGCGAGCTGGAGAAGGTCCAGGAGGGCATCGGACTGTACCAGCTGCGGGCCGGCTCGTCGCTGATCGACCTGGTGCCGGTGGACGGGGTGCTCGGCAGGATGGGCGGCGCCGCTCCCGGCGCCGGGGGCCGGAACCTGGATCACCTGTGCCTGAGCATCGCGCCCTTCGACGGTGAGGCGCTTCTGCGGTACCTGCGCGACAAGGGATGCGAGCCCGGCCAGGTGGAGTCGCGTTACGGAGCCGAGGGCACGGGGCCGTCCATCTACGTCACCGATCCCGAGGGCAACGTGGTCGAGCTGAAGGGACCGCCCCGGGAGAACGGGACGGATTAGCCCGCGGCCGGGGCGGATGAAACCGTCGCGGACATGACTGGCGTGATGACGCCTGCCGCAGAGCTACGCGCCTCCCGACCAGCGGAACAGCTCCGCGTAGTCGGCGCCGGTGCGGGCGCAGGCGCGCCAGGCCAGCCCGCCCTCGGCCATCGCGTCCCGGATGCTCGGCGCCACCAGCTTCAACGAGCCCGCGGCAGCCCGGTCCCGCAACCGCTCCAGGCGCGATCTTCCCATGGTGGACAGGGCCCAGTCCGGCAGCAGTGCCGCACCGGCACCCATGAACAGGCTGCGGCCGAATCCGGCCAGCGGCGTAGGCGGCCGGACGTTCATGAGCACGGCCAGGAGCTCGCGGGTGCGGGAATCGTACCGGAGTTCCGGGCGCACGGCAGCGAAGAACGCTTCCAGCTCGGCGATCGACCGAGGCACGCCGTGTGCGCCGAGCGCTTCGGCCACGCGCGCGCTCTCGCGCACGTAGCGGTCCTGCATGGCGCGGGGCACCCCGCGGTAACAGTAGGTCCGGTAGCCGTTCAGGTAACACCAGACCTGGGTACAGTGCACCCAGTTGAGCAGGTGCGGGTCCTCGGCGCTGTAGCGACGCCCGTCGGGAGCGGTGCCGTGCACCTTGCGGTGGATGCTGCGCACCCGCGCGATGGCCTGCTCGGCCGCGGGACGCGGCGCGTAGCTGGTGCGCGCGACGAAGGCGATCGTGTTGCGCAGGCGTCCGAGGGTGTCGCCGCGGAATTCCGAGTGGTCCCAGACCCCGGCGAGCGCCAGCGGGTGCAGGGCCTGGAGCATCAGTGCGGCGAGCCCGCCGGCCATCATGCTCGGGAAATCCGCATGGATCTTCCAGGTGACCGTGTCCGGCCCGAACAGCCCCGGATCGCCCGCCGGGTGGTCGTAATCGGGCGCCGGCGTATCGCGCCGCAGCACGCCGATGACCGAATCGCGCAAATGCCGGCGGACCGGGCGTGGCAACAGCTTGATGCCCGGCAGGTCCAGCGACTGTCTGTACGAAGCGCCACCGAGATGTTGCTCGGGGGAGCGCACG
>Ga0209921_1000118_pt1 | contig 28801 bp, 36 predicted proteins | sample SalPonF2_C_D2_MG_FD_185730 | JGI IMG/M metagenome (GOLD analysis project Ga0209921, IMG submission 185730) | Salt pond soil microbial communities from South San Francisco under conditions of wetland restoration - Salt Pond MetaG SF2_C_D2_MG... ...
CCGGGCGACAACGTGCAGATGAAGGTGGACCTGATCTCTCCGATTGCGATGGAGGACGGTCTGCGCTTTGCCGTGCGCGAGGGCGGCCGCACCGTCGGCGCCGGCGTCGTGTCCAAGATCATCGAGTGATGGCGATGGCTAACCAGCGAATCCGTATTCGGCTCAAGGCCTTCGACCACAGGCTGCTGGACAGGTCCGCGCGTGAGATCGTGGAAACCGCCAAGCGCACCGGGGCCCACGTGAAGGGTCCCATACCGCTTCCGACCCGCAAGGAGCGCTACACGCTCCTGATCTCACCGCACGTCAACAAGGACGCCCGCGACCAGTACGAGATGCGTACGCACAAGCGGCTGATGGACATCGTCGATCCCACCGACAAGACCGTCGATGCCCTGATGAAGCTCGACCTGGCCGCCGGAGTGGACGTCCAGCTCAAGCTCTACTGAAGCACGGCCGCGAGGGGGCGTGTCCGCCCCGCGGCAAGTAATCAGGTCCCCGGCGGCGCGGCCGCCGGGACGCAACCGACCGCCCGGGCGTCGGCGACGCTGCCGGGCGGGGTCGTTCGCGACCCCGTATCCGGCGCCGGGCAGGCAGTGCCGGTCAATCGAAATCGGTACGGTGCAGGAGTGCAGAACAATGGCAATCGGAGTCGTTGGTCGCAAGCGCGGCATGACGCGCGTGTTCACCGAGGACGGCGCATCCGTCCCGGTGACCGTGATCGAGGTGCTCCCCAACCGGGTGACGCAGCTTCGTACGCCCGAGAGCGACGGTTACAGCGCGGTCCAGGTGACCACCGGGACGCGCCGTCCGGGCCGGGTGAAGAAGCCCCAGGCCGGGCACTTCGCCAAGGCGGGAGTCGAGGCCGGCCGCGGGCACTGGGAGTTCCGCGTGGACGGCGAAGACGCCGCCGGACACGAATTGGGCGGCGAGATCCGGGTGGACATCTTCGAGGCGGGCCAGAAGGTCGACGTGTGCGGCCGCTCCATCGGCAAGGGCTACGCCGGCACGGTGAAGCGGCACAATTTCCGCACCCAGGACGCCACCCACGGCAACTCGCTGTCGCACCGGGCGCCCGGCTCCATCGGCCAGGCCCAGGACCCCGGGCGGGTATTCCCCGGCAAGAAGATGGCCGGGCAGCTCGGCAACGTCCGCACCACGATCCAGAACCTGGAGGTGGTGCGCGTCGACGCGGAGCGCAACCTGCTGCTGGTCAAGGGCGCCGTACCCGGTGCCAGGGGCGGCGACGTGCTGGTTCGTCCCGCGGTGAAGGCCGGCTGAGGGGGGCACAGGAATGGATCTCAAGCTCGTAGACGGCGGCAAGAAGGTGAGCGTGGCCGACAGCGCGTTCGGGGCGGAGTTCAATGAGCCCCTGATCCACCAGGTGGTCACGGCCTACCTGGCGGGAGGGCGCGCCGGCACCAAGGCGCAGAAGACGCGCAGCGAGGTCGCCGGGGGCGGCAGCAAGCCCTGGCGCCAGAAGGGCACCGGGCGGGCCCGCGCCGGCAGCATCCGCAGCCCGCTGTGGCGGGGCGGCGGCAAGACCTTCGCGGCGAAGCCGCGCAACCACGCCCAGAAGGTCAACCGCAAGATGTACCGCGGCGCGCTGCGCTCGATCCTGAGCGAGCTGGTGCGCCAGGACCGCCTGGTCCTGGTGGACGGACTCAAGCTCGAGGCGCCGAAGACGAAGCAGCTGGTGAGCCGGCTCGGCGAGCTCGGCGTCACCCGCGGGCTGATCGTGGTGGACCAGCTGGACGACAACCTGTTCCTGGCCTCGCGCAACCTGGCCGACGTGCACAGCTGCGACGTGGCGACGCTCAATCCGGTGGCGCTGGTCGGTGCCGACAAGGTCGTGATGTCGGTGGACGCGCTGCGGCGTATCGAGGGGTGGCTGGCATGAATCGCGAACGCCTGATGCAGATCCTCAAGGCCCCGCACGTCTCGGAAAAGAGCACGAACGTGGCCGACGCCCACAACCAGATCGTGTTCCGCGTGGCGCCGGATGCCACCAAGAGCGAGATCGCCCGGGCCGTCGAGCTGATGTTCGAGGTCGAGGTCAGCGGCGTGACCGTGGTCAACCTGCCGGCCAAGCGCAAGCGCTTCGGCCGCATCGAGGGCAGGCGCTCCGGCTGGCGCAAGGCCTACGTGCGGCTGGCCGAGGGCCACGAGATCGACTTCATGGGCGCCGACTAGGGCCGCCCGGCAGCAACGGACAAGAGCAGCGACCATGGCTATCAAGAAAGCGAAGCCGACTTCTCCGGGGCGCCGGTTCGTCGTTCAGATCAAGACGCCGGACCTCTACAAGGGGCGCCCGCACGGGCCCCTCACGGAGAAGCAGGGCAAGTCCGGCGGGCGCAACAACGCCGGACGGATCACGGTGCGCCACCGCGGCGGCGGGCACAAGCGCGTCTACCGCGCGATCGACTTCCGCCGCGACAAGGACGGCGTGCCCGCGCGGGTCGAGCGGCTGGAGTACGACCCGAACCGCAGTGCCAACATCGCACTGGTGCTTTACGGCGACGGCGAGCGGCGCTACATTCTTGCGCCCCGCGGCATCGCCGTGGGGGCCGCCGTGCAGTCGGGCACCGACGCGCCGATCCGGCCCGGCAACGCGCTGGATCTGCGCCACATCCCGGTCGGCACCACCGTGCACAACGTCGAGCTGCGCCCCGGCAAGGGCGGGCAGATCGCGCGCAGCGCCGGCAGCTATGCCCAGATCGTGGCGCGCGAGGGTCATTACGCGACCCTGCGCCTGCGCTCGGGCGAGATGCGCCGGGTGCACCTGGACTGCCGCGCCACGGTCGGCGAGGTCGGCAACGGCGAGCACAGCCTGCGCGAGCTCGGCAAGGCGGGCGCCACGCGCTGGCGGGGCCGCCGCCCGCACGTGCGCGGGGTCGCGATGAACCCGGTGGATCACCCGCACGGCGGCGGCGAGGGCCGCACCTCGGGCGGCCGGCACCCGGTCACGCCGTGGGGCGTGCCCACCAAGGGTTACAAGACCCGCAGCAACAAGCGCACGGAAAGCTTTATCCTGCGCCGTCGCCGCAACCGGAAGTAAAGGGCAGGGGTAGCGTTATGCCGCGTTCGATTCGCAAGGGTCCGTTCATCGACGAGCACCTGGCAAAGAAGGTCGCCGAGACCCAGGGTCAGCGGGTCAAGCGCCCGATCAAGACCTGGTCGCGGCGCTCGATGATCACGCCCGACATGGTGGGGCTGACCATCGCCGTGCACAACGGCCGGCAGCACGTGCCGGTGCTGGTGAGCGAGAACATGGTCGGGCACAAGCTCGGGGAATTCGCCGCGACGCGCACCTTCAAGGGGCACGCGGCGGATCGCAAGTCCAGATAGGGAGGCGGGGTCGTGGAAACCGCAGCAAAGCTCCGTTACGCGCGCATCTCGCCGCAGAAGTGCCGGCTGGTCGCCGACCAGGTCCGCGGTCTGCCGGTGGACCGGGCGCTGCAGCTTCTCAGCTTCAGCCCCAGGCGCGCCGCCCGGATCGTGCACAAGGTAGTGGAGTCGGCCATCGCCAACGCCGAGCACAACGAGGGTGCGGACGTGGACGAACTGAAGATCACGCGCATCTTCGTCGACGAGGGGCCGTCGATGAAGCGTTTCCAGGCCCGGGCCAAGGGCCGGGCCAACCGTATCCTAAAGCGGACCAGTCACATCACCGTGACGGTCTCCGACGACTAGCGCGAGAGAGTCTGGTATGGGTCACAAAGTACATCCCACCGGCATCCGGCTGGGCATCGTCAAGGACTGGACCTCGAAGTGGTACGCCGACAGCGGCGACTTCGCGGACTACCTGAACACGGACCTGGCGGTGCGGGACTACATCAAGCAGCGCCTGTCGCACGCGTCGGTCAGCCGCATCCAGATTGACCGGCCGGCGCGCAACGCCCGCATCACGATCCACACGGCGCGGCCGGGCATCGTGATCGGCAAGAAGGGCGAGGACATCGAGCGCCTGCGACGGCAGGTCTCCCGGATGATGGGCGTGCCCACGGCCATCAACATCGAGGAGATCCGCAAGCCGGAGCTGGACGCGACCCTCGCGGCCGAGAGCATCGCGCAGCAGCTGGAGAAGCGCATTATGTTCCGCCGGGCGATGCGCCGGGCGGTGGGCAACGCCATGCGCCTCGGCGCCCAGGGCATCAAGGTGCAGGTCAGCGGCCGGCTCAACGGCGCCGAGATCGCCCGCACCGAGTGGTACCGCGAGGGCCGGGTGCCGCTGCATACCCTGCGGGCCGACATCGACTACGGCTTCGCCCGGGCGCGCACGACCTACGGGATCATCGGCGTGAAGGTGTGGATCTTCAAGGGCGAGATCCTGGACAAGAATCCGCTCGACCCGGAGCCCGCGTCGGCCGAACAGACGACGAACTAGGAATCTGAGTCATGTTGCAGCCGAAAAGAACCAAGTTCCGCAAGCAGCAGAAGGGCCGCAACCGCGGCCTGGCGCAGCGGGGCGACCGCATCGCCTTCGGCGAGTACGCCCTGAAGGCGACCGAGCGCGGCCGCGTCACCGCCCGCCAGATCGAGGCGGCGCGGCGGGCGATCACGCGCCACGTCAAGCGCGGCGGCAAGATCTGGATCCGGGTGTTCCCGGACGTGCCCGTGACCAAGAAGCCGATCGAGGTCCGCATGGGCAAGGGCAAGGGCAACGTGGAGTACTGGGTCGCCAAGGTGCAGCCGGGGCGCATCCTCTACGAGATGGAGGGCGTCAGCGAGCCGATGGCCCGCGAAGCGCTGCGCCTGGCCTCGGCCAAGCTCCCGGTCAAGACCGTATTCGTGACGCGGACGGTGCTGTGATGGACGCAAACGAGCTTCGCAACAAATCCGACGCGGACCTGCGGGACGAGCTGCTCAAGCTGCGGCGGGAACAGTTCAACCTGCGGATGCAGCAGGCCACCGGGCAGATGGGCCGGCCGCACCTGATGCGCCGGGTCCGTCGTGACATCGCCCGCGTGAAGACGGTGCTGAACCAGAAGCGCAAGGCAGGTGAGGCCAAATGAGCGAGCAGAGCGAGAACGCCCGGACGCTTGTCGGGCGCGTCGTCAGCGACGGCATGGACAAGACCATCACGGTGATGGTGGAGCGTCGCGTGCAGCACCCCGTGTACGGCAAGTACATCCGCCGCTCGACGAAGCTGCATGCCCACGATCCGGAGAACACGGCCAGGCGCGGCGACTACGTGCGCATCCGGGAGTGCCGCCCGCTGTCCCGGACCAAGGCCTGGCGCCTGGTCGAGGTGGTGGAATCGGCGGTCGAGGCCTGAGCCGCGGGTCGATGCGGACGGGCATGCGGAATTCGGTCGGGCGGCACAGGAAAACGGGTTTACGGCCATGATACAGATGCAGACGGAATTGACGGCGGCGGACAACAGCGGCGCGCGGCGGCTGATGTGCATCAAGGTGCTGGGCGGTTCCGGACGCCGTTACGCCAACGTCGGGGACATCATCAAGGTGAGCGTCAAGGACGCCATCCCCCGCGGGCGCGTGAAGAAGGGCGAGGTCTACAACGCCGTCGTCGTGCGCACGGCCAAAGGGGTGCGCCGGCCCGACGGATCGCTGATCCGCTTCGACGGCAACGCCGCGGTGCTGCTCAACAACCAGTTGCAGCCCATCGGGACGCGCATCTTCGGCCCGGTGACCCGTGAGCTGCGCACCGAGCGCTTCATGCGGATCATCTCACTCGCGCCGGAAGTGCTGTAACCGGAACAGGGCGGAGCGGAACATGCGCAAGATCAAGACAGGCGACGACGTGATCGTCACGGCGGGCAGGGACAAGGGCCGCACCGGCCGCGTCCTGAAGGTGCTGCCGGACGACCGGGTGATCGTCGAGAACGCCAACCTGGTCAAGAAGCACACGCGGCCGGATCCGAATCGCGGCGTGGCCGGCGGCATCGTGGAGAAGGAAGCGCCCATGCACGTCTCCAACGTGATGCTGTACAACCCGCGCAGCAAGAAGGGTGACCGGGTCGGCCTCCGTACGCTGGACGACGGCCGCAAGGTGCGCTACTTCAAATCGGACAACGAGGTCGTGGACCTCTGACGGCAGGAACGGTCATGGCAAGGCTGCACGATTACTACCGCGACACCGTGATCCCGCAGTTGCAGGAACGCTTCGGCTACCGCAACGCGATGGAGGTGCCGCGGCTGAGCAAGATCACCATCAACATGGGCCTGGGCGAGGCCGTGGGCGACCGCAAGGTGGTCGACAATGCCATGGAGGACCTGGCGAAGATCACCGGGCAGAAGCCCGTGATGACGCGGGCCCGCAAGTCCGTCGCGGGTTTCAAGATCCGCGAGGGCTGGCCCATCGGCTGCAAGGTGACACTGCGCCGCGAGCGGATGTACGAGTTCCTGGACCGCCTGATCAGCGTGGCCATCCCGCGCGTCCGGGATTTCCGCGGTCTGTCGGGTCGCTCCTTCGACGGGCGCGGCAACTACACCATGGGCGTGCGCGAGCAGCTCATCTTCCCGGAGATCGACTTCGACCAGGTCGATGCGGTCCGCGGGATGGACATCACGATCACCACGACGGCAAGCGATGACGAGCACGGCCGCGCCCTGCTCGAGGGATTCAGCTTTCCGTTCCGGAACTGAAGGACAGCGCAATGGCTAAGGTTTCAATGGTACAGCGCGAGATCAAGCGCGAGCGCCTGGTGAAGAAGTACCAGGCGAAGCGCGAGGCGCTCAAGCAGAAGATCAAGGATCCGGAGACCAGCGAGGAGGAGCGCATGGAGGCGGTGCATGCCCTGGCGAACCTGCCGCGCAACTCGTCGCCGGTACGCCGGCGCAACCGGTGCCGCAAGACGGGCCGGCCGCACGGCTACTACCGCAAGTTCGGCCTGGGCCGCAACAAGCTGCGCGAGGCGGCCATGCGCGGTGACATCCCCGGTCTCGTCAAGTCGAGCTGGTAAGGCCGGGCCGGCAAGGGAAATTGGAAGGTTTCTGACAATGAGCATGACCGATCCCATTGCAGACATGCTGACCCGCATCCGCAACGGCCAGTCCGCGGCGAAGGCGAGCGTGAGCATGCCCTCCTCGAAGCTCAAGGTGGCCATCGCCGAGGTGCTCAAGAGCGAAGGCTACGTCTTCGACTACGCGGTGGAGGGCGACCATAAGCCGGTTCTGACCGTGACGCTGAAGTACTTCGAGGGGCGTCCGGTGATCGAGCGCGTCGACCGCGTGAGCCGGCCGGGCCTGCGGATCTACAGGGGCAAGACGGACCTGCCGCGGGTGATGGGCGGTCTGGGCATCGCCATCGTCTCCACGTCCAAGGGCGTCATGACCGACCGCGACGCGCGCGCCCAGGGACATGGCGGCGAAGTGCTCTGTTACGTAGCGTAAGGCGGATTCAAACCATGTCTCGAGTTGCCAACGAACCGGTCACGATCCCGAAGGGCGTCGAGGTTACCCTCAGCGGCCGTCACGTCGCGGTCAAGGGACCGCAGGGCGCCATGGAGCTGGACCTGAACGCCATGGTAACGGCGCGGCAGGACGACGAGGCGCTGCGCTTCTCGGCGCCCGGGCAGGACCGCAAGGCCGTGGCCATGGCCGGGACCATGCGCTCGCTGGTCGCGAACATGGTGCACGGGGTGACGCAGGGCTTCGAGCGCCGGCTGCAACTGGTGGGTGTCGGCTACCGCGCACAGCTCCAGGGCAAGAACCTGAACCTGTCGCTGGGCATGTCGCATCCCGTGTACTATCCGGTCCCCGAGGGGATCACCATCGAGGTGCCCTCCCAGACGGAGATCGTCGTCAAGGGCGTCGACAAGCAGCAGGTCGGGCAGGTGGCGGCGGAGATCCGCAGCCTGCGGCCGCCGGAGCCCTACAAGGGCAAGGGCGTGCGCTACGCCGATGAGCGGGTGGTCCTCAAAGAGGCCAAGAAGAAGTAGGTGGCTCATATGCTGGACAAGAAGGTACGACGTCTGCGCCGCGCCCGCCGGGCCCGCGCGAAGATCCGCGAGCTGGGCCAGCATCGCCTGTGCGTGCATCGCACGCCGCGGCACATCTATGCCCAGCTGATCACGCCCGACGGCTCGCGCGTGATCGCCGCGGCCTCCTCGCTGGAGAAGGACGTGCGCGAGAAGGTGAACTATCCCGGCAACGTCGGGGCCGCCGCCGAGGTGGGTCGGACGATCGCCGAGAAGGCGAAGGGCGCCGGCGTGACCTCGGTCGCGTTCGACCGCTCCGGGTTCCGCTATCACGGCCGGATCAAGGCGCTGGCCGATGCGGCGCGTGAAAACGGTCTGCAGTTCTAAGGGTTACGCACATGGCGACGAGTGAAACGCAACAGGCCGGCGACGAGCTTCTGGAGAAGCTCATCACCATCAATCGCGTGGCCAAGGTGGTCAAGGGCGGGCGCCAGTTCGGCTTCACCGCGCTGACCGTGGTCGGCGACGGCGACGGCCGGGTCGGCTTCGGCTACGGCAAGGCCCGCGAGGTGCCGGCCGCGATCCAGAAGGCGATGGAGAAGGCGCGCAAGAACATGCAGCGCGTGCATATCAGCGGCGGTACGCTGCAGCATCAGGTGACCGCCTGGCACGGCTCCAGCAAGGTGTTCATGCAGCCCGCCTCCGACGGCACGGGCGTGATCGCCGGCGGCGCCATGCGCGCGGTGTTCGAGGTCGCCGGCGTGCACAACGTGCTGGCCAAGAGCCTGGGCTCGCGCAACCCGATCAACGTCGTGCGGGCGACCATCAAGGGCCTGCAGGCCATGCACTCGCCCGAGTTCGTCGCGCGCAAGCGCGGCAAGTCGGTGGAAGAGGTCACGGGGTAGGTCATGGCCAGCAAAGGCAGTGCCAAGCAGATCCGGCTGACGCAGACCCGCAGTGCCATCGGGCGCCTGAAGAGCCACCAGGCGTGCCTGCGCGGCCTGGGGCTGCGCAGGCCGCACCACACGGTGGTGGTGGCGGACACGCCCGAGAACCAGGGCATGATCCGCAAGGTCGCCTACATGCTCAAGATCGAGGACGTCTGACCATGAGACTGAACGAGCTCAAGCCGGTACACGGCAGCAGGAAGACCACCACGCGTGTCGGCCGCGGCGTCGGCTCCGGGCTGGGCAAGACCGGCGGCCGTGGCCACAAGGGCCAGAAGTCCCGTTCCGGCGGCTACCACAAGGTCGGGTTCGAGGGCGGCCAGATGCCGTTGCAGCGGCGCGTGCCCAAGCGCGGCTTCCGCTCGCGCGGGCGCCGCTTCGCCGCCGAGGTTCGCCTGGACGAGCTCGCCCGCCTGGAGACGGACGTGGTCACGCCCGAAGCGCTGCGCGAGCACGGCGTGGTTCCGGCGCGGGCCAAGAGCATCAAGGTCATCCTGTCCGGGAAGCTCGAAAAGGCGGTGACGGTCCGGGGCGTGGGCGTGACCCGCGGCGCCCGCGCCGCCATCGAGGCCGCAGGTGGCAAGGTAGAGGATTAAGTGGCAAACGCACGATCCAACCAGGGGCTCACCCCGAACCTGGCGAAGATGACGGAGCTGCGCCAGCGGCTGCTGTTCCTGCTGGGAATGCTGGTGGTGTTCCGCATTGGCTCGTTCATTCCGGTGCCGGGGGTGAACCCGTCCGCCCTGGCGCGCCTGTTCCAGGAGAACGGCGGCACCATCCTGAGCATGTTCAACATGTTCTCGGGCGGCGCCCTGCAGCGCTTCAGCCTGTTCGCGCTGGGCGTGATGCCGTACATCTCGGCATCCATCATCATGCAGCTGCTGACGGTGGTGGTGCCGAGCCTGAGCGAGATGCAGAAAGAGGGCGAGGCGGGCCGGCGCAAGATTACGCAGTACACGCGCTACGGCACGGTCGCCCTGGCCACCTTCCAGGCCGTCGGTGCGTCCGTGGCGCTCGCGAACCAGCACGTGAACGCGATCCCGGCGGTCCAGTTCATCTTCATCTGCGCCGTGACGCTGGTTACCGGGACCATGTTCCTGATGTGGCTCGGCGAGCAGGCCACCGAGCGCGGCATCGGCAACGGCATCTCGATGCTGATCTACGCCGGCATCGTGGCCGGCCTGCCATCGGCGCTCGGCGGCACGCTGCAGCTGGTGCGCAACGGCGAGATGAACACCCTGACGGCGCTGGCGCTGTTCGCGGTGGTGATCGGCGTGACCGCCTTCGTGGTGTTCGTCGAGCGCGGCCAGCGGCGGATCACGATCCACTACGCCAAGCGCCAACAGGGCCGGCGCATGTACCAGGCGCAGAGCACGCACCTGCCGCTGAAGCTGAACATGTCGGGGGTGATCCCGCCGATCTTCGCCTCGAGCTTCATCCTGTTCCCCTCGACGCTGGGGAGCTGGTTCGGCAGCACCCAGCACATGCAGTGGCTGCAGCAGATCTCCCAGGCGCTGTCGCCGGGCCAGCCGCTGTACGTGATCCTGTATGCGCTGCTGATCGTGTTCTTCTGCTTCTTCTACACCGCGCTGGTGTTCAACTCGCGCGACACGGCAGACAACCTGAAGCGCTCGGGCGCCTTCATCCCCGGGATCCGCCCGGGCGAGCAGACGGCGCGCTACGTGGACCAGGTGCTCTCGCGGCTGACCATGGCCGGCGCCATCTACATCACGGCGGTGTGCCTGCTGCCCGAGTTCCTGATCCTGTACTGGAACGTGCCGTTCTACTTCGGCGGCACCTCGCTGCTGATCATCGTGGTGGTGCTGATGGACTTCATGTCCCAGGTCCAGGCACACGCGGTGTCGCACCAGTACGAAGGCCTTCTCAAGAAGGCGAACCTGAAATCCCACGGTCGGGCCGGGCTGCCGCGCTGAGTCGGCCGGGCGTCACAGAGCTTCGGAGAGAGTCATGAAGGTACGTGCATCCGTGAAACGCATCTGTCGCCACTGCAAGATCATCCGGCGACGGGGCACCGTGCGGGTGATCTGCTCGGACCCGCGCCACAAGCAGAGGCAGGGCTGACCCGATTGAATCGGAACCCGATATCGATTATATTGGCGCGTTTCGTGAGGGGCCTGTCCCGAGGCGAGCGCGCGGGGCCCGGCCGGGGCGGTGCCAGCGACCGCGCGGTGGCCCGGAAAACCCAGGGAGAGTGAGTCAATGGCCCGTATCGCAGGCGTCAACATCCCGCCGGCAAAGCACACCGTCATCGCGCTGACGTCGATCTACGGCATCGGGCGCAACCGCGCGCAGCAGATCTGCGCGGCGATCGGGATCGATCCCGCCATCAAGGTGAAGGACCTGAGCGAGCCCGAGCTCGAGCAGATCCGCGCGGCGGTGGGCCAGTACATCGTCGAGGGCGATCTGCGGCGCGAGATCAGCATGAACATCAAGCGGCTGATGGACCTGGGCTGTTACCGCGGCCTGCGCCATCGCCGCGGCCTGCCGGTGCGCGGGCAGCGCACCCGGACCAACGCCCGCACGCGCAAGGGCCCGCGCCGGCCCATCCGCCGCTGAAGCGGCCGCAACAGGTCGGTGCCGGGTCCGCCCCGGCTCCAGGTATCGGCTAGAACCAGGAACGCACCCAATGGCCAAGACGAGCACGCGCAAGCGCGTCAGGAAGAACATCACCGACGGCGTGGCCCATGTCCACGCCTCGTTCAACAACACCATCGTGACCATCACGGACCGCCAGGGCAACGCCATCTGCTGGGCGACGTCGGGCGGCTCGGGGTTCCGCGGCTCGCGCAAGAGCACGCCGTTCGCGGCCCAGGTCGCGGCCGAGCGCGCCGGAACGGCCGCCCAGGAGCACGGCGTCAAGAACCTCGACGTGCAGGTCAAGGGACCCGGCCCCGGGCGGGAGTCGGCCGTGCGCTCGCTCAACAACGTGGGGTTCAAGATCCTGAGCATTACCGACGTGACGCCGATTCCGCACAACGGCTGTCGCCCGCCGAAGAAGCGTCGGGTCTAGAGGCAGGGGTAATCAATGGCTAAGTACACCGGACCCAAGTGCAAGCTGTCCCGCCGGCAGGGCACCGACCTGCTGCTGAAGAGCCGCGGCTCCTCGCTGGAGGGCAAGTGCAAGATCAATTCGCCGCCGGGCGGCCCCGGCCGCCGCCGTACCCGGCTGTCCGACTACGGAATCCAGCTGCGCGAGAAGCAGAAGCTGCGCTGGATGTACGGGGTGCTCGAGCGCCAGTTCCGCAACTATTACAAGAAGGCCTCGCGCAGCAAGGGCGCTACCGGCGAGCGGCTGCTGCAGATGCTCGAGGCCCGGCTGGACAACGTCGTCTACCGCATGGGCTTTGCCGCCACGCGGGCGGAGGCGCGCCAGCTGGTGAGCCACAAGGCGATCATGGTCAACGGCAGGAAGGTCAACATCCCTTCCTGCCAGGTGCAGCCGGGCGACGTGGTCACGGTGACCGAGAAGGCCCGCAAGCAGGCACGCATCCAGGCGGCGCTCGAGACCGCGACCCAGATCGGGCTGCCCGAGTGGGTCACGGTCGACGAGAAGAATTACGAAGGGACTTTCAAGGCATTGCCCGAGCGCGGCGAACTGGCGCCGGACATCAACGAAAGCCTGGTCGTCGAGCTGTACTCCAAGTAAGAGGTAAGTCATGCAAGGCTCCGTTTCCGAATTTCTCAAGCCTCGCCTGGTCGACGTCCAGCAGATCTCCGACACCCGGGCGAAGGTGACCCTCGAGCCGCTGGAGCGTGGCTTCGGGCATACCCTGGGGAACGCACTGCGGCGCGTGCTGCTGTCCTCCATGCAGGGCGCGGCCGTGGTCGAGGCCGAGATCGAGGGCGTGCTGCACGAGTACACCAGCATCGAGGGCGTGCAGGAGGACGTGATCGAGATCCTGCTCAACCTCAAGCAGCTGGCGATCCGCATGCACGGCGCCAGCGGCGAGGCCGAGGCCCACATCTCCAAGGACGGCCCGGGCGTGGTGACCGCCGCCGACATCCAGGTCGGCCACGACATGGAGATCGTCAACCCGGACCTGGTGATCGCCCATCTCAACGAAGAGGGCGGCCTCAAGGCGAGCCTGAAGATGCGCACCGGCCGCGGCTACCAGCCGGTCACCCAGCGCGTGGGGCCCGAGGACGAGGCGCGCCCGATCGGCGTGCTGCAGCTGGACGCCTCCTTCAGCCCGGTGCGCCGCGTCACCTACAGCGTCGAGAGCGCCCGCGTCGAGCAGCGCACCGACCTCGACAAGCTGGTGATCGACATCGAGACCAACGGCACCCTGGACCCGGAGAGCGCGATCCGGCGCGCCGCCACCATCCTGCAGGACCAGCTCTCGTCCTTCGTCGACCTCGAGGGCCGGCAGGTCGAGCAGCCGCAGGAGAAGGAGCAGGAGATCGACCCGATCCTGCTGCGGCCGATCGACGATCTGGAGCTGACGGTGCGCTCGGCCAACTGCCTCAAGGCCGAGAACATCTTCTACATCGGCGACCTGATCCAGAAGACCGAGGTAGAGCTGCTCAAGGCGCCGAACCTCGGCAAGAAGTCGCTCACCGAGATCAAGGACGTGCTCGCCGCGCACGACCTGTCGCTGGGCATGAAACTGGAGAACTGGCCGCCGCCGGGCCTGGAACACCGGGCCGAGGGCAGCACCGGCACCAGCGGCGCCTGACGCCGCCCGACCAGACATCAGGGATAACGAGCCATGCGACACCGCAAGACCGGACGCCAACTGGGGCGCGACGCCAGCCATCGCCAGGCGATGCTGCGCAACATGACCGCCTCGCTGTTCCGCCACGAGGTGATCCGCACCACTCTGCCCAAGGCCAAGGAGCTGCGGCGGGTGGCCGAGCCCATGATCACGCTGGCCAAGAACGACGGCGTGGCCCGGCGCCGCCGTGCCTTCGACCGGCTGCGCGACCGCGAGGTCGTGACCAAGCTGTTCAACGAGCTCGGCCCGCGCTACCGCGAGCGCCCCGGCGGTTACCTGCGGATCCTCAAGTGCGGCTTCCGTCCGGGCGACAACGCCCCGATGGCGCTGGTGGAGCTGGTCGACCGCCCGGTCGGGGAGCAGGCCGAGGCGTCCTGAGCCGCGATCGTCCCCCGTGTTGCGCAAGGCCGGGCATTGCCCGGCCTTGCTGTTTCCGGGAACCGGCGCTCAGTCGCCGGGCAGAGGCTGCCAGTACGTGACGCCCCGCAGCGTTTGCTGCCGGTTGCCGATCCGGATCGGTATCCGCCAGTGGCGGAGTGGAACGGGTGCCGTGCCCGCGGCCGTCGGCGCCGCCGCCCGCAGGTAGCCCGCGCGGGGCTCGACCCAGGTGTAGCGGCCTCCGGTACTCACCTTCACCCAGTGGCGACCGCCGCTCACCGGGGCAACGCGGTCCGCGTGCCTGGCACTGTCCCGCCAGCTGCGACTGGCGACGTTGGCATAAACACCATGGGCGCTCAGCCGGAGAAACGGCTGACCCGATGCGCCGATCACGGTCACTACCTTGTCTCCCGTGTTGCGGACGCTGATGGCGGGGATGCGGGCGACCGACAGGCTCACCCGGACGCCGGGCGCCGGGTCCCAGGGCGAGGTCAGCTGTTCCTCGAAGGCGCCGCGCGGCGGAGGATGATAGCGGAAGCTTCCCCGGATCGCGCTGCGGGTTCCCCCGACACGGACCGGAATCGACCAGGAGCCGACCCGGCTCACATGGTGAGCGTGCTCGACCGCCTCGGGCACGTGGACGCGGCTCGTTGCCACCCGCGGATCGAACCAGCCCCAGGCGTGCCCCCGGCTGATCCGCACCCAGTGCGGTGCGGCCGATTCGCTCACGCCCGGAGGCAGGGGTACGCCGCGGAGCGGTGTGCGGCTTCGGAACCAGGCGGGCGCGTCCCGATCGGCGAACACGCCACGCGGGCCGATGCGGAGGAAGGCGCGCCCATCACGATCGAGGACCGTCACGGTCTTGCCGTTGCCGGTGGCGACCAGGACTTCCGGCGCGAGGCTCTGGCGCACCTGGACCCGGACGCCCTTCAGGAGCCCCGGAAGCGGGCCGCGACGCGCGTACACGTCGTTCAGCGCTCCGCCGTGCGCCAGGGCCGCCCCCGCCGGCACGCAGAGCAACGGCAGCAGGGGCCAGCGCGCCGCTGCGCCGGTCGGGGCCCGCCCCGCGCGACGGCGCGGCGACGCCTCAGCTGCCGGACAGATAGTCTTTACTCGCGGCATCCCGGTTTACCCGCACGCCGGCGGAGACGGAAGGGATGATCTTCCCGCTGCCATCCCCGGCGAAGCGGTTGATGAACAGCATGTAGTAGCCGGGCGGCGTGACTGCCGGGTTGGCCGGCAGGGTGACGGTCAGGGTCCCGTCCCCGTTGTCACGGAACGGCAGCACCACCGACCGCTGGTCCCCATCCACGATGTGCGTGGTGGCCGTTCGACGGATCAGCTCCACTTCGTGCAACTTGCCGGGGCTTCCGGGCATGTGATAGGCCACGGTGAACTTCTGGCCGTGATCCACGGCGTCCGGCGCCTGCGTGATGACCGGCCGCTCCTTGCTGAACACGTAGGGCGGACTGTAGACCTCGAAGCTCGGATCGCGGCCGTTGTCGGGCGAGAACCCGAACTTCGCGAGGTTCGCGTTGTACAGGTACGCCGTGCTGATGGGCGCGTGTCCGCCGATCAGCACGCGCCCGTCCGGGAGCAGTATCGCGGTGTTGTGATAGGTGCGCGCATGGTGCGAGTAGGCCATGGGCTGCCACTTGCCGCTGCCCGGATGGTTGGGATCGGCGAGCGTGAAGCGCTCGGATTGCCGCTTGGGAAACGTCAGGCCCGGCGTGGCGACGTCGTCCCGGTCCGCGCCGTTGAATGCCATCACCGAGTCGTCCGGGAGCAGCACCCCGTACGGAAACCAGCGCGGTCCGCCGGTGAGATCCCCGGTCACGTGCGAGCTGTACTTCATCCCGTTGATGGGATCGCTCGGGTCGGTGATGGTGACGGTGTCGATGCGGCTCAGGGTCGAGCCGACGTAGGTTCCCGGGCTCGGTGCCCCGACGGCCCCCAGCACCCCGCCCGCGATCAGGATGTTCACCCTGCGGTAGTGACCGTTCGCGTCGGGCCGCAGCGGCAGCATGATGGCGAAGGTCGAACCCCGGAAACCCGATCCCAGGGCCTGGTTGACCGCGCCGGGACTGAGCAGGGTGCCGGCGGCCTGCTGGACCTGTGCCACGCTCTGGATCGGCTTGCCCACCAGCGTGTCCAGGACCCCGGTAAGCTGGCGCGCGAGATCCCCTGCCTGGTTGTCGCTGGTGATGTTCATGGCCGACGTCAGCCGGTCCAGGTCCGCCTGGCTCAGCTGCAGCGGCAGCCCGGCATATCCCAGGTCGGTCCAGGTCTCACTGCGCGGGTCATAGGCGCCCACGAAGTTCCACAGTGACTGGTCGTAGGCCTGGCCGAAGGGATTGAACGACTGCCCCCCGCCGGCGTAGTAGACGTCCCCGTTGGGCAGCAGGTCCATGCGCGGGAACAGCGGCAGCGAACGCTGCGCGGAGCCCCCGGAGGTCCTGGCGTGGTTCACGTGCCAGTTGCCGGTATCGACGTCGTAGGTTTCCGTGTAGGTGACGTTGCGTCCGGAATCCAGGATGTCGTTGCGGCTCGCCTTGGGGTTGTTGTCCAGGTAGACCGGCTTGAGCAGCTTGGTTACGCCGCTGGCGATGAAGATGTTGCCGTTCGGCAGGGTCACCACCGTGGGATACCAGCGGCCGTAGGTCATGCTGCCGGTCTGGGTCCACTTCCCCGTCTTGTAGTGGTAGATGCGTGCATTGCGCAGGCCTTCCAGCTCCGCCACGCCGATGTCGGAGGGAATCCCCGGGAGCTTGACGCCGAGCACGGTCATGTCGCCGGTCAGCCCCTGGACCCGGGCGTGGAAGTCCGCGAGGACGTTGCGCGCCTCGGGAAACACCGAGTCTGCGGACGGCTCGGTGTAGTAGTCGGTGCCGCCCACGGCGATGATGTTGCCGTTGTAGAGCTGGGCGAGGTCGGAGCAGAACAGGGCCCCCTGGTTGGCGTAGTTCTTGTTCTCGGCATCGGTGAAGGCGGCGCCCGGCAGCAACGTCTTGCTCGTGTAATTGCCGTTCATGTTGGCGCCGCCCCGAACCGGCGAGGGACGCCGCCAGGAGAAGTGATCCTCGGGCCCCGCCGGGCCGAGACTCATGTCCCGCGTCTGGTCGTCCACGGACACCTTGCCGTATTCGGCGACGATGCTGAGCGCGACGTTTTCCGTACCTTCCAGGCCGTTGAAATACAGCAGCCGGTTGTCCGGCAGCAGCGCGATGCTGACCGCGGCAGGCTTGCACCGCTGCTTCCCGTCCGCATCCGTGACGCAGTTCTTGCTGGTGTGCACGACCTTTTCCTGCGTGCCGGTGGTGGAATCCGAGTAGCGGATGGTCGGCTCGGCCACGGGCGTGCTGAACTTTCCGAGCGTGCACTGCTTGCCGCTGCAGGTTTCCACGCGTCCCTTGAAAGAGGCCGGCCTGGGCGGCGGCGCCGGCTGAAGCATGGGATTGGCGGCGGCGTGCACCGTCCCGCCGGAGCCGGAGGTGTTCGCCGTCGCCGCGTTCCCGTTGTTCTGGCCGGACTTGCAGGACGCGAGTGCGAATGCCGCCGCCAGCGCGACGGCGACGATACGGAGCTTGCGTGACATTGTTCTGGCCTCCCCTCGGGGCCATCGGAGAGCGGCGGTGTCCAGAGGCAGGGAACGGGCGAGCTTTCCGTGGCCGGTCTGTTTGTCTCGCGAAGCCGCTCGCGCGACTTCAGCGTGGTCGCGGACCCCCACGGGGGTGGGTACGACCGGGACGCCCGACTGGATGCATGCCTTCGCGGCATTGTTATGTTGGCCGGGCAAGTGACCCCCCCACCCGGTGAGGGCGCAATCAACGCCACTCGGAATACATAGCGTATACCACGATAAACGATTTGTATAGAATGGTCGGACCAATGCCGGACGCCGAGCGTTGGCGAGGCTAGACGGGCAGGGATCCCGGCCTGCCGCGCCGCACGCTCCAGACCAGCAGCGCCGCCAGCAGCTGCGGCACGACCAGGAGAATCCACGCGGGCCGGTAGCCCAGCGCCTCGATCAGGGCACCGAAAGCGGGTGGCGCGAACATGGCGGCGACGTACAGCGACATCATGGACAGGCTCAGCATGGTGGCGGCGGCGGCGCCGGCGCGCTCGGCCAGCAGCGTGACGTACAGCCCGTTCCACCCCTGCAGGGTGGCACCGCCGGCCAGTGCCAGCAGGAACACCGCCGCCAGCGAACCCGTGCTCAGGGCCGACACGCACAGGCCGCCGGCGAGGCTGATCACGATCAGCGTGCCGGTCCGCCGGCCGGCCGCGAACCGGTCGGAGACCCAGCCCCAGGCCAGCCGCCCGACGACACCCCCGATCTGCACGCCGATCAGGCTGAGCGCGGCGGTGGACTTGGACACCCGGAAATCGTCCACCAGGTAGAGAGGCAGGTAGCTCATCAGGCTGAACTGTCCCACCACCAGCAGGGTGGCCATGCCGGTGATGCCGAGCAGGTCGCGACGACGCAGGAAGCTCGCCAGGTCACGGGCGAGCCCCGGCGCAGTGCGTCCGTCGCCGCGTCCGGGAGCCGGCAGCAGCGCGCACAGCAAACTGCCACTGAGAGCCACCGCCGCGCCGGCGAGCATGGCGCTGCGCCAGCCCCAGCGCGAGGCGAGCCAGGGCAGGGCCACCGCGGCCAGCAGTCCCCCCAGCGGCAGTCCGGCCTGCCTGACCCCCATGGCCAGGCCCCGACCGCGGCGGTCGAAGGCCCGGTAGACGGCACGGCTGCCGGCAATCTGGCTGGAAGGAAAGCCGACGCCGGCGAGCGCGAGGCCCAGCGCCAGCAGCACCCAGGAGGGCGACAGCACCAGCAGGGCGCAGGCGAACGCCACCGCCGCCGCGCCGACGCCCATCACCAGGCGCTCGCCCAAGCGCTCGGTCGCGCGGCCGGTGGGGTAGAACACCAGCAGCGCGCCCAGGTTGAAGGCGCCGATCACCGTGCCCACCTCGCCCAGCGAGAGGCCGAAGTCGGAACGCAGGAACGGCGCCAGCGCCGGGATGCCGAAGCGGACGAAGGTCAGTGCCGCCTGCTGCCAGGTCGCGACGGTGAGCACGCGCCAGCGGCTCGCCCGGATTGCAGGGGGGGACGAGGACATGCCCGGGATACTAACCCGGTCCGAGGGGGCACCTCATCCCGGCGTTGCGCGTGGGCCTGCCCGCGCCCCGATGGGCGGGCTTGCCGGTTGCGGGGCCGGCGTCAGTAGATGATGGTCTGGCCTTCCAGGCGTTCCGCGCAGAAGGGCCGCGGAAGCGTGTAGCCGCCCACTTTCTGGCCGTCCGGGCTGCCGCCGCAAAGCCGCTGCAGGGCCTCGATCGCCGCGGCGAGATCGTGCACCACCACGGCGCTCATGCCCAGCCCGTCGAAATCGTCCCGGACGCGGGCGCCGGGCACCTGTTCACAGAGCCTCTCGGCCAGGGTGTGTCGCATGATCTTCCCGCCTCCTCGATCGGTCGGCTCCCGCCTTCCCGGACGGTGTTCCTCTGCTGTACGTTACACGCCTGTCGGCGGGCGGCCGTGCCACGGATCGACCGAGCGGCGTCGCATGGCCGCCGGACGGCACCGGCGGCCGCTTCGGGATTCGCCTGCTATGCTTTGCGGGGGCCCGGTGCGCGACCGCGAGCCCCGGCGGGCGGAGCGCGGCGATCCGTGCGTCCGCGGACAACAAGCAATACCAATCGGAGGAGAACCATGCCCCTGAACGCGGAAACCCTGGTCTTTCTGCTGACCATCCTGCTGGGCTTCGCCCAGATCCTGATCCTGGTCGTGCTGGCGAACTCGGTCTACGGCCTGGGACCGCTGGTCGGTCCCAGGGACGATCTCCAGCCCAGCGACAACCAGTGGCTCGGGCGCATGCGCCGGGCCAACGAGAACTTCAAGGAGACCCTGCCGTGGGCCCTGGGCCTGCTGATCATGGTGCAGATCACGGGCCACAGCTCTGCCGTCACCGTCTCGGGGGCGTGGCTGTACTTCTGGGCGCGCGTCGCCTACGTGCCGCTGTACCTGTTCGGCATCCCCTGGCTGCGCACCCTGGCGTGGACCGCCTCGATGGTTGGGCTGGGGATGCTGCTGGTGCCGATCTTCGGCTGAGCCGCACGCCTGACCGGGGGCACGGGCGCGTCCCGCCGCCCCACCGCCTGTCGCCGGGGGCTCTGCCGCGACCGGGCCAGGCCCCCTGCCGCGGTGCCTGAGCCGGTGCGGCGCCCCCGTTTGGCGCCATGCGGGCACGGGACGGCAGGCAGTGCTCTGCCGTTTCGCGCGGAGCACCGGGAAGGGCGGGCCCGAGAAGACCCTTCAGTGCATTCCGCTCGCGGAGCGGCGCCGCGAGCGGGAGACCGTCGCCGCGACATCGTTCTCCGGGGAGGAACGGGCCGATTCCCGCAGGAAGGTTCGCACGTTCATCGAGAAGACGGAGCGGACCCTGGTCGGCTCACCGTGGCTGGCCGGAGACACGTCCTCGCGCCGACGCCAATAGCCAATCGGTGGCCTCGCCCGTCCCGCGGCAGGGGCGGCGCGGGGCGTGTCGCACAAGGGGTCGGCAGCCTTGCGCGTCTTCAACGCTGGCGCAGCGTGGCCGACGCCATGCTCGGCCACTGGCCGGCAGGCGACGGCAGCGAAGACTGACGGGGACGCCCCGGTGGCCGGTCGGCGTTCGCCGGCCGATATGGGGTCAGCGCGTGTTGCGGATTCCGGGAGCCGTCCCGGCGGTGCGGTCTTTGGCCGCCGGCCGGGACGGTAGTATCGTCGGAGCTGTTGGCGACGGTCTGAAGGACGCGTCCCGTGTGCGTCGGACGCCGGCGGATCATCCGCCCCCGATGCCCGGCCCGTCGCAGGCCGCCGTTCATGGCCCGCGGGGAGCTCCCGGGCGAGGGGGCCTCCTCGCGACGAGCAACGCGGAGGGTCAGCCATGGCGAAGCGGAAGGTACTGATCGCCGGTGCCTCCGGCCTGGTGGGGTATGCCGCAGCGCGTCGACTCGCGGCGCGCGACGACGCCGAGGTCGTCGCCGTATCGCGGCGCGCCCCCCTGCGTGCCGAGGGCGTCCGGCACCTACCGGTGGACCTCACCGATCGCGAGCGGTGCGCGGAGGCGTTCGGGGCGATGCCGGGGATCACCCACCTGGTCTACGCGGCCGTCCACGAGCGGCCGGGGCTGGTTGCCGGGTGGCTGGAAGAGGAACAGGTCCGGACCAACGAGTCCATGCTGCGCAACCTGTTCGAGCCGCTGGAGCGGGCCTCGGGCGGCACCCTCCGGCACGTCACGCTGCTGCAGGGAACCAAGGCCTACGGCGCCCACGTGCGGCCCATCGAGATCCCGGCCCGGGAGGACCGTTCCGAGCATCGCGGGCATCCCAACTTCTACTGGCGCCAGGAGGAGTACATCCGCGGGAAGCAGGCCGGCAGGGACTGGCGCTGGACCATCTTCCGTCCGCAGATCATCTTCGGCATGTCCACCGGCAGCGCGATGAACCTGATCCCGGCGATCGGCACCTACGGCGCGATCCTGCGTGAGCAGGGGCGTCCGCTGCTGTACCCGGGCGGCCCCGGCAACGTGCTGGAGGCGGTCGATGCGGACCTGCTGGCGCGCGCCATCGACTGGGCCGGCGAGGCGCCGGAGGCGGCCGACCGCATCTTCAACGTCACCAACGGCGACGTCTTCACCTGGCGCGGCGTGTGGCCGGCGATCGCCGACGCGCTGGGCATGGAGCCGGGGCCGGACAAGCCACTCCCGCTGGGTGAATGGATGCCGCAGTACGGGCCGGAGTGGGACGCGATTCGCGGGAAATACGGCCTCGCGGCGCCGTCACTGGCCGACTTCGTCGGCAAGGGCTTCGACTACGCGGACTTCTGCATGGCCTGCGGCGCCGGAAGCGAGGCGCCGCCGCCGGCCATCGTCTCCACCATCCGCCTGCGGCGGGCCGGCTTCCACGAGGTCATGGACACCGAGGACATGCTGGTGAAGTGGATCCGCGAGTTCCAGCGCGAGCGGTTGCTTCCGGCGGCGTGATCGATCCGGTTCCCGCCGCCCGGAGGGAGCGGACAGGAATCGGCGGATCCCGATTTCCGTAAGAATTTCGCCCTGACGGGCGAGCCACTTCTTCTTGCTTGTCCAAGAAGAAGGACACCCCGCGATGGCGTCGGCCTGCGGCCGATCCCCTGCGATGCTCGCCGCCGCCGGGCGCTGCGGAACTCGCCATTCAAAGCTGTGCTTTGAATGGCTCAGACAGTCCTCGCGCTTTTCCGTCGGCGGCTTGCGCTTCTCGGCGCCATCAAGGGGACCCCGAAAGGCCATTCTAGGCCGGCGGCGGCAGCCTCTTCGGGTCCCGCTGACGCAGCCGAGCATCGCAGGAGCGGAAGGTTTCCGGCCCGAAGGGGCGCCGCAGGGACGCGGCGCGCCGATCATCGCGGCAGGGATGCCGCGTTGATCGACCCCCCCTTCCGATCCGAGAAGCGCAGGGAAGTCCCGTCCGCGGTCGCAGACGGCGGACGGGACCAAGTCGCCGGGTGTCCTTTCTTTTCGCCTTTTGCGAAGGCCCATCCATGGCCTTCGCCCTTCGGGCCGCCGTCGCGGACGCTCCGGCGTCCTGATTCGCTCCCAGCGAATCGGTCTTTGGACAAGCAAAGAGAAGGGCCCGGTTCGCCGTCAGGCGAAACGGAATTCCGGCGCTGGAGCAGGGTATTCCGTATTCCCCTTGCCCTCGGAGGGTATCCTGTCCCCGGATTTGTCCGGAGGGACTGCCGGAGAGCGAAAAGAAAACGCCCGGCACCGCGCGGTGCCGGGCGTCCTTTCAAGCTGGCTTGGGGATTAGATCAGAACGCGACCTGGGTCCAGATTCCGATCTCGTCGGACTTGCCCGTCGAGCCGGCCGGCTGACCGTAGAAGTCCCCGACGTAGCCGCCGTCGACCTTCTCGTGCTTCCATACGAACGCGACCTGCACGTTGCTGATCGGCTCGTACTGGATGCCGGCGTTGTAGTACTTGTCCTTCAGGTTCGGCTGCAGGTCCTTGCTCGGCTTGACGTTGTCATAGCGCCCGAACACGGTCCACTTCGGCGCGACCAAGTACGAGGCCCAGGCGGAATAGCCGTCGGCCTTGTCGGTCACGTTCGGGCTGGTGATCTGCCTCCAGTCCTTGGCGCTGAAGTAGGACGCGCCGACGCGGTACTTGGGCTGGATCCAGGCCACCAGGGCGTCCCAGCGGGTCGTATTCTGGGTCGGGACCTGCACGCCCGGTGCCGAGTAGACATTTTCGCCCCGCTTGCCGTTGTAGAAGCCCAGCGCCGTGTGCAGACCCGGTACGAACTGCGCGTCGATGCGGCCGGCGAAGTCGACCGACCGGCTGCGCTTGTCGCTGTGGTAGCCGCTGCCGTTCACGATGGCGACGTTGTAGTCGACCATGCCGTTGCGGGTCTTGCCGCCCGCGTGCAGGCCGAAGTCGGCGGAGTTGCCGAAGTGGGTGCGGTCGATCAGCGTGTTCTCCACGTAGCGGAAGCCGTACATGTGCTCCTCGAACGGGATCCACGGCATGTCGTTCTCGCCCAGGGAGAGCTTGAAGGCGTTGGAGAACTTCGCCTGGATATAGGCCTGCTTGACATACACCGAGACATTGGGCTGGCCCGAGCCGTTCGGGGCGTCGGTGTAGCGGGCATCCGTGCGCAGGCGCACCGACCACATCGGACCGAAGTCGTGGTTCATGTTCAGGTAGAAACGCTTCACGTCGAAGCCCAGGCCGCTGGGATTGACCTTCTGGCCGTCCTGCTTGACCGTTTTGCTCGTGAAGTCGGAGTAGATCTTGGCGCCCAGCGTGGTGTTGCCGTCCGGGCTGGTGTACCCGGCCGCCATCGCGCTGGTGCTGCTCCCCGCGGCGCAGACGGCGGCGAGCGCGGCTGCGGTCAGAACTTTCTTGTGCATGCGTGACTCTCCTTCGGAAAAGACGTTTGGTCGACCGGGCCCGGACCAACGGACCCGCGCGGCGGACCCCTCGGTCTGCCGGGCCCGGCTTCGGCGGGGAATCCCACACGGGTGCGTCCGGGTGTATCCGTTCCCCCCGGCGTAGCGTATGCAACTACGCTTGCCCCGAAGCACGCGGCCACTATGAAAGCGGATCATGACCGCGAAGTGAACGGATTATGACGGTTATGTGACGTTCTCCGGGCGGGGTGTTGCGGCGGGGGCAGGATGCCCACGCCGGGATGTCCGGGGAGGGTCGGGCTCAGGGGGAACGCGCCGACCGTGCCGGGCGGCGCGCTACGAGCCGTCAGTGGGAGGCGGTCCTGCCGGTCGCCGCGCCGGGCAGGACCGGGCGCAGGAAACGACCGGTGTGCGAGGCCGGGACGCCGGCGACCTGCTCCGGGGTCCCGGTGGCGATCACGCGGCCGCCGCCGTCGCCGCCCTCGGGACCGAGGTCGACGATCCAGTCGGCGGTCTTGATGACGTCGAGGTTGTGCTCGATGATCACCACCGCGTTGCCCTGGTCCCGCAGCCGGCTCACCACCCGCAGCAGCTGCTCGATGTCATGGAAGTGCAGCCCGGTGGTGGGCTCGTCGAGGATGTACAGGGTCTTGCCGGTACCGCGCTTGGACAGCTCGCGGGCCAGCTTGACGCGCTGCGCCTCGCCTCCGGACAGCGTGGTGGCGCTCTGGCCCAGGCGCACGTAGCCCAGCCCCACGTCCATCAGCGTCTGCAGCTTGCGCGCGACCACCGGCACCGGGCTGAAGAAGTCCATGGCCTCCTCCACGGTCATCTCCAGCACCTCGTGGATGTTGCGGCCCTTGTAACGGACCTCCAGCGTCTCGCGGTTGTAGCGCCGGGCGTGGCACACCTCGCAGGGGACGTAGATGTCGGGCAGGAAGTGCATCTCCACCTTGATCACGCCGTCGCCCTGGCAGGCCTCGCAGCGTCCGCCCTTGACGTTGAAGCTGAACCGTCCCGCCCTGTAGCCCCGGGCGCGCGCCTCGGGGGTCCCGGCGAACAGCTCGCGGATGGGCGTGAACAGGCCGGTGTAGGTGGCGGGATTGGAGCGGGGCGTGCGCCCGATCGGGCTCTGGTCGATGTCGATGATGCGGTCGACGTTGTCCAGGCCGTCGACCCCGTCCACCGGTGCCGGGGTCACCGCCGCGCCGTTCAGCTCGCGGGCCAGGAACCGGTACAGCGTGTCGTTGATCAGGGTCGACTTGCCCGAGCCGGACACCCCCGTCACGCAGGTCAGCAGCCCCATCGGGATGTCCACGTCCACGCCCTTGAGGTTGTTGCCGCGCGCTCCGCGGATGCGGACCATCCGCTCCGGGTCCGGGCTGTGGCGCCGGTCCGGGACCGCGATCCGGCGCACCCCGGCCAGGTACTGCCCGGTGAGCGAGGCGCTGTCGGCCTTGATCTGCTCCGGCGTGCCGGTGGCGACGAGGTGCCCGCCGTGGGCCCCGGCCCCCGGGCCCAGGTCGACCACGTGGTCCGCGGTCAGGATCGCCTCCTCGTCGTGTTCCACCACGATCACGGTGTTGCCGAGATCCCGCAGGTAGATCAGCGTGTTGAGCAGGCGCGCGTTGTCGCGCTGGTGCAGCCCGATCGAGGGCTCGTCCAGGACGTACATCACGCCCACCAGGCCGGCGCCGATCTGGCTGGCCAGGCGGATGCGCTGGGCCTCGCCGCCGGAGAGGGTGTCGGCGCTGCGGCTGAGCGTCAGGTAGTCCAGGCCGACGTTGACCAGGAACTCCAGCCGCTGGCCGATCTCCTTGAGGATCCGGGCGGCGATCTCGCCGCGCTGGCCGCCGATGTCCAGCGCGCCGAAGAAGGCGTGGGCACGCTCGACCGACATCGCGGTGACCTCGGGCAGCGTGGTGCCGGCCACGAACACGTGGCGCGCCCCGCGGTTGAGGCGCGCGCCGCCGCAGCTCGGGCACTCGCGTACGCTGAGGTACCTGGCCAGCTCCTCGCGGACCGCGGGCGAATCGGTCTCCCAGTAGCGCCGTTCGAGGTTGGGCAGGATGCCCTCGAACGGGTGGCGGCGGATGGTCTCGCGACCGCCCGGGGTGAGGTAGTGGAAGTCGATCGCCTCCCCGTCGCTGCCGTACAGGACGATCCGCTGGATGCGCTCGGGAAGCTCCTCGAACGGCGTCTCCAGGTCGAAGCCGTAATGCCGGGCGAGCGAGCTGACCATCTGGAAGAAGTAGACGTTGCGCCGGTCCCAGCCGCGGATGGCGCCGCCGGCCAGCCCAAGCTGGCGGTGGGTGACCACGCGCTCGGGGTCGAAGAACTGGCGCACGCCCAGGCCGTCGCAGTCCGGGCAGGCGCCGGCCGGGTTATTGAAGGAGAACAGCCGCGGCTCCAGCTCGGACAGGCTGTAGCCGCACTCGGGGCAGGAGAAGCGCTCGGAGAACACCAGTTCCTCCCGCTCCGGCTCGTCCATGAAGCCCACCCGCGCGATCCCTTCGGCCAGGCGCAGCGCGGTCTCGAACGATTCGGCCAGGCGCTGGCCCAAATCCGGGCGCGCCCGGAACCGGTCCACCACGGCGTCGACGCTGTGCTTGCGCTTGGGGTCGAGGGCGGGCGCCTGGTCCAACTCGACGACCTCGCCGTCGATGCGGGCCCGGATGAACCCCTGCGCCCGCAGGCCCTCTAATACCTGCAGGTGCTCGCCCTTGCGGTCCCGTATGATCGGCGCGAGCAGCAGCAGCCGGGTGCCCTCGGGCAGGTCCAGCACCTGGTCCACCATCTCGCTGACGGTCTGGGCCTGCAGCACCGTGTCGTGATCGGGGCAGTGCGGGATGCCCACGCGGGCGTACAGCAGCCGCAGATAATCGTAGATCTCGGTGACCGTGCCCACCGTCGAGCGCGGGTTATGCGAGGTGGACTTCTGCTCGATGGAGATCGCCGGTGACAGCCCCTCGATGTGGTCCACGTCGGGCTTTTCCATCATCGACAGGAACTGCCGGGCGTAGGCGGACAGCGACTCCACGTAACGCCGCTGCCCTTCGGCGTAGATGGTGTCGAACGCCAGCGAGGACTTGCCCGAGCCGGAAAGCCCGGTCAGGACGATGAGCCTGTCCCGGGGAAGGTCCAGGTCGATGTTCTTCAGGTTGTGGGTGCGCGCACCCCGGATCCGGATCGTATCCATCGAATTTTCCGCGCAAAAGGGAACCTGATAATATACCCCGTCTCGCCAGTGTCCATCAAAAGGAAACAGACCGTGTCCGAGGAGGCTCCCAGCCGCTCTTCGATGTCCGGCATGACCGCCGGTGAACGCAGATCCAGCCTCTCCCTGGCCTTCATCTTCGCCCTGCGGATGATGGGGCTGTTCATGATCTACCCGGTGTTCTCGGTGTTCGCGCAGCACCTGCGCGGCTCGACGCCGGCCCTGATCGGCCTCGCCCTGGGCATTTACGGTCTCACCCAGGCCGTGCTGCAGATCCCGTTCGGGATGCTCTCCGACCGCATCGGGCGCAAGCCCGTGGTCGCCGGCGGGTTGCTGCTGTTCGCCATCGGCAGCGCCGTGGCGGCGATGTCCGGGAGCATCGACGGGGTGATCCTGGGCCGGCTGCTGCAGGGCGCCGGCGCGGTCGGCTCCACCATCCTGGCGCTGGGTGCGGACCTGACCCGCGAGGAGCAGCGCACCAAGGCCATGGCGGTGATCGGCATGACCATCGGCATGTCCTTCGCGCTGGCGGTGGTGCTGGGACCGGTCCTGAACACCTGGATCGGCGTGCCGGGGATCTTCTGGCTCACGGCGGTGCTGGGCCTGCTGGGCATCGGCGTGCTGCTCTGGGTGACGCCGAATCCCAGCCGGGTGCGGGTGCACCGGGACACGGAGGCGGTCCCGGCGCTGTTCCGGCGGGTGCTGAGCGACGGCCAGCTGGTGCGGCTGGACTTCGGCATCTTCACCCTGCACGCGATCCTCACCGCCACCTTCGTCGCGCTGCCGCTGGCGCTGCACGGGGTGGCGGGCGTCAGCGTGCACGATCAGTGGATCCTGTACCTGCCGGTGCTGGCGGTCTCGGTGCTGGGGATGGTGCCGCTGATCATCATCGCCGAGAAGTACCGGCGCATGAAGCCGGTGTTCCTCGGCTCGATCCTCGCCATCGCCGCCGCCCAGTTCGGCCTGATGGCCTGGCACGGGACGCTGTGGGCGGTGGCGCCGGCGCTGGTGGTGTTCTTCACCGCGTTCAACCTGATGGAGGCGAGCCTGCCCTCGCTGATCTCCAAGGTTGCCCCGCCCACCAGCAAGGGCACGGCCATGGGCGTGTATTCCAGCTCCCAGTTCTTCGGCATCTTCGTCGGCGGCACGCTGGGCGGCTGGGTGCAGGGTCACTACGGCCTGGCGGGAGTGTTCGGCCTGGCCGGCTGCCTGGCCCTGGTATGGCTGGGGATCGCGACGACCATGCCGCGGCCGAGCTACCTGAGCAGCTACCTGCTGCGCGTCGGGCGGCTGCGCAGCGGGGACGCCGACCGGCTCGCCGAGAAGCTGCTGGCGGTGCGCGGCGTGGCGGACGCGGTGGTCGTGGGCGAGGAAGGCGTCGCCTATCTCAAGGTCGACAGCAAGGAGCTGGACGAGTCCGCGCTGCGCGAGTTCTCCGGGAGCAACGCCGCCTGAGCCGACGCCCGGGTCGCCCGGGCGCTGCGTGATGGGCATTGGGCGAGCGCGTGCCGCGCAGGGTGGTATCGGTGCAGCCCGCTGCGTAGTATGACCGGTTACCGGCGGCATCCGCCGGCCAGCCCGATCGGTCGAAGACACAAGAGGGACCAGCCATGGCGCGGGGAGTGAACAAGGTCATTCTCATCGGCAACCTCGGGGTCGATCCCGAGGTGAAGTACATGCCCAGCGGCAGCGCGGTGGCGAACGTCCGCCTGGCCACGA
>Ga0209921_1000121_pt1 | contig 28048 bp, 20 predicted proteins | sample SalPonF2_C_D2_MG_FD_185730 | JGI IMG/M metagenome (GOLD analysis project Ga0209921, IMG submission 185730) | Salt pond soil microbial communities from South San Francisco under conditions of wetland restoration - Salt Pond MetaG SF2_C_D2_MG... ...
GTAGACGGCTTCCAGACGATGATGGCGTCGTCCGCGAGCAGGCCCACGGCGATGGTCAGTGCGCCCAGGGTCATCAGGTTCAGGGTCTGCCCGGCCGCGTACAGCCCGGCAATGGCCAGCAGCAGCGACAGGGGGATGCTCGCCGCCAGCGCCCAGATGCCGCGCCCCGCGCCCAGGATCCAGAACAGTACCAGCACCGCGAGCCCGGCACCCACCAGCAGGTTGCGGCCGAGATCCGAGCCGATCAGGTGCACCAGGTGACCCTGGCTGTAGGTCCGTACCCACTGCACCCCCTTCGGGAGCTGCCCGCGCGTGCTCGCGAGCGTGTGCTGCACCGCCCGCGTGACCGGTACGGTCGAGGCGCCGGGCTGCTTGAACACGGTAATCGCGATGCTGGGCTCGCCGTCGAGCCGCACCGCGCTCTGGATGGGTACCGGCGCGCGGACCACGCGCGCCAGGTCATGCAGCGGGATGGGCCCGGAAGGGCCCGGGACGGGCATCTGCGCCAGGTCGCGGACACGGCCCGGCAAGGCGCGGACCGCGATCGGGACATGCTGGTGACCCTGGTCGATGAAGCCGCCGGGGCGCAACAGGACGTGCCGCTTCAGGGCCGTGACGATTGCCGTTACCGGGACGTCGTAGGTATGCATGGCGGCGAGGTTTGGCTGGACCCACAGGGCCTCGGCGCCGGTCCCGTAGACCTCGACCCGCTGCACTCCCGGCAGCGCGCGCAGCGCCGGCTCGATGCCGGAGCGCACCGCACGCTGCACCTCGCCGGGGTCGACGTCCGCGGGAATGTGCGCCGTGTAGTCGGCGACCTCGTTGATGGCGTTGCCCATGATCCGGGCGCGCGGCTGGACCGCGGCCGGCAGCTCCGCCCGGGCGCGGTCGATGGCGCTGTTGACCGCCTGCAGGTCCTGCTGCGGGTCGCTGCCCCGGGCGAAGCGGACATCGGTCTGCACCGTGCCGTTGCCCATGGTCGAGCGGACGCTGTCCAGATCGGGCAGGGCCAGGACCTGGCCCTCGATCGGCCGCGTTATGGAGCTCTCCAGCTCGCGCGCGGTGGCCCCGGGCTCGTGGGTGATTACGCTGATCTGCGGGTAGTCGAAGCGCGGCAGCACCTCGACCGGGATGTGCATCAGGGCCCAGGCGCCCCACGCGACCAGGCCGCCGTAGACCAGCGCCCACAGCACCGGGCGCGTCAGGAGGCGGCGGAATGCAGCCATCGCCGGCACGGCTCAGTCGGGCGGGGCATAGTGGCGGGACACGGCGTGGTGGAAGCGGAGATCGGCGTCGCGCACGACCACCTTCTCGCCGGGGGAGAGGCCCCTCTCGATCACGGTCTCGTCGCCGCGGGCGGGACCCGGCGCCACGTGCCGGCGCCGGTCGCCGCCGGCAGTATGCACCAGGACCCACCAGTGGCCCCGGTCCAGGACCAGGGCCCGGGTCGGGATGATCACCGCCTTGCGCGCCGGGCCTTCCAGAACCACGGTGCCGGCCTCGCCGCTGCGCCAGCGGCCGGCTCCGCCGGCGGGCGCCAGGTTCACCTCGAGGCCGCCGTCGGCCCGCACGGTCGGCAGGATGCCGACGACGCGAACCGCGATCCTGGCCGCGCCGCTGGCGGGCTCGAAGTGCCCGCGCATGCCGATCCGCACGTGATCGGCGTCGCTGGCATAGTACGTCGCCCGCAGCCAGAGACGATGGGCGGGCAGCATGGTCAGGATGGTGTGGCCGGCGTCGACGCGTTCACCGTTGCCCGCCGAGAGCGAGCTCACCGTGCCCGCGACAGGGGCGCGGAGAGTGCTCTCGCGGCGGGTGGCGCGAAGATCGGCCCGGGAGGTGGCCAGGCGGCCCTTTGCCCTGGCGAGCGCGGCCTGCGCCCGGTAGACGGCCTGGCGGGTGCTCAGGTGGGAGGCGCGCTTCTGCCGCTCGCTGGACAGCGCGTGGCGCGCCGCGGCCAGCGCTGCCTGCGCGCTGTTCACGGCGGAGCGACGCTGTGCGAGCGCCGCCGCGACCGCCGGACCGCGCAGACGTCCCAGCACCTGGCCCGCCTTCAGGTGCTGTCCGGGGCTCGCCGACAGGCCCCTCACCACGCCGGCGCGGCCGGCCCGCAGGCGCGTGAGTGAAACCGGCCGCACGCGCCCGTAGGCCGTGTAACGCGGTCGCACCGTGCGGGCCGTGGCGGTCGCCAGTCCGGGATTGCCGCAGGCGACGCTCGATACCAGCAGCAACCCCAGCCCCGCGAACACCCGTGCCCACCCGGTGGCCCCTGGGCGCGGACTCCGGTGCATGGCGCAACTTTACCAGCTTGCCGGGCCGGGAACGTAGCCGGAAGATGACGATTTGGTCAGGATTGCTCGCGGCGCCGGTGGTACTGCCGGCGCACGTGCCCGGAACGCCGGCTGCCGCGGGCGCTAGGCGAGGCCGGCTTCGTTCGCGCCACCCGCCGGTGTCCGGGGCGCGTCGCCCGTGTCCGCGCCGACCTGGTGGTACTCGTCCAGCCGCGCATGGCGCATCCGCAGCCAGTAGGTCGTGGTGCTGTACGGCCAGTTGTTGGTGATCCTGCCGTCCGCGGTCTTGTACCAGCTCTGGCAGCTGGTGGCCCACACCGTCCGGCCCAGGCTGGTCCGGGCCTCCCGACGCCAGCGCTCCATCACCTCGGGGCGCAGCTCCAGGTACTTGAGGCGGCGTGCGCGAATGGCGCCGATGCACTGCATCACGTATTCCACCTGGCGCTCGATCATGAAGATGATCGAGTTGTGGCCGAGATTGGTGTTCGGACCGTAGAGCATGAAGAAATTGGGGAACCCCGGCAGGGTGACCCCGAGATAGGCCTCCGCGCCGTCGCCCCAGGCATCCGCCAGGGATTTGCCGGCGCGCCCGCGGACGCGCATCGGCGCGAGAAACTCGGTGCTGCGAAAGCCGGTGGCGAAGACGATCGTGTCCAGCTCGCGCTCGGTGCCGTCGCGGGTGACGATGCCATCCGCGGTGATGCGCCCGATCGGGTCGGTGACCAGGTGCACACTGTCCCGGTTGAGCGTCGGATAGTAGTCGTCCGAGATCAGGACCCGCTTGCAGCCCAGCGGATAATCGGGCGTCAGCGCCGGGTGCAGCGCCGGATCTGCCACCTGCTTGCGCATGTGCCTGAGCGAGGCCCACTCGCTCAGCCGCGCGACCAGGCTCCCGGGCCTGGCGAAGGCCGGCCAGCGCAGCTCGAGCTTGAGCCAGATGGACAGGCGCTGCAGCCACGGCACGACGGGCAGGCGCTTGAACAGCCAGCTCTCGAAGCGGGTGTACGGCCGGTCCTTTCGCGGCACGATCCAGTTCGCGCTGCGCTGGAAGATGTACAGCTCGGCGGCCTCGGACGCGATCTCCGGGATGAACTGGATCGCGCTGGCACCGTTGCCGATGACGCCGACGCGCCCGCCCCGCAGGTCGTGCTCGTGATCCCAGCGCGCGGAGTGGAAGCTGGTCCCGCGGAACGCGGCATGGCCGGGAATCCCGGGGATGAAGGGCCGGTTGAGCTGGCCGGTACCGTTGATCAGGATGCCTGCGCTGACGACCTCCCCGTCCGCGGTCTCGATACGCCAGCGCCCGCTCGCCTCGTCGAAGCCGGCCTGGCGGACCTCGGTGTTGCAACGGATGCGGTCGCGCACGCCGTACTTGTCAGCGCAGCGCTCGAGATAGTCCAGGATCTCCGGCTGCTGGGCGTAGCGCCGGGACCACTCGGTGTTCACCTCGAAGGAGAACGAGTAGAACATCGACGGCACGTCGCAGGCGGCGCCAGGATAGCTGTTGTCGCGCCAGGTGCCGCCGACGCCGCCCGATTTTTCCAGCACCAGGAAGTCGTCGATGCCGGCCAGGCGCAGCCGCATGGCCGCGCACAGCCCCGCGCTGCCGGCGCCGATGATCGCCACCTCGCACTCGCGGATCGCCGGTTTGCTGCTCGCGTCTGCCACGATCCTCGCCCTCGTCCGGCGGCAGCGGTCGCCGCCGGGCTCCGAAGCCCGGGCAACGGCAACCTGCCTGTGCCGGAGTCTAGCAGTCTTCCAGAAGGTATTGTCATGTCTCGGCGGCTGCCGGTGCCGGCGCCGACGCGCAATCGCGGGCTATTCCCGGTTGCCGTCACCTTCCCGGTCCGGCCTTGTGGCCGCCAGGCAACGGCCGGCCATTGACCCCCGCCCTGCCAGAACGCATCTTGGCTCTTTCACAACCGGCGCCGCCGGGTCCCGGCGGCAGGAGGAAGCGGGCATGGAACTGGTGGAACGGCTTTCCGGGCTTGACGGGCAAATGCGCGAGTGGCGCCATCACCTGCATGCGCATCCCGAGCTGGCGTTCGAGGAGCGCGCCACCTCGGACTTCGTCGCCGAGCGGCTGGAAGAATTCGGACTGGAGGTGACGCGCGGGATCGCGGGCACGGGCCTGGTGGGGACGCTGCGCAGCGGTGACGGCCCGGCGGTCGCCCTGCGCGCAGACCTCGACGCGCTGCCGCTGCAGGAGGACAGCGGCGCGCAGTGGAGCTCGCGGACCGCGGGCCACATGCACGCCTGCGGCCACGACGGCCATACCACGATGCTGCTGGGAGCGGCGCGCTACCTGTCGCGGGAGCCCCGGTTTACCGGCACCGTGCACTTCGTCTTCCAGCCGGCGGAGGAAACCGGCGGCGGCGGCGACGCGATGGTGCGCGACGGCTTGTTCGAGCGGTTTCCGGTGCGCGGGGTTTACGGCCTGCACAACGCGCCGCCGCTGCCCCGGGGCTGCTTCGCGATACGCCCCGGCCCGATGATGGCCTCGGCCGACGATTTCCGCCTGCGCGTGCGCGGCCGCGGCTGCCACGCCGCGATGCCCGACCTCGGGCGCGACCCGGTGGTCGCAGCCGCGCATATCATTACCGCCCTGCAGACCCTGCCGAGCCGAATGGTCGCCGCCACCGACGCCCTGGTGGTGAGCGTCACGCGGATGCAGGGCGGAACGACCTGGAACATCATCCCCGAGGAGGTGTTCCTGCAGGGCACGGTGCGCACGCTCAAGCCGGAAATCCGGGAACAGGCCCGCGCAGCCATCCGGCGGGTCGCGGAGGGTGTAGGCAGCGGGCTGGGCGTGGAAGTCGAGCTCGAGTACAACGAGCTGTTCCCGGTGCTGGTCAACCATGCCCACGAGACCGAGGTCGCCGCCGAGGCGGCCGCCTCGGTGGTCGGCCCTGAAAACGTCCTGCGCGACGCGCCCCCCACCATGGGCACCGAGGACTTCGCCCACATGCTCAACGCCATGCCGGGCAGCTACATCATGCTGGGCACCGGCGAGCAAGGGGTCGCTCCCACGTCCCTGCACAGCCCGCATTATGATTTCAATGACGAGGCGCTGGCGCTGGGTGCCGCGTACTGGGTTTCACTCGCACGTAAGGTGCTGGGGGAGTAAGGGGGCGCGCGGGCACAACCCGCGCGCCGGTTTTAGGTTTTACCAATCTTCCAGAAGATGTTGTCAGGCCTCAGAGCCGTCGTACGCTTCGCCGGGTAGGCGCGGGAGCGACGGCGCAGTGGTGCTGCGTCGAGCGAGCGCACGACGGCTCCCTGAGCCGCCGTGGACGGGGTTGCTCGTCGGTCGTGTGCGCCACTACCCTCCCTCCTCGCGCCTTGCCACAACGGCTCAGGGTGCCGCTGAGACCTGACAATGCCTTCTGGAAGATTGGTAGGTAAGAAGGGCCCTTGGGGGCTTCCTACCGCCGATGGCCTTGGGCTGTCCGTGGTGAACACTTCACGCGTTTGCGCCCGACAAACTCGTTCCCGGACTGCGTGTCCGATCGCGCTCTTATCTAAAACCTAACACCTAACACCTAGAACTTCCCCATTTGATCTATGTCATGCACCGCGCAAGTGCTCTCGGCTAACCTGCTCTGCGCATAAAGATGTAGATTATCTACATGTATCGGCTCACAGGGGGCACCGGAGCCGCGCTGTGACCGGTACGCGGAAAAGTCGGGAGCACAACCATGGCACAAGAAAGCCTTGCGGAGCTGGCGGTCCGCCACGCCAGGCAGGAGCCGCCGGATCGCACCTCCACGGTACTCAAGTGGATCCTGTTGTTCGTCATCGTCGCCTCCTTCGGGGCGTTCGGCTGGGCGACGGTCAAGACCTACCAGAAGGCCCCGCCGCAACCGCAGAAAATCGTGACCCGCTCGGGCGCCACCGTGATGACCGGCGCCGACATCGTGATGGGCAAGGCCGGGTTCCAGCGGGCGGACCTGATGGACTACGGCAGCCTGTATGGCATGGGTTCCTACTTCGGCGAGGACTTCACCGCCGAATACCTGGTGCGCCTGGGTCACGCCACCGAGGCGGCGATCGCGCAACAACGCTACGGCAAGGACTTCTCCGACCTGGGAGAGGCGCAGCAGATCGCGGTGCGCCGCCAGATGCAGCGCGAGCTGCAGGGCATCCGGCTCGAGCACGGCGGCACGACGGTCCTGCCGGACTCGGTGGCGGCCGCGATCGGCGAGGTCCGGCCGCAGATCGTGCACGGCCTGCTTTCCAACGACTTCGTCAAGGGCTGGGCGAAGGCCGGGAGCCTGACGCCGCAGACCGCCAGGCAGACCGCGGACTTCCTGCTGTACTCCTCGCTGACCACGGTGGCGCGCCGTCCCGGCAAGAGCTGGTCCTGGACCAGCAACTGGCCGTACGAGCCCCTGGTCGGCAACCGGCCCACCACGTCCACGTTCACCTGGACCTGGGTCTCGGTGATGTGGCTGCTGGCCGGGATCGGCATCGTACTGTTCCTGTTCCGGCGCTACATCGACACCGAGGACAACGCGCCGAAGCCGGTCCTGCTCGGCGGCTTCCCGAAGCTGACCGAGAGCCAGAAGAAGACCGGCAAGTACTTCCTGGTGGTCGCCGCGGTGTTCCTGGTGCAGATCGCTGCCGGCGCCCTGATGGCGCACGACTACGCCGAGCGCACCAGCTTCTACGGGATCAACATCAACCACTGGCTGCCGTTCGAGTTCCTGCGCTCGGTGCACATCCAGTCGCCCATCGTCTGGATCGGCGTCGCCTGGATCGGCGCGGCCCTGTTCCTCGGCCCCCTGATCGGCGGGCGCGAGCCGAAGGGCCAGGGCCGGCTGGTGGACCTGCTGTTCTGGGTGACCATGCTGGTCGTGGGCGGCGCGATCGTCGGCGATTACATGGGCATCCAGGGCTGGATCACGAAGAACTGGTTTTGGTTCGGCAACCAGGGCCTGTCGTATCTCGAGCTCGGGCGCTTCTGGCAGATCGGCTTCTTCATCGGCCTGGCGGCCTGGAGTGCGCTGGTGCTGCGCGCGATGTGGCCCGCCCTCAGGTCGCTGCGCGGCAGGGTCCGGCTGGAGCACGTGCTGTACCTCAGCACGGTCAACATCGCGGTGCTGTACCTGTTCGGCATGATCCCGCTGACCGGCATCAACCACTCCTTCACCATCACCGACTTCTGGCGCTGGTGGGTGGTGCACCTGTGGGTGGAGCAGTCCTTCGAGCTGTTCACCGTGGCGGTGACGGCCTACCTGCTGATGTCGCTGGGCCTGGTTTCCCGCACGCTCGCCCAGCGGGCGATGTTCTTCGAGGCGATCCTGATCTTCCTGGGCGGCGACCTCGGCACCGGCCACCACCTGTACTGGGTGGGCGAGCCCGGGATGTGGCTGGGCATCGGCACCATGTTCTCGTTCATCGAGATCCTGCCGCTGGTGCTGCTGATCCTGGAGGCGCTGCACCAGCATCACCAGATCAAGCACCGCGAAGGCTTCCCGCACCGGCTGGCCTACCTCTACATCCTCGGCTCGGGATTCTGGAACTTCGTCGGCGCCGGCGTGTTCGGCGGCGGGACGCTCAACGCGCCGCTGGTGAACTATTACGAGCACGGCACCTTCCTCACCCTGGCGCACGCGCACACGGCGCTGTTCGGGGCCTTCGGCATGCTCGCCATCGGCCTGATCTATTTCGCGCTGCGCTACTTCGCCGGGGAGCGGCACCCGTGGGGCGAGAAAGCCGGGATCACCGCCTTCTGGCTCTACAACGGCGGCATGGCGCTGTGGCTGGTGCTGAACTTCTGGCCCATCGGCTGGCCGCAGCTGGCCGCGGTGTACAACCACGGCTACGCCTACGCCCGCAGCCTGCAATTCTATAACAGCACGCTGCTGTGGCAGTGGCTGCGCTTCCCGGGTGACGTGGTGTTCGCCGCCGGGGCCCTGCTGATGGCCTGGGACTTCTTCCGCAAGCTGCTGCCGCTGTGGCAGGAGGGGCGCGAGCGGACCGGCCGCGAGGCCGCTGCCGGCGGCGCGGTCGGCAACGCCCCGGCCGGCCGCATCGCGGAAGACCGGCGCCGCATCTGAGCGCTCCCGCTCCGCGAGCCGCCGCCGGGGTGTTCCTGGCGGCGGCTTTGGGTCCGGTTGGCGTTCGCGGCACAAGTCCCTATCATGCCGGCACCATGGCGGACGGGAATCCCCTTCAGCAGGCTACCGGCGGGACCGAGGCTCGACCCGACCCGGATGACCTGATCCGGCTGTTCGACCGTACCTTCGCCGACAGCGAAAACACCGTGCTCGTCCGTGGCGGGGACGCGCCGCTGTACCTGCCCGCCGACCGCGGGCATCCCCGGCATCGCATCCTGTTCGCCCACGGCTTCTACGCCAGCGCACTGCACGAGATCGCCCACTGGACCATCGCGGGGCCGGCGCGGCGCCGGCGGGTGGACTACGGCTACTGGTATCGGGGCGACGGCCGGAGCGCGGCCGGGCAGGCGGCGTTCGAGACGGTCGAGCTGCGGCCGCAGGCGATCGAGTGGGCCTTCAGCCTGGTGGCCGGCCGCCGCTTCCGGGTCAGCGTGGACAATCTTTCGGGCGCACCGGTGGACCGGCACGCCTTCCGGCGTCGGGTCCACCGCGAGCTGTGCCGGCTTGATCACGACGGGTTCCCGCCCCGGGCGCGGCGGTTCCTCCGGGTCCTGTGCAATGCCTGGGCGACGGTGTTGCGGATCCCGCCGGAGCCGGGTCAGGACTGATCCGCGGTCTCGTAGCTCTCCAGTTCGGCCCAGCGCTCGATCGCCCGGTCCAGCTCTTCTTTCGTCCGCGCAAGCTCGTCCAGCACCGGCTGGACCTGGGCGAAGGGCTGCTGGTAGAAACCGGGATCGGCCATCCGCTCCTGCAGTTGGTCGACCCGCTGCTCCAGCGCTTCGATCCGGTCCGGCAGGGCCTCCAGCTCCAGCTTCAGCTTGTAACTCAGCTTGGGCGGTCGCCGGTCGCGGCGGTCCGCTTGCGCCGCGGGTCGCGGCCGTCCGAAAGTGTCCCGGCGCGGGTCGTCCCGCTCGGTCAGCGCGCGCCCGCGGCGCGCCCAGTCGCTGTAGCCACCGGCGTAGCGGGTCACCCCGCGCCCGGCCTCGAAGGCCAGCACGCTGGTCACGGTGTGGTCCAGGAAATCGCGGTCGTGGCTGACCAGGATCAGGGTGCCCTGGTACTCCACCAGCCGCTGCTCCAGGACCTCGAGCGTTTCCACGTCGAGGTCGTTGGTGGGCTCGTCGAGCACCAGCAGGTTGCTGGGCCGGGCGAACAGGCGCGCCAGGATCACCCGGTTGCGCTCACCTCCCGAAAGCACGCCGACCTTGGTCATGGCCCGCCGGGCGCTGAACAGGAAGCCCTTGAGATAGCCGATGACGTGGCGATCCCTGCCGTTGATCCGGATGTAATCCCGGCCATCGCCGACGACGTCGGCGACCGTCCGTTCGGGGTCGAGGTGGCGGCGCATCTGGTCGAAGTAGGCGATCTCCAGCCCCGTCCCGAGCTTGACCGTGCCCCGGTCCGGCCCGATGCGGCCGAGCATGATCTGCAGCAGGGTGCTCTTTCCGACCCCGTTGTTGCCGATCAGTCCGATCCGGTCGCCGCGCAGGATCTTGAGATCGAGGCCGTCGATCAACGTCTCGCCGGCGTAGCCGTGGCTGACGTTGTGCAGCTCGATGACCTTGCGCCCGGAGGCTTCCGCTTCCTCGATGCTGATGCGCGCCTGCTGCTGCGGCTTCAGGCGGCGCGCCGCCTCCTCGCGCATCGCCTCAAGCGCCCGCACGCGGCCCTCGTTGCGCGTCCGCCGGGCCTTGATGCCCTGCCGGATCCAGGCCTCCTCCTCGGCGAGGCGCTTGTCGAACACCGCCTTGCGGTGCGCTTCCGCCTCGAGCCACTCCTGCTTGCGCCGCAGGTAGTCGTCGTAACCGCCCGGCCAGCTGCTCAGGCGGGTGCGGTCGAGCTCCACGATGCGCGTGGCCAGCCGGCGCAGAAACGCCCGGTCGTGGGTGATGAACAGCACCGCCCCCTGGAAGCTCCGCACCCGCTCCTCCAGCCAGCGGATGGTGGCCAGGTCCAGGTGGTTGGTGGGCTCATCGAGGAGCAGCAGCTCCGGGTTGGATACCAGGGCGCGGGCCAGCCCCACGCGCCGGCGCCAGCCCCCGGACAGCTCGCGCAGCCGCCGGTCGGGCGGAAGGTCGAGCTCGGTCAGCACGGCATCCACCCGCTGGTCGAGGTTCCAGCCGCCCTCCGCATCGATGCGCTGCTGTAGTGACTCGAGCTCCCGCAGCCCGGCCACGTCGGGGCCGGAGGCCGCGAGCTCGCGGTACTCGTCGATCAGCGACCCCAGGTGCGAAAGCCCGGCGCCTACATAGTTCCGCACCGTCTGCTCGAGCGAGGTCGGCAGTGACTGCTCCAGCTGGCTGATGCGCAGGTGGCGGCGGCGCCGGATCTCGCCCGCGTCGGGCTCCTGCTCCCCGGTGATCAGGCGCAGCAGCGTGGACTTGCCCGCACCGTTGCGGCCGATCAGGCACACCCGTTCGCCGGCGTCGATGGCGAGGGAGGCCCGGCGCAGGATCGGCTGGTCGCCGATGTCCAGGGAAATGTCGTCGATAGTCAGCAGGGTCATGGAGGGAGATTATACCGGCAGCGGCCCGGGCGCGGAGACCGGTCACGCCCGTTCGCGGCCGGTCCGGCACCACGTCGCCGTCGCCGCCATGTCCGCGGAGATTTCCTCCGGCGTCCTGGCCGATGCCTTCCGCTGCCCGGGGTCACCAGGCGTCGATCAGCGGCCGCTTGCGCTCGCCGCGCGCGGCCGCCGGCGGCCGCGCGGCGAGCCCGCGCGCGATCCAGCGGCGCGACTCGACCGGGTCGATCACCTCGTCGATCTCCAGATAGGAAGCCATGTTCAGCGCCTTGCCGTGCTCATAGGCGGCCGCCACCATGCGCTCGAACAGGCGCTGGCGCTCGTCGGGATCCTCCACCGCTTCGAGCTCCTTGCGGTAGCCCAGGCGCACCGCGCCTTCCAGCCCCATGCCGCCGAACTCGCCGGTGGGCCAGGAGACGATGAACAACGGCGCGTGGAAGCTGCCGCCGGCCATCGCCTGGGCACCGAGGCCGTAGCCCTTGCGCAGCACGATGGTGAACACCGGCACGCTCACGCTGGCCCCGGCCAGGAACATCCTCGCGGCATGGCGCACCAGCGCGGTCTTCTCCGCGTCCGGGCCGACCATGATCCCGGGCGTGTCGCAGAGCGTCAGCATCGGGAGGTCGAAAGCGTCGCACAGCTGCATGAAGCGCGCCGCCTTGTCCGCACCCTCGGCGTCGATGGCGCCGGCGAGGTGCTGCGGGTTGTTGGCGATGAGGCCCATCGGGCGCCCCTCGATGCGCACGAAGGCCGTGATCATGCCGGGCGCGAAACGCCGCCGGAGCTCGATCACCGAGCCGGTATCCGCGAGGATGTCGATCACCCGGCGCACGTCGTACACGCGCAGGCGGTTCTCCGGGATCACCCGGCGCAGCCGGCGCTGGTCCGCACAGTCCCAGTCCGTGACCGGTCCCTGGAAATACGACAGCAGCTGCTTTGTCGCCGCCACCGCCCCGGCCTCGTCCTCGACCACCAGGTCGAGCACGCCGTTGGCCTCCTGCACGCTTACCGGCCCGACCTCTTCCGGCCGGTGCACGCCCAGGCCACCACCCTCGATCATCGCCGGGCCACCCATGCCGATGGTGGTGTCGCGGGTCGCGACGATAATGTCGCTGCAGCCGGCGATGGCGGCGTTGCCCGCGAAGCAGCGGCCGGCGACGATGCTGATGCGGGGCACCAGGCCGCTCAGGCGCGCGTACTGCCTGAACGTCGGCACGTCCAGGCCGGCGACCGCGGCCGCGTCCGTGTCCCCCGGCCGACCGCCGCCGCCCTCGGCGAAGAAGAGGATCGGCAGCCGCCAGTCCTCGGCCAGTCGCAGCATGCGGTCGGTCTTCTTGTGGTTCATCTTGCCCTGGGTCCCGGCCAGCACGCTGTAGTCGTAATGCAGCACCATGCAACGCGACCGCGTCTCGTCGAACAGCGCGCCGTTGACCGTGCCGACCCCCGCGATCAGGCCGTCGGCGGGCGTGTTGCGGATCAGGTCGTCCAGCGAGCGCCGGCTGCGCTGGGCGGCGATCGCCAGCGGGCCGTACTCGATGAAGCTGTCCGGGTCGAGCAGGTCGGCGAGGTTCTCCCGGGCGGTGCGGTGGCCCACCTTGCGGCGGCGCCGCACGGCCTCCGGCCGGTTCTCGTCCAGCCCCAGGGCGTGGCGGTCGAGGACTTCCTGCAGATCGGGGCGGATGGCGTCGGGGTCGACGTCCTCCTCCTGCCCGGCCTCGGGCCCGGCGACCTCCGAGGGCGCGACGAACAGCAGCGGCTGCGCCTCGAACACGTTGTCGCCGGCGGCGGCGGCGATCCGGCGCACGCTGCCGCCCTCCTCAGCCGCGACCACGTACTCCATCTTCATCGCCGCGATCACCGCCAGCTGCTGGCCGGGATGCACCAGGTCGCCCTCGGCCACGTCGATGCTCACGATCCGGCCCTGCATCGGCGCGCGCACCGGCTCGGTGCCGGCGGGTGCCTCGGCCGCCACTGCCGGGGCGGGCTCGCCCGCGCCTTCGCCGCCGCTGAAGTAGCGCCGGGCGTGCGCGTCCGGGGGGGCGAGCAGGGCATCGAGGTGGTCCTCGACGAAGCGCGTGTAGATCCGGTGGGCGACGAAGTCCTCCTGGCCCAGCAGGTTGTACAGGAACGGGAGGTTGCTGGCGACGCCCTCCACGCGGAACTCGCTCAGGGCCAGCCGGGCGCGGGCGACCACCTCGCGGTACCCGCCGCGTCCGTGGGTGATCAGCTTGGCCAGCAGCGAGTCGAACGCCGGGCTGGTGGTATAGCCGGCGTAGCCGAAGGTGTCGACCCGAACGCCGGGTCCGGAGGGCGGCTCGAAGGCGGTGAGGGTACCGCCCGAGGGGTGCACCTCGCCGTCGTCGCCGATGGTCTCCAGATTGACCCGCAGCTGGATCGCGTAGCCGGCCGGAGCCGGAACGTTCTCCTGCCGCAGGTCCAGGTCCGCCAGCGTGGCCCCGCCCGCCAGGCGAAGCTGGGTCTTGACCAGGTCGACCCCGGTCACCTCCTCGGTGACCGTGTGTTCCACCTGCAGGCGCGGGTTCGCTTCCATGAAGGCGAACACCGGGGCATCTTCGGGAGCGTCGGCATCGACCAGGAATTCGAACGTGCCCAGGCTGGCGTAGGCGGTCTCGCCGGCCATGCGCAGCGCGGCGTCGGTGAGCTGCTCGCGCAGCACCGGGGTCAGCGCCGGACTGGGCGCGACCTCCACCAGCTTCTGGTGGCGCCGCTGAATGCTGCACTCGCGCTCCCCGAGGTGGATCACCTCGCCGGTGCCGTCGCCGGCGACCTGCACCTCGAGGTGGCGCGCGTGCCGGATGAGCCGCTCCAGGTACAGGTCCCCGTTGCCGAAAGCCGCCTTCGCCTCGGATTGGCAGCGCCGGAAGGCATCCTCCAGCTCATCCGGGTGATGCACGGCGCGAATGCCGCGGCCGCCACCGCCGGCGAGCGCCTTGACCATCACCGCCGCGCCTTCGCCCAGCTCCTCCAGGAACGCGCGCGCCTCCCGCAGGCTCGTGGGGCCGGCGGTGCCCGCCAGCAACGGCACCTCGCAGCGCCGTGCGAGCTCCCGGGCGCGGGACTTGTCCCCGAACAGCTCGAGCGAGGCGGGTTCCGGACCCACGAAGACGATCCCCGCGCCCGCGCAGGCACGCGCGAAGGCGGCGTTCTCGCTGAGAAAGCCGTAGCCGGGATGGATCGCGCCGCAGCCGGCCTGCCGCGCGATCGCGACGATGCGTTCGGCGTCGAGGTAGGCGGCAGGCCCGCTGCCGCCCAGGGCGATCGCCTGGTCGGCGACCGCCAGGTGGCGGGAACGGCCGTCGTCGTCCGAGTAGACGGCGACGGTGGGGATGCCGAGCTCGGCGGCGGCCCGCGCGATCCGGATGGCGACCTCGCCGCGGTTGGCGATCAGCAGCTTGCGAAGGCTCATCGACAGTGGTGCTCGCTTCCGGTGGTGTGCGGATGGTGTTTGGCACGGGCGCGGCCGCCGGCGGAACACCGGACACGGCCGCGGTCCTCCGTGGCGAGGAATGCTCGGGAGTGCGGCCGCGCGCCCCGTCGTGGAGCGGGTGCAGCGCCCGATTCTACCCGCGGCGCGCGGAGGGGGACAGGGCATGCCGGCCCGGATCGGGCTTCGCACCCTTCGGGAAGATCGGTAAAGGAAGGGCGGCGCCCCGATGGGAGGCACCGCCCGGGTTTCGTCGGCCGGCCGTCAGGGCTTCGGCGGCGGCTTCACCGGCGGCAGGTTGAGGACGTACTTGGCGATGGTCTGCGCCTGCGCCTTGCTCAGGTTGGGATGCGAGGGCATGGGAATGCTCCCGGTCCACGGCTCCCAGTAGCCGGTGCCGCCGTTGATGATGAAGTTGGCGACCGTGTCGACCGCGTCCTTCTTGCCCTGGAAGTGATAGGCCACCCAGCCGAAGGCCGGGCCGACCAGCTTCATCCGGTCCTTGTGGCAGGCCCGGCAGCCGTTGGCGTTGATCAGCTGCTTGGCGTTCTCGCTGGCGTGCGCCGGCATGGCGATGGCGGCGGCCAGCGCGAGCGCAAGCGCGGGGACAATTGTCTTCAGCATTTCCGGTTCCTCGGTATTGATGCTTAAGGCAGGACCCGTCCCGGCGTCCTGCAGGGCGGGGACGGGCGCGCGCCCGTCCCCGCCGTCAGGCCCGGCTCGCGGCTACCAGAGTACCCACGCGGTCAGGTACAGCGTGTCGTTGTCGGACGCGCTGCGGCCCGTGCCGTCGTAGTTGCTGCTGGAGCCGTTGAACTTGTTGTAGTGGATGTACTGGGCCATCAGCTGCACGTTGTACGTCGGCAGCCAGGTCCACTGGGCGATGAAGCCGCTGCTGTCCGGCGAGTTCGTCCGGCTGCCGGTGTACACAACAGGATTCGAGTTGCCCCGGGTCTGGAAGTAGCCCAGGGTCGGCCCGTAGCGCTCGTGCCAGTAGTACTGCGCGTTCACCTGCAGCGTGTTGAGGTGGTTGTCCGGGTGCGCCGGATCAGTGGCGTCCAGGGTCTGCGACTCATGCACCAGCATCGCCCGCGCGGTCAGCGACGAGTTCGACGGCGCCAGCAGCTGGTACTGGCTGTCCAGCGCGTAGTCCGTGTACTTGTCGGTCGTCCCGGTGACCCCGGTGGGGTAGACCTTCTGGGCGTAGCCGAAGGTGCCCACCTCGAACGAGTTGGTGTAGTTGTTGGCGGTGTTCCAGTCGTTCTGCCAGGCGAGGCGCCAGTACGGTGCCACCCCGTTGATCACGTTGCTAGCCGTGGAATCCAGCGGTAGCGGTTGGCCGACCTGGGCCGAGCGGTACGCGCCGGCTTCGGCATAGATGCTGTTGTTGAACCAGGCGTAGGCGGTCACTCCGGCCACCGCGCCGCCGAGATCCATGATCTGCGGGCCGGCCGCCGGACCCGGAGCGTAATCCGAACTCAGGAACGGGTAGCCCCAGGCCGGGGTGCTGTTCCAGGGGTCGGTCACGGTCGGGTTGTTGTTCAGCGACACGCCCCAGACCACCGGCATGCTACCGAGCTTCGCGTCGTTGGCGTAGCGGATGTCGGTGTTGTCCATGCTGAACTTGTCGTCGGTCTGCGTATACGTGTACTGCAGGAACGCGCCCATGTGGCTGGAGATCTGCCCGGCGTAGAACAGGCTGAGCTGGTCGGGGAAGGCGACCGAACCGTTCTGGGTGTGCGACTGCGCCTTGTTCGTGAAGGTGTCCGACATCAGGATCATGGCGGACATGGGCGCGAACGGGCCGATGTCCTCCTTGGGCGTGTGCTGCGGCGTGGACGGCTTGAACGACTTCGAGCTCATCACGTAGCCGTGCAGCTTGAAGTAGCGCCCGAAGGGCTTGAGCTGTGGCGGCACCGTATGGCACGCGTTGCAGGACAGGCCGGTCTGGCGGGAGTAGCTGGGTACCGCCCACGCGCTTTGTGCGAACGACGCCAGCGCCAGGAGCAAAGCGCTCCCCAGCACCGGCAGCAGGCGTGCTCTCAAATCCATCGACTTTCCTCCTGGCTCGCCCCGGCAACGGCCCGACCGCGCAGGCCGCATACCCGGACGGTGGGTTGCGTTGTTGCGACGTTTCTTACCCTGTTGGAAATCTGAACCTTCCCTGAACGGTGCCTACTATAGTGCGATATCGCCCCCCCGGAAGATGATCTGGATCAAGTCAAGGAAACGCTCCGCGCGTGGGCCCCCGCGCCGGCGCACCGCTCATGTGGTCGAAAGATAGAAGACCAACGGACTCCACGCAAGACGAGCCCGGCCCGAGCCACAAGCCCGCCGGGCCCCTTGAGCGCGCAGCGCGCAGGGAACGTCAGCGCAGTCCGGGGTCGTGGCCGGGATCGGCCGCCCGGATTCCGCATCCGCGGTATCCGGGCGAGATGCTACATCCCGATCAGGTCGGCCTTGCGCACGGTGTTCTGCAGGACCCGCACGGATGCGGCGTCGACCATGATGCCGTCGACCGCGAGCGCGCCCAGCCCCTTCTCCTCGGCCTCGGCGTAGGCCCGGCACAGGCGCCGGGCGCGGTCGACCTCTTCCTGCGTGGGCGAAAAGACCTCGTTGCCCAGGGCGATCTGACTCGGGTGGATGGCCCACTTGCCGGCGAAGCCCAGGGTCGCGGCCCGGCCGGCCTCGCGGCGGTAGCCGTCCGGATCGCGGAAGTTGGCGTAGGGCCCGTCGATGGCGTCGATCCCGGCGGCGCGTGCGGCGATCACGATCTTGTTGCGGGCGTAGTGCCACAGGTCCCCGGGATAGCCCCCGCTGGTGCCGCCGATATCCGCCACCCGGATGCCCTGCGAGGCCGAGTAGTCGCCCGGGCCGAAGATGACCGCCTCCAGCCGCTCGCTGGCGCGGGCGATGTTCTCCACGTCGATCATCGCCTCGACCTCCTCGATCAGCACCTCGAGGCCGATGCGCCGGGTCAGGCCCAGGGCCTGCTCCATCTGCGTCAGCAGGACGTCGACCCACCAGACGTCGCGGGCGGACTTGATCTTGGGCACGATCAGGATGCCCAGCGATTCGCCGGCGCCCTCGACCACCTCGATGATGTCGCGGTAGGCGTAGGGGGTCTCGAGATTGTTGATCCGCACCGCGCGGGTCTTGCCGCCCCAGTCGAGGCCGTTGAGCGCCTCGACCACCCCGGCCCGGGCCCCGGCCTTGGCGGCGGGCGCCACCGAATCCTCCAGGTCCAGGAACACCAGGTCGGCGTCGCTGGCCGCGGCCCTGGCCATCATCTTCTCGCTGCTGCCGGGAGTGGACAGCTCCGATCGACGCAGTCGCATGTTCGGTTTCCTCGGTTGTCGAAAATCCCAGCATCACGCTGGTGCCGGCGACCACGGCATCCGCCCGGGCCATCGGGATCGTCATCGCCGCCCGGTCCGGATTCGTCCCGCCCTGCCGCGCCCCGCCGCGGCGCCTTGCGCGGTCAACGCGCCGCTGGCGCGGCTTCCGGCGGCAGCACGCCGGATGCCGCTGCACGACCGGACAAGGATCACGCCGGGTTGCCGGAGAGAAGCTCCACCGCCACGGGCGGCGCGCTTTTCAACGTCTGATAGACCACGCAATAGCGCTCCGTCAGTTTCTGCAGCGTCTCCAGCTGCTCCGGGCCGGCGTCACTGTCCACGTCGAAGCGCAACCGGATCGCCTTGAAGCCGACGGGTACTGCCTTGTCCAAGCCCAGTGTGCCGCGGAAGTCCAGGTCGCCCTCGGCATAAACGCGGCCCCGCCGCACGTCGATCTCCAGTGCCGTGGCGACGGCGCGCAGGGTCACGCCCGCACATGCCACCAATGCCTCGAGCAGCATGTTGCCGGAGCAGGCCAGCTGACCGTCACCGCCCGTGGCGGGATGCAGGCCCGCTTCCACCAGGGCCTTTCCGGTTTCGACCCGGCAGCTGACACCTTCGGCGTCCAGCTCGCCCTGGGCCGTGAGCGTAATGCCCGCCGCCTCGGGGGCGAACCGGTACTTGTCCTTGAGCGGCGCCTGCAACTCGCGCAATGCCTTGGCATCCATCGGTCGTCCCCCGCTTCACTGGTATGCCATTCCACTTATACCCCAGTTGCGGCCCGACCGGTGCGCACGCGCAACGCGGGCGGCCCCGGCGGATGCCCCCGGATTGCGCTGCCACGCCATGCGGCCTACGGCGGGCCCCGGTCGTCCCCCAACGCCGGCCCGACCACCCCGGCCCGGTGCAGGGCGCGGATCTCGGCGTCGCTGTAGCCGATGCCCCGCAGCGTCTCGTCGCTGTCCTCGCCCAGCAGCGGCGCCCGCCGCGTGGCGCTGCCCGGGGTACCGGTCAACTTGATCGGGTTGCCCGCCACCGTCACCGGCGTGTCGCAGCCCGGGTGCTCGACCTGGACCAGCATCTCGCGGGCCGCCACGTGCGGGTCGCGGAAGATGTCGGCCACGGTGTTCACCGGGCCGACCGGCACGTGCCCGCCGAGCACCTCGGTGATCTGCGCGCGGCTGCGCACGCCGGTCCAGTCCGAGACGATGCGGCGCACCTCACCGCCGTGGACCAGGCGCTCCTGGTTGGTGGCGTAGCGGGGGTCGGTGCCGTGCTCGGGGCAGCCCATCCGGGTGCACAGCGCGCGCCACTGCTCGTCGCGCGGCGCGGCGATCGTCACCCAGCCGTCGGCGGCCGGGAACATGTCGAAGGGGCACAGCAGCGGATGGGTATTGCCCTGCGGGCCGGCCACGGTCCCGGTGTAGGAGTATTGGTAGACCGGGCGCTCGCACAGCGACAGGATGCCGTCGACCATGGACACGTCGACCATCTGGCCCTCGCCGGTCTCCCGCGCGTGCGCCAGCGCGGCCAGCAGGCCCACGGCGGCCAGGGTGCCGGGGAACACGTCGCCCACCCCGGGACCGACCTTGGTGGGCTGCCCGGCGTCGGGCCCGGTGATCGCCATCAGCCCGCCCATGGCCTGGGACACGACGTCGTAGGCCGGCCAGCTCACGCAGGGGCTGTCGCCGGTACGCGGGTCGCCGAAGCCGCGGATGCAGGCGTAGACCAGGCGCGGGTTGAGCTCGTGCAGCGTCTCCCAGGACAGGCCCAGGCGGTCCATCACGCCCACGCGGAAGTTCTCCACCAGCACCTCGGCCTCGCTCGCCAGGCGCCGCAGCACCTCCCTGCCCCGCTCCTGGCGCAGGTCCAGGGCGAGGCTCTTCTTGTTGCGGTTGATGCTCTGAAAGTAGCCGCCGTAGGCGCGCAGCCGGTCGTCCTCGCGGAACGGCCCGCCGGGGCGCGTGTTGTCGCCGGAGAGCGACTCGATCTTGATCACCTCCGCGCCGAGCATGCCCAGCAGCAGGGTGCAGTAGGGCCCGGCCAGCATCTGGGTGAGGTCGATGACCTTCAGCCCGGCCAGCGGCCCGCCTCCGGCGGTGCTCATCGGGCCGCCTCCCGGCGCCGCAGCAGCACCCGCCGCTCGCCCTGGAACACCAGCCGGCGGTCCTGGTTGACGCCGTAGTGGCGGAAGCGCACCTCGCCGGCCCCGGGGCGGTCGCCGTCGTGCTTGTCCAGCACCTCGCTGTAGGCGTAGAGCGTGTCACCGTGGCGCACCGGGGCGAGGAACCGGACCTTGTCCAGGCCCAGCTCGGCCACCGCCTGCTCGGCGGTGTCCTCGCTGGCCAGGCCGATCACCATTGCGGCGGTGATGCCGCCGAAGGTGATGCGGGTGGCGAAGGGCGTGCCGGCCATCGCGTCCTCGTTGAAGTGTGCCTGGGCGGTGTTCATCACCAGGTTGGTCAGCAGCACGTTGTCCATCTCGGTCAGGGTCTTGCCACGGGCGTGGGCGTACACCGCGCCCACCTCGAAGTCCTCGTAGCAGTTGTCGCGGCCGGTCAGGGCGGGGGGTCGCGCGTGGCTCATGGTCAGCGTCCCAGGATCCGGTCGGAGATGATCCGTTTCTGGATCTCCGAGGTGCCCTCGAAGATCCGGGTCAGGCGGGCGTCCCGCCAGTAGCGCTCGATCGCGAAGTCGGTGGTATAGCCGGCGCCGCCGTGGATCTGCAGGCCCTCGCTGGTGACCTCCTCGGCCATGTCGCTGGCGTACAGCTTGGCCATGGCGTTGAGCGCCGGGTCCGAGCGGCTCGCGTCGATCTCGCTGGCGGCGTGGTACATGAGCTGGCGGGCGGTCTCGATGCGGGTGGCCATCTCGGCGATCTTGAAGCGGATCGCCTGGAACTTGCCGATCGGCTGGCCGAACTGCTCGCGCTGGCCGACGTACTCGATGGAGTCCTCCAGCGCGCCGCGGGCCAGCCCGATCGCGCGAGCCGCGGTGTGCACCCGTGCCACTCCCAGGTTCTGCGCGGCCAGGTAGAACGCCTTGCCCTCCTCGCCCATCAGCGCCGAGGCGGGCACCCGGAAGTCGTCGAAGGCCAGCTCCCAGGTCTTCCAGCCGCGGTAACCGATCTTGCGCACCGCGGTGGCGTTGATGCCGTCCGGGAAGCTGCCCCGCTCCTTCTCGATGTGGAACACGCTGATGCCGGCGTGGCGCCGCTTCGGGTCGACCTTCGGGTCGCTGCGCGCGAACAGCGTGATGTAGTCGGCGCCGTCGGCGAAGGTGCACCACATCTTGGAGCCGTTGATCACGTATCCGTCGCCGTCGCGCCGGGCGCGGCAGGAAATGTTGGCGACATCGGAACCGGCGTTGGGCTCGGACAGGGCGAAGGCGCCCAGGTACTCCCCGCGGGCGACCTTCGGCAGCAGCTCCTCGCGGCGGTCTGCCGGGAGACCGCCGAGGGCGCTGGCGCGGGCGATGATGCTGGCCACGCTCATCCACCCGCGGGCCAGCTCCTCGGCGATCAGGCAGTACTCGAACACGCCCAGGCCGAGACCGCCGTACTCCTTCGGGATCATGATGCCGAAGAAGCCCATGTCCGCCATCTTCTCCCGCAGCGACATGGGCATGTCCCCGCCCTCGGGATCGAGGCGGTTGGCCACGGGCAGCACCTCGTCCATGGTGAAGCGGCGCGCCGCTTCCCGGATCATGCGACGCTCGTCGGTGAGATAGCCCTGCGGGGCGCCTTCGGTCTCGCTCATTTGCCGGTATTTCCCTTGCGGATCATGTTGCTGCGGCGGAAGTGGATCACCCGCTCGCCGCGCTGGTTGAAGCCCTCGGTGTACCAGGTGACGATGCCGGCCCCCGGGTGACTTGCGGACTCGCGCCGGTCGACCACCTCGCTGCGGGCGGTGAGGGTATCGCCGGCGTAGACCGGTTTGCCGTATTCCAGGCCCTCCGCGCCGAGGAACGCGCCCCCGCCCTCGCTGAGGTCCTCCACCGACAGCCCGAACACCGTCAGGAACACCAGCAGCGGATTGACCGGCGTGTCGGGGTGGCCGTCGGCGCGCGCGTACTCGCGATTGAAGTACAGCGGGTTGTAGTGGAGCGTGAGGGAGTTGAACAGGCCGTTGTCGCCCTCGGTCAGCGTGCGGCCCCAGTGATGCTCGAATCGCCGCCCGGGCTCGAAGTCCTCGTAGACATGGCCCTTCGGCCAGGGCCGGGCGCGGGTCAGCAAGTCCTCCACGTCGGTGCTCATGGCTGGGCTTCCTCGGGGGTCCGGGCGCGGGCCGCATCCAGCAGCCGGCGAGACCCTGCCGGCAACAGCGCGACGGCGGATTGCTCCGATTGCATACCCGGGGTCCGGTGGTGTCAAGCGACCCCGGGCGCACCGTTCGGGCGCCGGGGCGCGCGAATATCGGCAGCGCCACGCAGCCGTCCCCGCTCGCGCGAGGCCACGGCCGCGGCGACGATCACGCTTTCCCGCGCCGTGGCCGTCAGACGGTTGGCCGGCCGGCGACGTACAGGGTCTGGCCGGTGACGTAGCCGGCCTCGTCGGAGGCGAGGTAGGCCACGGCGGCGGCGATGTCCTCGGGCACGCCCACGCGCTTGATGGCGTTGGCCTGGGCAGCGGTCTCCTTGAGCTGCTCGGGCGAGATGTTCCGCCGCGCGGCCAGCTGGCGGGTCATGGCGGTGTCGATGAAGCCCGGCGCCACGCTGTTGACGTTGATGTTGAACTTGCCCAGTTCCAGCGCCAACACCCGGGCCATGCCCTGCAGGCCTGCCTTGGCCGAGCCGTAGTTCACCTGGCCCGGGTTGCCCAGCGCGGCGCGCGAGGACATCAGCACGATCTTGCCGTACTGCTGTTTGACCATGTAGGCCTGCGCCGCGCGGCAGCAGTAGAAGCTCCCCTTCAGGTGGGTGTCGATTACCAGGTCCCAGTCCTCGTCGGACATCTTGAAGATCAGGTTGTCGCGGGTGACGCCGGCGTTGGAGACCAGCACGTCGAGGCTGCCGAACCGGTCATTGACCCGCTTCATGCACTCCTCGACCTGCTCGCGGTCGCTCACGTCGCACTGCAGCGCCACGGTCGTCTTGCCGCTGCCGTCGATGTCCTCGGCCACTTGGCGCGCGGCGTCCAGGTTCAGGTCGAGCAGGGCGACACTGGCCCCCTCGGCGGCGAGCCGCCGCGAAATGGCCTCGCCGAGGCCTTGAGCAGCCCCGGTTACGACTGCGGTCTTGCCTTCATAGCGCATGTCAGTTTTCCTCGTGACGGAGTTGTGGGCGTTCGGGTTCGGGCAGTTTCAGGTTTTAGGTTTTTAGGTAAGAGGGTGCAGTGCCTCTTTCACGCTCGCTGCCCGTTGGGGAGCGCCTGTGCGCGATCCGGGACCGTTTCGCGCCGACTCGCCAGATCCGTGTCATCACCGTTGGCCGCGCTCTTACCTAAAACCTAAAACCTAAAACCACGCCTTGCGTCTCAATAAGTTACCAACATAAGCCCCGGTCGCTCAGGTTTGTTCCTGCCCCCCCTCCGGCGCCGGATTCTGATGCTGCGGCGCATGCTCCCGCTTGTAGACCATCACGTTGCGCTCGAAGGTGATGACCACCGTGCCGTCGGCCTTGTAGCCGGTGGTGCGGCAGCGGACGATGCCGACCGTCCGGCGCGAGTTGGACTCGCGCTTGTCCAGGATCTCGGTCTGGGCGTAGACGGTCTCCCCCTCGAACAGCGGGTTGGGCAGGCGTACGTTGTCCCAGCCCAGGTTGATGCCGTTGCGCGAGATGTCGTTGACCGTCAGACCGGTGACCAGGGCCAGGGTGAAGGTGGAGTTCACCAGCGGCTTGCCGAAGTTCGTCCGCGCCGCGTAGTGCTCGTCGAAGTGGATCGGGTTCGGGTTGACCGTAACCATGGTGAACCAGATGTTGTCGTTCTGGGTCACCGTCCGTCCCAGGCGGTGGCGGTGGATGTCACCGACCTGGAAGTCCTCGTAGAAGTTACCGGGGTCGCCCTCGCGGATGCTCATGGCTGCTCGTCCTCGTCCGGGTACTCGATCGCGCCGGCCGCGGCCAGGCGGGTGATTTCCTCGCTCGCATAGCCCAGCCCGGCGAGGATCGCCGCCGTGTGCTCGCCGGCGCACGGGATCGGATCCATGCGCGGCTCGACCCCCTGCGGCAGACCGGGCGGCAGCAGGGCCGGCAGGGTGCCGCCCGGCACGGCCACCTCCCGCCAGCGGTCTCGCGCCGCCAGCTGCGGGTGCTGCGCGAACTCCTCGATCGTGCGCAGCCGGGCGCGCGCGATGCCGATCGCCTCCAGCTTCTCCTCGGCGGCGTCGGTGTCCAGTGCCGCGAAAGCCCGGGCCACGATCGCCTCCAGCGCCTCGCGGTTGGCCACCCGCCGGGCGTTGGTGGCGAACCGGGCGTCGTCGGCGAGCGCCGCATCGCCCGGCAGCTCCGCGCAGAAGCGCCGCCACTCGCGCTCGTTCTGGATCCCGATCAGCAGCGTGTGCCCGTCGCGAGTGGCATAGGGCCCGTAGGGCGCGATGGTGGCGTGGCGGGCGCCGTTTCGCTTCGGCGCGCCCTGTCGGCCGCTGGCATAGTACATCGGCGCGCCCATCCATTCGCCCAGCGCCTCGAGCATGGAGATCTCGATCGCCCGGCCGACGCCCTCCCGCTCGCGCTGGAACAGGGCCGCCAGGATGGCGCTGTAGGCATACATGCCGGCGGCGATGTCGGCCACCGAGATGCCCACCCTGGCCGGTGTCTCCGGAGTGCCGGTCAGGGAGACCACGCCGCTCTCGGCCTGGATCAGCAGGTCGTAGGCCTTGCGCGTCGCATAGGGCCCGTCGGTGCCGTAGCCGGAGATGGCGCAGCGCACCAGGCGCGGGTGGCGCTCACGCAGCGCATCCGCACCCAGGCCCAGGCGCTCCGCGGCGCCGGGCGCAAGGTTCTGCACGAACACGTCGGCGTCGGCCAGCAGCCGCTCCAGGATCTCTCCGGCCGCCGGGTGCTTGAGGTCCAGCACCAGCGACTCCTTGGATCGGTTGAGCCACGCGAAGTAGCTGCTCTGGCCGCCCGCCCGGCTGTCGTAGCGGCGGGCGAAGTCGCCGCCGCCGGTACGCTCGACCTTGATCACGCGGGCGCCGAGGTCGGCCAGCTGCCGGGTGGCGTACGGCGCGGCCACGGCCTGCTCCAGCGCCACCACCGTGATCCCGTCGAGCGGGCGCATCAGTAGGACCTCGGCAGACCCAGGACGTGCTGGGCCAGGTAGGCCAGCACCAGGTTGGTGGAGATCGGCGCCACCTGGTAGAGGCGGGTCTCGCGGAACTTGCGCTCGACATCGTACTCGCGCGCGAAGCCGAAGCCGCCGTGGGTCTGCAGGCAGGCGTTGGCCGCTTCCCAGGAGGCGTCGGCGGCCAGCAGCTTGGCCATGTTGGCCTCGGCGCCGCAGCGCTCGCCCGAATCGTACAGCTCGGCGGCGCGGTAGCGCATCAGGTCCGCGGCGCGGATGTGCGCGTAGGCCCGGGCGATGGGGAACTGGATCCCCTGGTTGGCGCCGATCGGCCGGCCGAACACCTCGCGCCCACCGGCATAACGGCTGGCGGTCTCGATGAACCAGTCGCCGTCGCCCACGCACTCCGCCGCGATCAGGATGCGCTCGGCGTTCATGCCGTCGAGAATGTAGCGGAAGCCGCGCCCCTGCTCGCCGATCAGGTTCTCCGCCGGCACCTCCAGGTCGTCGAAGAACACCTGCGTGGTGTGGTGGTTGATCATGGTCTCGATCGGCCGGATCTCGACCCCCTTGCCCACCGCCTCGCGCAGGTGCACCAGGAACAGCGAAAGCCCCTCGGTGCGCTTGCTGACCTGGTCCAGCGGGGTGGTGCGGGCCAGCAGCAGCATCAGGTCCGAGTGCTGCGCGCGCGAGGTCCAGATCTTCTGGCCGTTGACCACGTAACGCTCGCCCTTGGGTACCGCCTGGGTGGAGATGCTGAGCGTATCGGTGCCGGCATCCGGCTCGGTCACCCCGAACGCCTGCAGCCGCAGGTCGCCGGTGGCGATCCCGGGCAGGTAGGCCTGTTTCTGCGCCTTGGAGCCGTGGCGCAGCAAGGCACCCATGATGTAAACCTGCGCGTGGCACACCGCGGCATTGCCGCCGGAGCGGTTGATCTCCTCGAGGATGATCGAGGCCTCGGTCACTCCCAGCCCGGACCCGCCGTACTCCTCGGGAATCAGCGCGGCCAGGTAACCGGCGGCGGTGATCTCGTCGACGAAGGCCGTGGGGTACTCCCCGTTGCGGTCCAGCTCCCGCCAGTAGGCCGGACCGTAGCGGTCGCAGATGCGACGGACGCCGTTGCGCAGGTCGCGATGTATCTCGTCGTGCTGGTTGGCCATCGCGTCTCCCGGAGCGAACACGAGTTGCGGGTTTTAGGTTTTGGCCAAGAGCGCGCACGCCTTCAGCCACCGGGAAGTCGAACAGCTGCCGGAACAACCCCAGGCCCGGCGCGACGGCCCGCTCGGGGGTCTTGCCCCGCAGCGGCCGGCGCGCGCCCTTGGGCCGGCCGGTGGTGCCCGAGCTGTAGAGCATCCGCTCTCCGGCTGATCCCCCGGTGGCGCCTCGTAGTCAGCGAAGCCTTCGCTTCCGGCGCCCTCCAGCGGGACTTGGCATTCGCTTCCCGATGCCGCTCACTCTAGCAAGGGTTCCGGCGGCGCCGCACGGGCTCGCGGCCGGTTTGCTCCATCCGTTACACTGGAGCCATGAAACGCCAGGCCAGCGCCTATGGGCGCCGCAAGATCCGGATTCCCCGCGCGCAGCGCCTGTCCGCCTGCCGCTGCGGCGGCATCTGCAGGGACTATCCGCGTTGTCGCCACGAGCCCCAGGACCGGCCTCCACGGCCCCCGAACGGGAACCAGAGTTCCGCTTCCGGCTGAGCCGGCGCGCGCCGGTCGGGGCTCAGACCGCCTCGGCGGTGGCCAGTCCGGCCATGCCGTTCAGGCGGTCGCGGATCAGGCCCCGGGCCTCGGTGACGATGCGACTGACCAGCTCGCTGCAGCTCGGGATGTCGTGGATCAGGCCCTGGATCTGGCCCGCCGACCAGATGCCGTAGTCCGGGTCGCCTTTCTCATAGACCACCGCGCCGCGCTTGCCGGACACCAACGGCGCCAGGTCGTCGATGGTGGCGCCGCCCTCGCGCTCGATGGCGACCACCTCCTCGGCGACCTTGTTCTTCGCCACCCGCGAGGTGTTGCGCAGGGTACGGAAGATGAGCTCCGTGGCGCGCTCGTCGTTGGCCACGATCTGCTCCTTGATCTTCTGGTGGATGGGCGACTCTCTCGTGCACATGAAGCGGGTGCCCATGTTGATCCCATCGGCGCCGAGCGCCAGGGCCGCGACCAAGCCCCGCGCGTCGCCGAAGCCGCCCGAGGCGATCAGCGGGATCGCCACCTTGTCGGCCGCCGCCGGAATCAGGATCAGGCCCGGCACGTCGTCCTCGCCGGGGTGGCCGGCGCACTCGAAACCGTCGATGGAGACGGCGTCCACGCCCAGCTTCTCGGCCTTGATCGCGTGGCGTACCGCCACGCACTTGTGCACCACCTTGATGCCGTGTTTCTTGAACTCGTCGATGTGCTCCTGGGGATTGTTGCCCGCGGTCTCGACGATCTTCACGCCCGCCTCGATGATCGCCTGGCGGTACTCGGCGTACGGCGGCGGCTTGAGCGCCGGCAGGATGGTCAGGTTCACGCCGAAGGGCCTGTCGGTCATGCTCTTGCAGCGCTCGATCTCCCTGGACAGGTCCTCCGGGGTGGGTTGGGTGAGCGCGGTGATGAAGCCGAGCGCGCCGGCGTTGGCCACCGCCGAGACCAGCTCGGCCCGGCCGACCCACTGCATGCCGCCCTGCACGATGGGATGCTCGATCCCGAACATTTCGGTGATGCGCGTCTTGAACACGTTGGTCTTCCTCGTCGTTTCGCTGGATTTCGTCGTGGTCGAATGTCTTTGCCGGCGTACCGGACCGCCTGCCGCAGGCGCCCGGCGGCAATTCGCAAATGCGCTCGATTGTGCCACGAATCACCGGCCCGGTCAGAGAGCCTATTGCAGCCGCCTGGACAGGCCCACGGCGAGGATGTCCGCGCCGGGATCGTAGTGGCTGATGACGTGGTCGTGGTTGTGACGTTGCGTCGCTGCGACACGTCAAACCAACCGGCGGCAACCTGCAGGCGGCGCGGCCGCATGGCATGCGGTGGCCGGCTGAGCGCCGCCTTGCCGGTCACCCAGGCCTCGGCGGCGATCACCGCGGCGGCGAACGGGCCCGGGTTGAATGCGCGGGCGGGAGCAGCGA
>Ga0209921_1000131_pt1 | contig 26750 bp, 22 predicted proteins | sample SalPonF2_C_D2_MG_FD_185730 | JGI IMG/M metagenome (GOLD analysis project Ga0209921, IMG submission 185730) | Salt pond soil microbial communities from South San Francisco under conditions of wetland restoration - Salt Pond MetaG SF2_C_D2_MG... ...
GAGCAGCCCATGCCCAGGACCGCGACCTTGTCTTTGATGCCAGTAGCCATGCTCGTCTCCTCGCGCGGTCAGGCCGCGCCGGTATCGGGGATCGCTTTCCAGAAATACTTGCGGAAGCCGCGCCGCCGGTCGAAGTCCTTGATGCGGAACGCCAGGCGCACGGCCGTGCCGGAATCGATGGTGCCGGGATCGACGTCGGTGAAGTCCATCATCAGCCGCCCGCCTTCCTCGAACACGATCATGCCGTAGTGCTGCGGCGGGTCGGGGGAGTAGGTCAGGAAATCCGCGGACCAGGACTGCACCGTGCCGCGCTGCTCGGACATGCTGTAGGGCTGCTGGGTGTCGACCGCCTTGCACTCGGGATTGACGCAGATGCGGGTGCGCGGGTACTGCAGCGTGCCGCATTCGGCGCATTTGCCGCCGATGAACCCCTCGATCATGTCGTGCTTGCGGTAGAGCACGGTCAGCGGGGTGCGGTTGTCGGTTTCCGCGCGCATGCCCAGTTCCATGTCGACCAGGCCGTTGAAAGCCAGCCACTTCATGTAGTTCTCTTCCGGCCGGCGCCGCTCCAGTGAGCCGCTGATCCCGCGGCGCGCGGACTGTACCGCGGGCAGCAGGCCGGTGGTCTCGAGCACCATGGCGTCGCAGCCCTGGCCGAAGGACACCGCCAGGATCTTCTCGCCCGGGCTCGCCTGCTCGAGCGCGTGGCTGAGCATCACCAGCGAGTGTGCGGTGCCGGCCTCGCCGCACACGCCGTGCAGGGTGTCGTGCACCGCCTCGCCGTCGATGCCGCAACCGCGGGCGATCTTCTCGGGAAGACGGGGGAATACGCAGGGCATCACGAAGTGGGCGATGTCGGCGGCACCGACCCCGCTCTTTTCCAGCGCCCCGGCGATGGCCCGCGGCACGATCTTGGAATACCCCTCGTCACGGATCCAGCGCTCCTCCCAGGAGTAGTCGATTTCCGCACCCTCGCCGCGGAAGTGGTCGACGAAGTCGATCGTGAGGCTGTGGCTGCCCAGCAGATTCGCGATGGTGTCCCCGGTGCCCACGGTGAAGGCCGCGCCGGCATCCCCGAAGCGCATCTCCTGGACCGCCCCGGCACGCGTCTTGCGGTGCTCGCCGGCGGTGACCAGCGCGGTTTCGGCCGCTCCCCCCTGCACCGCGGTCAAGGCCTGGAGCAGGGCGCTGGAGCCGGCCCGCATCGACGACGTCACGTCCAGTGACGGGATGTCCTCCCGCAGGGCGAGCGCGGTGGCGACGATTGCCGCGTTCTGGCGGTCGGAAAACGGCATCGTGGTGGAGGCGAAGTACAGCGCGTCGACCGCTTCACGTGACGTGCCGGCGAGGCAGTCGCGCGCGGCCTCGACCGCCATGGTTACGCTGTCCTCGTCCCAGTTCGCCATGGAACGCTCGCCGACCGCCTGCCCCGCCAGGGATGGATTGAACCACTTGTTGGCGTCGGCGATCGCCTTGCGGCTGAGCCGCAGGCGCGGGACGTAGCCACCGTAGGAGGTGATGCCCGCAACATTGCTGCCTGTCATGTCCGGTCCTTTTGTCGGCTGAAGATCCGGGGGGTCGGCGGGTGCGGAACATCGCCGGCCGGTTGCGCCGCGCGCGACGCCTCCGCCAGGCGGATCTTCTCCAGAAGGCCGGCCCCTGAAGATTCATTCAAGCGTAGCGCCAGGCGGTATTCTCTAACAAGTGTTCGATGACGCGCGAGGGCGGGGAGCGGGGACCGCCCGGTGCGGTCAGCGATCGTCGCTCGGCGGGGGCGGCGGCGGATACCAGCTGCGGCCGCGTCGCCGGCGGCGCTCCCGCGCCTGCGGCACCGAGTCGCCGCTGGCGTACATGCACTGCTCGTAGGCGATGTCATAACGGTGCTGCAGGGTGGCGGCGGCTGCCTGCCCGTTGGCCGCCCCCACGCTGCCACCCACGAGCATGCCGCTGATCGCACCGTTCGCCGCCCCGTCGCCGTGCGGGGAGCCGAGCGACCCCAGGAATGCGCCGGCCGCCGCGCCGATGATCGCGCCGGACGCAGTGCTGTTGGCGGCGACCTCGGACGGGCGCGCCCCCACGCTGCGGGACGCGTACGCGCGGCAGCGGGCATCGTCCCGGCGGAACACCGCGTAGGGCATGCCCGGCGCCGGCATCACGGCGACGTCCGGGCCCTGCGGGACGCTGGCGCAGCCCGTCAGCAGGACGCCCCCGAGCCCCGCCAGCACGGCGACCACGGTCGCGGTCCACGGACGACCGGTCATGTTGCCGCGCTCACTGGCCCGACGGCCGGGCGGGGACCTTCTGCCAGCCGCCCGGGCACTGGTGCACGTAGGGGTAGTACTCGCCCGCGCCACGGCAGTAGTACCAGTACCGTGGCGGCGGTGGTGCGGCGGGTCCGGACTCGGCGGGGGTGGGCGCGGTCTGCAGCACGATCACTTGGCCGGGAGGTGCGTGTTCCGGGTAGAAGTACCAGGAACCGGCCACCGAGAGCCACCAGCCGAAGCGGCCGTCGTCCCACCCATGCACCCACACCCCCGGGCCGTGAAAGCCGAGGAAGAAACGGGCATCCGGGTCCCGGCGGTGGTGATCGCCCCAGCCGTTCCAGCCCCACCAGCGGTCGTGATCGAGCCAGTGGTGTCGGTCCTCTTCGCGGTGCTGGTGCCAGGCATAGCGCTGCCGGTTCATGCGTTCCTGCCGCTCGCGCAGCGCGCGCTTGCGCCGGAGCTCGCGCTGCCGGTCGCGAGAGTCGCGGTACCGCCGGGCGTCGTGATCGCGGTGCCTGGCACGGGCGGGGTGGCGGTCCGCGTGGCGGGCCCGCATCTCGATGCCGCGGTGCGAGTGCTGCTCCTGATGTCGCTCCCGGATCCGCTGCTCGTTCCGGCCGTGCCCGTGATCGTGGGGATCGGCGCGGCCCGGCGTCGACACGACCAAGCAGGCCGCGGACAGCAGCAACGCGGCCGGGAAGAGCGCGGATCGAAGCGTCCGGGGTCGGGTGAACAGATGGCGAGTCATTGCATGTCCTCCTGCTCGGCGTGCCGGTCCGGGGTCGGTGCAGCACACTCGAGACCAGTCTATCCGGGCGGGAGGCTGCGGAGGGTTACGGGGGCTGGCGGCCTGTAACGCTCTGTAACAGACGCTCAGCTGCGGGTAGCGGTTCCCGCGTCGGCCCGGCGGGGCAGCGTCAGGATCGCCTCGAGCCCGCCCCGGGGCCGGTTGCGCAGATCCAGGTCGCCGCCGTGCAGGCGCGCGATGTTGCGCGCGATCCCGAGCCCCAGGCCGGTGCCTCCCCAGTCGCGGCTGCGGGAGATTTCCACCCGGTAGAACGGTTCGAAAACCCGCTGCAGCTCCGCGGGCGGCATGCCGGGGCCTTCGTCCAGGACCCGCAGCACCAGCGCGTCCGGGCCGTCCTCGATGACGATGCGGGCACTGCCGCCGTACTTGATGGCGTTGCCCACCAGGTTTTCCAGGCAGCGTCGCAGGGCCTGCGGCCGGCCGGGATAGTGCGCCCGCGGCGCGCCGGACCGGCTCACGCGGTGCCCCACGCTGGTTTCGTCCTCGACCAGGCTGTCCACGAGAGCGAGCACGTCGATCTGCCGCGTTGCCTCGTGTCCGTAAGTGCCGCGCACGAAATCCAGGCTCGCCGAGATCATCGATTCCATGTCGTCGAGATCGCGCGAAAACCGGGCCTGGAGCTGCGCATCGGGGAGCATCTCCACCCGCAGCCGGAGGCGCGTCAGCGGCGTTTTCAGCTCGTGCGAAACGGCGGCGAGAAACCGGTCGCGCAGCTCCAGCGACTCCCGCAGACGCGCCTGCATGCTGTTGAACGCACGCGTGGCGTGCCGCATCTCCAGGGGACCCTTTTCCGGGAGCGGGTCCCGGGCGATGTCGTGTCCCAGGGCCTCGGCGGCGTGCTCGAGGATCCGCAGGGGCCGGGTAACCCAGCGGACCGCGATCACGCCGAGCACCAGCAGGGCGGCGAGCAGGGCCCCCGAGCTGACCACCAGCCGCAGGGGATGGCCCGGCAGCAGGGGCGGCGGACGGAACAGGAACAGCAGCCACTGCCCGTCCGCGAGCCCCACCTGGGTCAGGATCAGCTGCCGGTCATCCGAATCGCCGCGACCCGCGGGGAGGCCCGGAGCGTCCGGCGGCACGCGCATCACCGCGGTCGGCCGGGGAGCGAGCACGTCGTGCAGCGTCTGCGACAATCCGGACAGGTCGTCGGGCATCGCCCGGCCATGGCTCTCGGGGTAGCGTCGGGCACGCAGGAGCACGCGCAGGCGCGGGCGCGACAGCACGCGCGTGACGCGCCCGCGCTCGCCGGAGGGAAGGGCCTCCATCAGGCGCACCGTATCGGCCACGTGCTGTGCCCAGCGCTGGCTGTCGAAGCGGTGCAGCAGGCGACTGCGTTCGCGCAGCGTGAGCCCGAGGCTGAGCAGCTGCGCCACCACGAGGCCGGCCACCAGGATCAGGGTCAGGCGCCCGAACAGCGAGCGCGGCAGCAGGCGCATGATCAGGATTCCGTGGTGACGGGGACGGCCAGGACGTAACCGCGGTTGCGCACGGTCTTGACGATCCGGGGTTCGCGGCCGTCATCCCCCAGGCGCTGGCGCAGCCGGCTCACCTGCACGTCCAGGCTGCGGTCGAAGGGGCCGCTGTCGCGTCCATGAAGGTGCTGCATGAGCTGGTCGCGGCTCAGCACTTCGTTGGCGTGGCGGAGGAGCAGCAGCAGCAGCCGGTACTCCGCGCCCGAGAGCGCGATCACGGCACCGTCCGGGGCCAGCAGCTGCCGCGTAACGGTATCCAGGCACCAGCCGTCGAACAGGTAGCGCCGGGACTCGCGTTCGCCCGCAGGCTCGGCGGCGTGGCCGGCCCGGCGCAGGACGCTCCGGATGCGCGCCAGCAGCTCGCGCGGGTTGAACGGCTTCGGGAGATAGTCGTCCGCTCCCATCTCCAGCCCGAGGATCCGGTCGACCTCGTCACCGCGGGCGGTGAGCATCAGCACGGGTATTCCGGAGCGGCTGCGCAGATCGCGGCAAAGGGTCAGCCCGTCGTCGCCCGGCAGCATCAGGTCCAGCACGACCAGGTCGACCTCGTCCCGCTGCAGCGCGTCCCACATGCTGCGCCCGTCGGCAACCGCCGAGGCCCGGTAGCCGTTGCCGGACAGGTAGGTCTCCAGCAGCTCGCGGATCTCGGCGTCGTCGTCCACCACCAGGATGTGCGGCGTATCGTTCATGGGCCCATATATACAACAGGCCGAAGCCCGGGTGTCGTAACATTCTGTTGCCCGACCCCGGAACGTTACACGCCGTTACACGGCATCAGCTTCGGTTACCGCGCCCCGGCCCGAATCCGGATATAACGGGCACTTCCCCGTCGCACAGGAGATTCTGACATGCGAGCACTTCCCCTGCTGGTCGGCGCGGCAGCGCTGACACTGGGCGTGACCGGAACGACCGCGCTGGCGGCTCCCTCCGGCCAGCCCGCGTACGGGCCGCCGGGCACACACCGGACGTGGGGTCCGAAGGACATGCGGCGGCGGATCGATCACCGTCTCGAGCGCCTGCGCACCGATCTGCACTTGCACAAGGACCAGGAAGCCGACTGGCACCGGTTCGAACGGACGGTGAAGGGCCAGGCCGCCGCGGCGGGCAAGCGCTGGCGGGAGATGCGCGGTACACGGCCGCAAACGGCCCCGGAGCGTCTGGACCGCGGGATCCGTTTCACGCAGGAACGCCTGCGTGCGCTGCGCAGGCTGGAAGCGGTGGTCAAGCCGCTGTATGCGAGCCTGAGACCGGTCCAGCGCAGCGTGTTCGACCTGGAGTTCCGCCGGGGCGGATTCCGTCACGGCCACCATCGTCACTGGTGACCCCGGTGCGGGGTGCCGGCAGCGCCGGCGCCCCGCTCTGCTATCCTGCTGATGGTCCACCTTCAGCCCGGATCGCGCGACTCCGATGCCGACGTTCGATATCCATCCCCGGCTTCGCCAGGACTGTCACGTCCTCGGCCGACTCGATCTTTCCCATCTGCTGTTGCATCGCAACGCCGCCGTGCCGTGGCTCATTCTCGTCCCCGAGGTCGGGGAGGGACAGCTGCATCACCTGCAGCAGCGGGACCGGGACCGGCTCGCGCGGGAGTGCGACCGCATCGCCGCATTCGTCGAAGAGCGCTTTGTCTGCGACCGCGTGAACGTCGCCGCCATCGGCAACGTCGTGCCACAGCTGCACGTCCACGTGATCGGGCGTCGCGCCGACGATCCCTGCTGGCCGGGGGTCGTGTGGGGCCGCCTGGAGGAGGGGCCGGCCTGGAGCCCGCAGCAGCTCGCCGACCTGGCCGCGGCCGTTCCCGGCCTCCGGCCGGTTCCCTGACCGCATCAGCGTGCCGCGGACGCCGCGTCTGTCGCTCCCGCTGCGGCCGAGTGCCACCAGCCCCCGCCCATGGCCACGATCAGGCTGGCCGTGTCCTGCAGGCGCTGCGTGCTGGCCTGGATGTAGCCGAGCCTGGCCCGGGCGTAGCTGCGCTGGGCGTCGAGCAGCTGCAGCAGGTCGGATTTGCCGGCCCGGTAGCTGATGCGCTGCAGCTCCAGCGAGCTGCTCGCGTTGTCCAGCAGGGTCGTCTGGGCATCGATCAGCTCGGCATCGTGGGACAGCGCGCGCAGGCTGTCGGAGACCTGCTGGAATCCGGTCAGCACGGTCTGCCGGTAACTCGCCAGGGAGGCCCGGTAGGCATCGACGGCCGCACGCTTGTCCGCCCGCAGGGCACCACCATGGAAGAGAGGCTGCAGGGGCGACAGGGCAAGGTTCCAGAAGCGGCTCGCGCTGTCGAACAGCGTCCCGGTCGCGCCCGACTGCTGTCCGAGGGACGCGGACAGGGTGAAGCTGGGATAGAGGTTCGCGGTGGCGACGCCGATCGCGGCGCTGGCGGCGTGCAGACGGGCCTCGGCGGCAAGAATGTCCGGCCGCTGGCGCACCAGGGACGACGGCAGGCTCAGCGGTACCTGCGGCGGGAGAGTGAAGTCGTGCAGGCGGAACGCCGGGGGCGACCATTCTCCCGGCGTATGTCCGATCAGCATGGTGAGTGCGTGGCGTGCGGTGTCGCGCTGCTGCTGCAACGGCGGCAGCAGGATCTGGTCCGAGGCAAGGCTGGTTTCGGCGGTGATCACGTCGACACGCGCGGCCTTGCCCGCCTGGTATTTCTCCCGCACCAGGGCAAGGTTCCTGCCGTCGGCGTCGATGATCTCCCGGACCGCCCGGATCTGCGCACTCGTGGACGCGATGGTCAGGGCCTGGCTCACGCTCTGGCCGGTCAGCGTGAGCCAGGCCGCCGCCAGCTCGTAGCGGCTGACATCGGCGAGGGCCCGCTGCTGCTCGACGTTGCGCCGTATGCCACCGAAGACGTCGAGGCTGTAGCCCGCGTCCGCACTGAGCGAGTAGAGGTTGCCCACCGACGTTCCGGTCACGCCGGAGGCAGTGCCGCGCTGCCGCGCGGCGCGGGCACCCAGGTCGAGCTGCGGGTACAGCCCGCCGGCGGCCACGGCGACGCCTTCCCGCGCTTGCGCGAGCGTCGCACGGGCGGCGGTCAGGGTCGGACTGTCGGCGATGGCCTGTTTCAGAACGACGTCCAGCGCCGGGGCCTTGTACACGGTCCACCAGGTGTCGGAGATGCTGTGCCCCAGCCGGATCTCCTGGTCGCCCTGTCGCCGCGTGGAACGGATGCTCGTCGGCGTCGGCCGTGCGGTGTAGCGTTGCGCATGCGGTGCCGAGGGCGGAACGAAGTCCGGCCCGACGGCGCAGGCCGTGAGTGGGAGGACGAGCGCCAGTACCGGGAGACGGAGCAGGGCAGGTCTCCTGCGGCGTCCGTCGCGCGCGGCTTTCGTCTGGTGCAGCCTGGCGGTCATTCGTAGCGCAACGCCTCGATGGGGTTCATTCCGGCTGCCCGCCGGGCCGGGTAGTAGCCGAAGAACACGCCCACGGCGCCCGAGAACAGGAAGCCTCCTGCCATCGCGAGCGCCGAGAGCTGGGTCGGCCAGCCGGCGGTCAGCGATACCAGCTCCGAGACCACGACCCCGGCGAGGATGCCGGCGACGCCGCCGATGATGCCGAGCAGCACGGCCTCGACCAGGAACTGCAGGAGCACGTGGATGCGGCGGGCGCCGATGGCCATGCGCAGGCCGATCTCGCGCGTGCGCTCGGTCACCGACACCAGCAGGATGTTCATGATCCCGATGCCGCCCACCAGCAGCGAGATGGAGGCGACCGCCGCCAGCAGCACGCCCAGGATGCGGGCATTGCCGCGGGCCGCCTCGGCGATGTCGCTGATGTTGCGCACGTTGAAATCCAGCGTGTCGCTGTTCTGGATGTGGTGGCGGCGGCTGAGGATCCGGGTGACCTGGTCAATCGCGGACTGGACCAGCGCCGGGCTGCGGGCCTGGACGAAGATGATGTTGACGAAGCCGGTCAGCCGGGGCGGGGTGCCGAACGGGTTGACCGGCTGGCCGTAGATCCAGTTGCTGGGGGTCTCGGTGCTCGAGGGCGCGGCCACGCCGATCACCTTGCGCTCGGCGGTCGAGAACGGAATCATCACGGTGTCGTCCTGGTCGTGGCCGAAGCCGGTCTGCCCGCGGGCACTGAGCAGGCCCACCACCTGCATCGGCACGTTGCGCACCAGGATGGTGGCGCCGATGGGATTTTCGTGCGGGCCGAACAGGTTGCGATACACCGTCTGCCCGATCAGGCACACCCGCGCGGCCGCGGCCTCGTCCTGCCCGTTCAGGCTGCGCCCGGCGGTGACGGGCCAGCGGCGGATGCTGAAATAGGCCGGCGTCACTCCCTGGATTCCGGTGTTCCAGTTCTGGCCGCCGTACTGGATCTGGCCGGCGCCCCGGATCTGGTAGCTGACGTTGGCCACCGCCGTCGCTTCCCTGCGGATGGCCTCCGCGTCGGAAACGGTCAGGGTGGAGGCGCTGCCGAAGCCGCCCCGGACGCCGCCGGCGTGGGTCGCTCCGGGGAGCACCACGATCATGTTGGTGCCCAGCGCCTCCATCTGGGCGGCCACCGCGGCATTGGCGCCCTGGCCGACCGCCACCATGGTGATCAGCGCCGCCACGCCGATGAAGATGCCGAGCATGGTGAGGGCGGACCGCATCTTGTTGCGGAAGATCGCGCGGGCGGCCACCAGCAACGCCATCCCGGCCAAGGGCAGCGTGAAGCCCGCCTCCGGGAAAGGGGCCGTCTCGGGCGACGCCGGCGCGTGCTGTTCGGTCTCCCGACCCGCGTGGTTGTGCTCGTCCGAGATCACCTGGCCGTCGCGCATGGTGATGACCCGGTCCGCCCAGGCCGCCATGTCCGACTCGTGGGTCACCAGCACCACGGTCAGGCCGCGCTCCCGGTTCAGGACGCGCAGCATCTGCATGATCTCCTCGGCGGTGCGGGAGTCGAGGTTTCCCGTGGGCTCATCGGCGAGCAGCAGCACCGGGTCATTGATCAGTGCCCGGGCGATGGCCACGCGCTGTTGCTGTCCTCCCGAGAGTTGCCCCGGAGTATTGCCCGACCGCTCGCCGAGCCCCACGGCGGCGAGCGCCTGCTGGGCTCTCGCATTGCCGGTGCGCAGTCCGCCCGAGTACAGCAGGGGGAGTGCGACATTCTCCAGCGCGCTGGTCCGCGGCAGCAAATTGAAGCTCTGGAACACGAAGCCGATCCGCCGGCTGCGGATCCGGGCCAGTGCCGGCTCGTCCTGGGCGCCGACGTCGACGTCTTCCAGGCGGTAGCTGCCGGCGTCCGGCCGGTCGAGGCAGCCGAGGAGATGCATCAGGGTGGACTTGCCCGATCCCGACGAGCCCATGATGGCGATGAACTCGCCATGGGCGATGTCGAGGTCGACGCCGCGCAGCGCCTGTACCGACACGTCACCGGCGCGGTAGGTGCGCGTGAGGCCGCGCACCTGGATCAGTGGCTGCCGGGTCCCGGCCATCACGCGCGCCTCACAGCCGGAAAGGGCTGCGGCCGGGACCGCGCCCCCGGCGGGCCGCGCCGCCGGCCTCGTCCGTGATTACAGCGTCGCCCTCGTGCAGCCCGCCAGCGGTGATCTCTGCCCAGTTGCTGTCCTGCAGGCCCATCGTGACCGGTACAAGCACCGGCCGGCCGTCACGCAGGATCCAGACATGGGAGCCGCGGGAAGGGCCGGCGGGGCTCGCCTGGGCACCACCGGACGGTACCGGTCCGCCGGGCTCGAAGCGCAGCGCCTGGAGGGGTACCCGCAGGACGTTGCGGCGCTCCCGGGTGATGATGCGCGCATTGGCGGTCATGCCCGGGAACAGCTTCAGGTCGGGATTGTCAACGCCGATCACGACGTCGTAGGTGACCACGTTCTGGACCGTAATCGGTGCCTGACGGACCTGCGTGACCACGCCGTGAAAGGTGCTGCCGGGGTAGGCCTCGACAGTGAACTCGGCCTTCTGGCCGACGTGGGCGTCGCCGACGTCGGATTCGCTGACATTGGTATCGACCTGCATCTTGGTCAGGTCCTGGGCGATCAGGAACAGGGTCGGGGTCTGGAAGCTGGCCGCCACGGTCTGGCCGACGTCGACGTTGCGCGAGACCACGGTGCCGTCCACGGGCGAGATGATCCGGGTGTAGTCGAGGTTGACCTGGGCGGCCTCCAGCGCCGCCTTGCGCTGCTCGATGGTGGCCTTGTCCAGTTCCACCTGCGCCGTCGCCTGGCGATAGGCGCTGCGCTCGCTGTCGAGGGTGTCGCGCGAGACGATCCCGCGCTTGTACAGCGGGCGATCCCGCTCGTAGTTGGTCCTGGCGTACGCCAGGCCTGCCTGGTCCTTGGCCAGCTGCGCCTTCGCACTGGAGAGGTTGGCGCGGGCCTGGTCCACCGCCATACCGTACGGACGGGGGTCGATCCGGGCGCAGAGCTCGCCGGCCTTGACGCGCGTATTGAAATCGCAGGAGATCGACTGGATGCGGCCGGAGACGTAGGAACCGACCTGCACCGTCACCACCGGATTCACCGTGCCGGTGGTGATGATGGTCTGCACGACGTCGCCACGGCCCGCCCGGCTCGTGGTGTAGCTCGGCGCGGCAGGGCGTCCGCGCCAGTAGAGGACCGCGCCGGCCACGATCACGGCCAGGACCAGGGCGCCGATCCATGCGAGTCTTTTCATTCCGCTTCCATGTTCCCGCCCCGCGCTGTCTGCCGGGGCCTGCGAGCGAGATTCTAGCCGCGCAGCCCGCAAGGCGGTGTAACCGAACTTTTGCGGTGCGTAACGCAATGTAAGGCCGGCGCCGGCCGAACGCGCTGACCCTGGTCAATGGTCGGGACAGGCAGCCGCCCGCAGGCTCCGGAACCTGACACCGTCGCCGGGATGGCTAGTACAATGGCTTCCCCATCCGACGAGGAGCCGCGTGCCATGCCCAGATCCGAGCCCCGCGCCGTCCGTCTCGAGGACTACACGCCACCGGCGTTCCTGGTCGACGAGATCGACCTGTCGCTCGACCTGCACGAGGAGTGCGCCGACGTCCGCGCGCGGATGCTGCTGCGGCGCAACCCGGAGGCCGCCGACACGGCTGCCCCGCTGGTGCTGCGGGGTGAGCACCAGGAGCTGCTGGACGTGTTCCTGGAGGACCGCCGTCTGGACCCGGACGAATACCGTCTGGACGACGCCGGGCTGACCCTCGAGGCGGTTCCGGAGCAGTTCGAGCTGACCGTCGAGAGCCGCAACCGCCCGCAGGACAATACGGCCCTGGAAGGGCTCTACCGTTCGGGCGGCAACTTCTTTACCCAGTGCGAGGCCGAGGGTTTCCGGCGCATCACCTACTACCCGGACCGCCCGGACGTGCTCGCGCGCTTCACCACGACCATCGAGGCCGACCGGGCGCGATACCCGGTGCTGCTTTCCAACGGCAACCGCATTGCCGAGGGTGACGCCGGCGACGGGCGTCATTTCGTCACCTGGCAGGACCCGTTCCCGAAGCCGAGCTACCTCTTCGCGCTGGTCGCGGGGGACCTGGCCTGCGTGGAGGACGAGTTCGTGACCCGGTCCGGCCGGCGCGTACCCCTGCGTCTGTACGTGCGTCCCGGCGACGAGCCCAAGGGCCCGCACGCCCTGAAGTCGCTCAAGAAGGCGATGGCCTGGGACGAGCGGACCTTCGGTCTGGAATACGACCTGGACCTGTACATGATCGTGGCGGTGAGCGACTTCAACATGGGGGCGATGGAGAACAAGGGGCTGAACCTGTTCAACTCCCAGTACGTGCTGGCCAGCACCGAAACCGCCACGGACCAGGATTTCGAGAACATCGAGAGCGTGGTGGCCCACGAGTACTTCCACAACTGGACCGGCAACCGCGTGACCTGTCGCGACTGGTTCCAGCTGAGCCTCAAGGAGGGGCTGACCGTCTTCCGCGAGCACCTGTTCTCGTCGGAGATGCACTCGGCGGCGGTCCACCGCATCCGCAATACGCAGATGATCCGCTCGGTGCAGTTCCCGGAGGACGCCGGACCCACGGCCCACCCGGTGCGTCCGGACTCCTACTTGGAGATCAACAACTTCTACACGCCGACCGTGTACGAGAAGGGGGCCGAGGTCATCCGCATGCTGCACACTCTGCTCGGTCAGGACGGTTTCCGCCGCGGCATGGATCTCTACATCGGCCGACACGACGGCCAGGCGGCGACCATCGAGGACTTTGTCGGCGCCATGGCCGAGGCCAACGGGCGTGACTTCGGCCAGTTCATGCGCTGGTACGAGCAGGCGGGCACGCCCCGGGTCGAGGCACGCGGTGAATTCGACCCGGAAGGCCGCCGCTACCGCCTGACGCTGCGCCAGAGCTGCCTCCCGACCCCCGGGCAGTCGCGCAAGCAGCCGTTCCACATTCCCGTACGGACGGCACTGCTCGACCCGCGCGGGGAGCCGCTGCCGCTGCGCCTGGAGGGCGAGGACGAGGCTCCCGGCGAGCGGGTCCTGGAGCTGACCGCCGAGGAGCAGGTGTTCGAGTTCCGGGACGTGCCCGAGCAGCCCGTGCCGTCGCTGCTGCGCGACTTCTCCGCTCCCGTGTATCTGGACGCGGGGCTCTCGGAGGCCGAGCTGCATTTCCTGATGGCGCACGACCGCGACCCGTTCGGCCGCTGGGAGGCGGGCCACCAGCTGTTCACGCGCCTGCTCCTGGAACGCGCGAACGCGGGCGAGCCGGGCGGCGGCGTGCCGGCGGGACTGCTCGAGGCGGTCGCCGCGCTGCTGGAGGACGAGTTTGTGGACCCGTCCCTGGCGGCCGAGGCGCTGCGTCTGCCGGGCTTCGATTACCTTGCCGGGCTGATGGAGCCGGTTCGGGTGGAGGCCCTGGACGATGCCCGCGAACACCTGCGGGCCGGACTCGCGGAGGCCTTGCGCGACTCGTTCCTGCGCGTGTTCGAACGGTGCCGAGCCGACGGTCCGTACCGGTTCGATGCCGACGCCGTCGCGCGCCGCCGGCTGCGCGGGGCCTGCCTGTCGTACCTGGTGGCGGCCGGCGCGGGGCGTGGCGACATCCTGCAAAGTTGCGAGGTCCAGTTCGACAACGCGGACAACATGACCGACGCCATGATGGCACTCGCGGCACTGACGGAACGGGGCGACGCGGCCGGTGACCGTGCCCTGGACCGCTTCCACGAGCGCTGGCGGCACGATGCGCTGGTGCTGGACAAGTGGTTCGCCGTGCAGGCGGTATCCAGGCGGCCCGACGCCTTCGAGCGGGTGCAGGCGCTGTGCGCCCACCCGGACTTCGACATTCGCAATCCCAACCGGGTGCGGGCGCTGCTCGGCACGTTCTGCCGGGGCAACCCGCGCCACTTTCACCGTGCGGACGGAGCCGGGTATCGCTTTCTGGCGGACCGTGTGCTGGAGCTGGCCCCTCTCAATCCGCAGGTGTCGGCCCGTCTGCTGGGACCGCTGCGGGACTGGCGGCGCTACGAACCCTCCCGGAGCCGGCTGATGAAAGCCGAGCTCGAGCGGATTCTGGCCAGCCCGGAGCTGCCCAACGACGTTTACGAAATGGCCAGCAAGAGTCTCGGGCAGGCCTGACGGGGCGGTCGCCTATTCGGTTTCCCGCCAGGCCGGCGGCCGGCCGGCCGCCGCCACGCGGCCTGCCAGGTGGTGCTGCAGCTCACCCAGCACCGCCAGCAAACCCGCTTCCGGGTCGGTGGTCGCGCGCCGGCCCAGGTTGACTGCCCCGACCGCGGTTCCGCCCCGGGTCAGCGGCAGGTGCAGGTAGCTGTCGACCCGGGCGCTTTCGATGGAATCCCGTACCGGGGCGGGGCGCTCCAGCGGCCCGAGGTCGTCGGGGCCGTAGATGCGGATGCTGTCGAAAGCCCCGGTCAGCCGCACGCCGCGGGCCGAAAAACGCAGGGTTTGCGGGCCGCCGGCCTCGTCCACCGCGAGCTGGTGCAGGGACGCGGTCTCCCCCGGACCGGAGAACAGGGTGATGCCCGCCCACGCCGCATCCGGATCGAGCGCCAGCAGCAGCGGCAGCAGGCGACGGATCATTTCCTCGCCGGATGCATTCTCCAGCAGCACGCTCTTGATCCGGCTTGCGGTTTCCAGCAGCTCGTACTGGCGCCGATCGCGTCGTCGCTGGGTCAGGGCCCGGGTGACATCCTCCAGGATCAGGGCGGCGCCCGCGGTCTGTTCCTCCACGTCGTCCACCCTTGCGCCCTGCATCAGCACGGTTTCCTCGCCGTCCGGCGTGATCCGCACCGGGCGGTCGTCGATCCGGCGCCCGCGCAGGAGCTGCTGCAACAGCGCCTGCACCCCCCCCAGGAGATGCCCGGTTTCCGCATCGATCAGCGCGGGCGCGAGGGCCTCGCAATCGCTGGGGACGGCATTCTCCGGAAGCCCCAGGAGCTCGCGGGCGCGACGGTTCAGCAGGGTGAGCCGCCCGGCGGCATCGCAGGCGATCATGCCCTCGGCGACGCGGTCCATGCCCCGCGCGAGGGTGGTGTTCTCGGCCTCGAGCCGTGCCCGTTCGCTACGCTCGGCGGTGATATCCGAGACCACCAGCACCAGGCGGTACTCGCCGTCCGCCCGGAACATGCCGGCGCTCATGCGCATGTCGAAGCGGCTGCCGTCGGCCCGCCGGCCGACGGTGTCCAGCTGCAGCGCCGCCGGGTATCGTGCCAGCTGCTCCCGGTAGCCGCTCCTGAGACGTTCGTGCTCGGCGGGGTCGACGAAATCCAGGATGCTCCGGCCGGCGATCTCGCCGGCGGACTCGTGCCCGAACATGCGACACAGCGCCGGATTGCACGTCAGGCAGGTCTCCTGCCGCAGGACGGCGATGCCGTCCAGCGAGTTCTCGAGGATCGCCTGCAGGCGGAGTTCGCCGTCCCGTATCCGCCGTTGCAGCCGCGACAGCAGCCATCCCAGCGCGATTGCCGTGACGAACACGAACAGCACGCCGACGGACGTCTGCAGGATCCGGTTCACGGGGCCGGGCGGGATGGCGATATCGATCAGGTGCTGGCTGAGCATGATCCAGATGAATGCCGCCGTGCCGTACGCCAGCGGGATCTTGACCAGACCGAAATCGCCGATCCGGTCCGGCTGGTAGAACACCGGTGATTCCTGTTCCATCTGAGGTGCCGCCTTGACGAGACGGTCCGGAAGGCACCGCCTCCGGTCGTTGTCACGCCCGGCAAGGACCTGGTTCCGTGTCCCGGCTGAAGCAGGCGAGCAATTCCAGCAACGCGGACAGTCCGGACCGCGTCCCCTCGTTTCCGGCGGATCGGAAACGGCGATGGTCCGTCTCCACGCTTCCGCCGTTATTGTTTGACATATTGTCTGCCGTGGCGCGGCGTCCGTCCAGCACCGGCGCGGGCAGGGGAGCGTTCGTCATCGTTATGTCATAATCCGTTGTTGTAATCGTCCCGACCCGGAAATCAGTGCGGATGACATGGCCGAGCAGACGGTACTGGTAGTCGACGACGAGGAGTCCATCCGGCAGATGGTCGCCTTCGGCCTCGAGCGGGAAGGTTACCGTGTCGTGGGGGCCGCCGACGCCCAGGAGGCCCGCATCGCGATCGCGGACGACCGCCCGGACCTGGTGCTGCTCGACTGGATGATGCCGGGGGTGAGCGGTCTCGAGCTGGCGCGCTCCCTGCGGCGGGACGACAGCACCCGCGAGCTTCCGATCATCATGCTCACCGCGCGTGGCGAGGAAGCCGACAAGGTGCGCGGGCTGGACATCGGGACGGACGATTACGTCACCAAGCCGTTTTCCATTCGGGAGCTGGTGGCCCGGATCCGGGCCGTGATGCGCCGCGCGACGGCGGGCGGCGCCGAGGAGGTGATCGAGCGGGGCGGAATCCGCCTGGACGCCGGCGCCCACCGGGTGACGGTGGACGGGCAGGCCGTGCATCTCGGCCCGACCGAGTTCCGGCTGCTGCACTTCTTCATGTCGCACCCGGAGCGCGTGTACAGCCGCGCGCAGCTGCTGGACCGGGTATGGGGCCCCAGCATCTATGTCGAGGAGCGCACCGTGGACGTACACATCCGCCGGTTGCGCAAGGCGCTCACGGAACATGCCGCCGAACGCCTGGTGCAGACCGTACGAGGGACCGGGTATCGTTTCTCCGTGCAGGGCTGAGACCTGATGTCGCCCTGGGGCGTGGAAGCGTGGCGGCTGTTCGGCGTGTTGCTGGCCGGGGCCCTGGTCGGCCTGATCTTCGGCTCGGCGGGGTGGGGCATCGTGCTGGTCGGCGGCGCGTACTTCGCCTGGCAGATCCACAATCTCTACCGGCTGGAGCGCTGGCTGGGCGGGTCGCGCAGTCTCAATCCGCCCGAAGGCCCCGGCATCTGGGGCGTCATCTACGGCCATTTCTATCGCCTGCAGCGCCGCAACCGGCGGCGCAAGCGGCGCCTCGCCGCCATCCTGCACGAGTTCCAGCAGTCCACGGCGGCGTTTCCCGACGGTACCGTGCTGCTCACTCCGGACGGCAGCATCGTGTGGTTCAACGGTGCCGCCGGGCGGCTGCTGGGTCTGCGCTATCCGCAGGACGTCGGCCAGCGCGTGGCCAACCTGGTGCGGCATCCGCAGTTCACCGAGTACCTGCGCACGGGCAACTACGAGGATGCGGTCGAGGTGCCTTCGCCGGTGAACGAGGACATGACACTGGCCCTGCAGGTGGTGCCCTACGGCGACGAGCAGCGCCTGATGATCGTGCGGGACGTTACCCGGCTGCACAAGCTCGAGCAGGTGCGCCGCGACTTCGTCGCCAACGCTTCCCACGAGCTGCGCACGCCGCTCACGGTCGTCTCGGGCTACCTCGACAGCCTGCTGGACGAGCCCGAGGCGATGGCGCGCTGGAGCCAGCCGCTGCAGAGCATGCGTGAGCAGGCGGGGCGCATGGAGCATATCCTGGAGGACCTGCTGCTGCTCTCGCGCATGGAGGGCCCGGTGGACGCCATGCAGCAGCAGGACGTGGACATGCCGGAGCTGTTGGAGGCGGTCGCCGAGCAGGGGCGCAAGATCGCCGACGGCGCGCTCGAGATCCTCGTTCATGCTGAGGCGGGGCTGCGCCTGCGCGGGGCCGAGCGGGAGCTGCACAGCATTGCCGCCAACCTGGTCACCAACGCCGTGAAGTACACGCCTGCGGGTGGCCGGGTCGAGATCACCTGGGGGTCGGAGCGGGACGGCGCGTTCCTGGCCGTGAGCGACACCGGCATCGGCATCCCCGAGAAGGATTTGCCGCGCATCACGGAGCGGTTCTACCGCGTCGACACGGGCCGCTCACGGCGTCAGGGCGGGACCGGTCTCGGGCTGTCGATCGTGCGCAACGGCGTGCTGCGGCACGACGGGCGGCTGGAGATCCGCAGTCGCCCCGGAGAGGGCAGTACGTTCACCTGCCACTTCCCGGAGCAGCGCCTGCAGCGGCAGGGCGTGAAGGCATCCTGATCCGGCTATGGCGTGCCGCGACGGCCGTGGGCCGCGCCGTGCACCACCAGTCGCAGGGTCCGGCCAAGGCGGCGCCGCGCCTCGGCGGCGGAGCGGCCCTCGGTAACGTTCTCGAGCACACCCTGCAGCAGCAGCGTGACCAGCGCCCGGGCCGCGACCTCCGGATCGCCCGCGGCAGCGAGGTAGCCCTGCCGGATTCCGCCGAAGAACAGCTGGCGGACCTGCGCAGCCATCTCCCGCTCCGCGGCAGCGACGGCCTCGCGCAGTTCGGGGTCGGCGGCGGGTGCCTCCACCAGCAGCACCCGCGCAAGGGCGGGCCGGGCCTCGAATGCACCGAGCACCTCGTCGGCCAGGTCTCCCAGCCGCTGCTCGAACGCGCTGAGGGACGGGGCCTGGCCGGCGGCGCGCCGGGCGGCGGCCAGCAGCGGCGAGAGGGTGTCTTCGACGACCGCGGCGAGCACGTCGCGCTTGCTGCGGAAATAGCGGTAGAAGGTGCCGTGTCCGATCCCCAGCCGCGCGGCGATATCCGCCACACCGGCCTCATGGTAGCCCGCGTCGGCGAACGCGGCGGCGGCCGCCTCCAGGATCGCGGTGCGTCTGTCGGAAGGTCCGGCCACGCGATGCTCCACTGCAGAATGACGTGTCATTCAGTATCCGGATGAGGCTGCCGGGCGTAAAGAGGGATCGATGTCAGGGGACGAAAAGGACGACCGGAAGGGCCACGGCGAGACCGATCAGCGCTCCGGCCAGGACGTCGCTCGGGTAATGCAGCCCCAGGACCACCCGGGAGCCGGCCACCAGCAGGGTGAAGGGCACCAGCACCAGCGCCAGAGGCGGGTAATGCGCCACCGCGATCGTGGTCATCGCGACGGCCTGCAGGGTATGGCCCGAGGGGAAGCTGAACGGATCCAGCGAGCGCTCGCCGGCACGAACCGTCTGGCTCACGGCCCAGGGACGCGGGCGCGCGGTCGCGGTCTTGGTGGCGCGGTAGATGGCAAGGCAGGCGAGAGCGGTGAGGCCGAGCTCGAGCGATACGCCCAGGCCGTCCAGCCCGTCCAGGATAGGCAGCAACACCATCAGCGCGTACCAGATGATGCCATCGCCCAGGCGGCTGGCCAGGCGGAACAGAAAACGGATGCCGGGCCGGCGCACGCGCCGCTGCAGCCGGATGCACCAGGCCAGTTCGAGCCTGCTGGCGCTATCTAGCAAGGAGTACACGGCGTGCCTGATCATGCTTCCGATCCGCCTGCCGGGCGGCCTGGTGGAGAATCCGTTCAAGATGGTCTACCACGAATCGGTGATCCAGGCCACCGACCGCGGCCGGCGCGTTGCCCCGGATGCGCTCCAGCAGGTCCGGATCACGGGCCAGGTTGGCGGCGGCGGCGACGAATTCCGCGGGCTCGCTGCGCGGCACGACCATGCCGCTGACGCGGTGGCGGATGTACAGGCCGGCGGCGGCATGATCGAAGGCCACCACGCCGAGCCCGCTCGCAAGGGCCTCGATGGTGACGTTGCCGAAGGTCTCGTGCCGGCTCGGGAACAGGAACAGGTCCGCGCTCGCGTAGCAGGCCGCGAGATCCTCGCCGCGCACGGGCCCCGGCGAACAGGATACCAGGTTCGCGCCGGCGGAGGGTGGCGAGCAGGGGACCGTCGCCGACCACCACGAAACGTGCCCCGGGCCGGATGCGGCGGATTTCGCTCCAGGCATCCAGGGCCAGCCCGAGATTCTTCTCCCGCGCCAGGCGCCCGACGTGCAGCACCACCAGATCCTCGGGGCCGGCGCCCCAGGCGCGCCGCAGTGCCGCGTTCCGGCGAGCGGGACGGAACAGCGCGGTATCCACGCCCCGGCCGATGACCCGGATGCGCCCGAAGCCCCGTCGCTCGAGGTCTTCGGCCAGTGCCGGTGTCGGCGCGAGCGTGCACCAGGCACGCCTGTGAAAGCCGCGCAGCCAGGCGGAGGCCGCGGGCGCGAGCCAGCCGAGGCGGTAGTGTCGCGTGTAGTCCTGGAAATTGGTGTGAAAGCCTGCCACCACCGGGATCGCCAGCCTGGCAGCCGCCGTCGCAGCGGCGGCGCCGAGCGGGCCCTGGGTCGCCACATAGACGACGTCGGGTCGCTCCTGCCGCCAGCGACGCGCGAGCCGGGCCGGCAGAACAAGACCCACCCGCAGCCCCGGATAGAAGGGGATGCCGAGCGCGGCGGTCAGCGTCTCGCGGGGATCTTCGGGCTCGTGCTCGTCCGCTCGTGGACGGACCACGGAGACCGCGTGACCGCGGGCCCGCAGCCCGCGCGCGAAACGGGCCACGGTCACGGCGACGCCGTTGATCTCGGGAGGCCATGTCTCACTGACCAGGGCGATGTGCAGGCGCCGGGAATGCTTGCGATTCATGGGTCCGACACTAGGCTTGTGCGGTGACGGCAATGTGTCAGCCGGATGTCACCCCGGTGACGGTCGGCGACCGCGGCCGGCCGGAACGGAGCGCATTTTCATGCAAATGTCACATCCCCCGCGTAGCGTACTTTGCGGTCCGCGTCGAAAGGAGGCGGGCCTCATAATCAAATCATTCAGGGAGCAGTCAAGGATGCTTAAGCGACTCGGAGTATTCGTGCTGTCGGCGGCCGTGCTGTCGGCCTCGGCTGCCGGAATTGCCCGCGCCTCCGCGAAGCAGATCTCGGGGGCCGGCGCGACGTTCCCCTATCCCGTCTACTCGAAATGGGCGCAGGAGTACAACCGGAAGACCGGCGTCCAGATGAACTACCAGGCCATCGGATCGGGTGGCGGGATCAAGCAGATCAAGGCGCGCACGGTGGATTTCGGGGCCTCGGACGCGCCGCTCAAGGAGGACGAGCTGGACAAGTTCGGGCTGCTGCAGTGGCCGATGATCATGGGCGGGGTCGTGCCGATCGTGAACATCCCCGGCGTCAAGCCGGGCGAGATGCGGCTGGACAACCCCACGCTGGCGAAGATCTTCCTGGGCGAGATCAAGCGCTGGAACGACCCCGCGATCAAGAAGCTCAACCCCGGGCTGGATCTTCCCGACTCGGCGATCACGGTGGTCCACCGCTCGGACGGCTCCGGGACCACGTTCAACTTTACCAACTACCTGGCCAAGGTGAGCCCGACCTGGAAGCAGAAGATCGGCTTCGGCAAGGCGGTCGACTGGCCCACCGGAGTCGGCGGCAAGGGCAACCAGGGCGTGGCCAACTACGTCGGCCGGATCAAGGGTGCGGTCGGTTACGTCGAGTATGCCTACGCGCTGGAGAACGACCTCGCCTACACCCAGCTGCGCAACCGGGCCGGCAACTTCGTCAAGCCCGACTCGAAGAGCTTCCAGGCCGCAGCCGCGAATGCGGACTGGAAGAACGCCCCGGGCTTTTACCTGGTGCTCACCGACCAGCCCGGAGCGCAAAGCTGGCCGATCACCGCGGCGAGTTTCATCCTGATGTATCGCGAGCAGCGCGACCCGGCGACGGCAAAGGCGGTCCTGGAGTTCCTCGACTGGTCCTATCACCACGGGCAGGCGGCCGCGGAGAAGCTCGATTACGTGCCGATGCCGGCCAGCGTGGTGAATATGGTCGAAGGGGTCTGGCACAAGGAGATGCATGGACCGGACGGCAAGCCCATCTGGTGATGTCCGTACGGGCGGGGTAGCATGGGCGCCGCCACGGCGGGGTCCGCTTGCCCGCGGATCGAACGCGGGGGAGGAGCGGAGAGCGGTTCGCTCCTCCCCCGCTCGCTTTGCAGCGGATCACGATGAACAGCGCAGTCACGCAAGCCGGCGCAGGAAAGACCACCCCCCGCGTGTCCGGAGCGGGACGGGTGGCCGACGGCCTGTTCCGGCAGCTCACCTTCGCCGCCGCGATATTCGTGCTGCTGGTGCTGCTGGGGATCATCGCCTCGCTGGTGATCGGCAGCCTGCCCGCGCTGGAGCACTTCGGCGCATCGTTCATCTGGACCGACGCCTGGAACCCCGTCACCAACGAGTTCGGTGCGTTGGCGCCGATGTACGGCACGCTGGTCACCTCCCTGATCGCGATGCTGATCGGGGTACCGGTGAGCTTCGGCATCGCCGTGTTCATCACCGAGCTGTGCCCGGTGTGGCTGCGGCGTCCGCTGAGCATCATGGTCGAGCTGCTGGCCGGCATCCCCAGCATCATCTACGGCATGTGGGGGCTGTTCGTGTTCGCCCCCTTCTTCGCCGACTACATCCAGCCGTGGGTGACCGCGCACCTGGGCGGCTGGCCCGTGGCGGGTGTGCTGTTCCGGGGGCCGCCGATGGGCATCGGCATGTTCACCGCCGGGCTGATCCTGGCGATCATGATCGTGCCGTTCGTCACCTCGATCATGCGGGACGTGTTCGAGGTGGTGCCGCCGGTGCTCAAGGAATCCGCCTATGCCATGGGCTGCACCACCTGGGAGGTGGTGCGTCACGTGGTGCTGCCGTACACCCGGGTCGGGGTCACCGGCGGCATCATGCTGGGCCTGGGCCGGGCGCTGGGCGAGACGATGGCGGTGACCTTCGTAATCGGCAACGCGCACCACATCAGCGCGGCGCTTTTCATGCCGGGCAATACCATCTCGTCCTCGCTGGCCAACGAGTTCACCGAGGCCGACGGTCAGCTGTACACCTCGTCGCTGATCGCCCTGGGCCTGATCCTGTTCTGCATCACCTTCCTGGTGCTGGTCGCGGCCCGTCTGATGCTGCTGCGGCTGCAGGCGAGGGAAGGCCGGAAGGTCTGAGCGCGCCATGAACCGCTACACGCGCAGACGCATGGTCAACTATTTCAACCTCGGCGTCTCCGTGCTGACGATGGGCTTCGGCCTGTTCTGGCTGGTCTGGATCCTGGTGACCCTGGTGCAGCTGGGCATCGGCGGCATCGATCCGTCGCTGTTCACGCAGATGACGCCGCCACCGGGCAGCTCCGGCGGGCTGGGGAATGCCATCGTCGGCAGCCTGATCATGACGGGGCTGGCGATCGCGGCGGGTGCGCCGATCGGGATCATGGCGGGGACCTACCTGGCGGAGTACGGACGGCACTCGCGCATCGCCGGCTTCATCCTGTTCATAAACGATATCCTGCTGAGCGCGCCGTCGATCATCATCGGCCTGTTCATCTACGCGCTCATGGTGGTGCCGCTGGGACACTTTTCGGGCTGGGCGGGGGCGATGTCGCTGGCCGCGATCGTGCTGCCCATCGTGGTGCGGACCACCGACAACATGCTGCGGCTGGTGCCGGACAGCCTGCGGGAGGCGGCGGCGGCGCTGGGCGCGCCGCGCTGGCTGGTGATTCTCAGGATCTCCTACCGGGCCTCGCGCGCGGGCATCCTCACCGGCGTGCTGCTGGCGGTCGCGCGCATCAGCGGCGAGACGGCGCCGCTGCTGTTCACGGCACTGAACAACCAGTTCTGGTCGACCAGCCTGGGCCGGGCGATGCCCAACCTGCCGGTGGTGATCTTCCAGTACGCCATGAGCCCGTACAAGGACTGGCAGCACCTGGCCTGGGCCGGCGCGCTGCTGATCACCTTCAGCGTGCTGGCGCTGAGCGTCGTCGCCCGGATTTTCCTGAGAGGAACGGAGCAACAGCCATGAGCAACGGAGCCGAAACCGAAACCCGGGAGGCGCCGCGCACCAGTGCCCCGGGCAATGAGCAGGACCGCCCGGCGGGAATCCGCCTGAGCGTCGACGCCAGCCAGGCGGGCGAGCAGCCGCGGCGTCCGGAAGGGCCGATCAAGCTGAGCGTGCGCAAGCTGAACTTCTACTATGGGGAATTCCGGGCCCTGCAGGACATCACGCTCAACATTCCCGAGAACAAGGTAACCGCGTTCATCGGCCCCTCGGGCTGCGGCAAGTCGACGCTGCTGCGCTCGTTCAACCGGATCTACGAGCTGTATCCGAACCAGCGTGCCGAGGGAGAGGTGCTGCTCGACGGCGAGAACGTGCTGGACCGGCGCCAGGACCTGAACCGCCTGCGGGCGCGCATCGGCATGGTGTTCCAGACGCCGACCCCCTTTCCCATGTCGGTCTACGACAACATCGCCTTCGGCGTGCGGCTGTACGAGCGCCTGAGCACCGCCAAGATGAACGACAGGGTGGAGTGGGCGCTGCGCAAGGCGGCGCTGTGGGACGAGGTCAAGGACAAGCTCAAGCAGAGCGGTCACGGCATCTCGGGAGGCCAGCAGCAGCGCCTGTGCATTGCCCGGGCGATCGCGATCCGGCCCGACATCGTGCTGCTGGACGAGCCCACCTCGGCGCTCGACCCGATCTCCACGCAGTACATCGAGGAGCTCATCCACGAGCTCAAGTCCGAATACACGATCGTGATCGTGACCCACAACATGCAGCAGGCGGCACGGGTTTCCGATTACACTGCGTTCATGTACCTGGGGGAGCTGATCGAGTACGGCGACACCGATACGATCTTCACCAATCCGGCCAGGCGCCAGACCGAAGACTACATCACCGGCCGCTACGGCTGACGGGCACCCGGATGGGGCCAGCGAGGTTGGCTATGGACAAACTGCATCTCACGCACCACATCTCCCAGCAGTTCAACGAGGAGCTGGAGGACCTGCGCAACCGGGTCCTGACCATGGGCGGAGTGGTGGAGCACCAGATCGCCGAGGCGACCCGGGCCCTGGTCGAGGCCAACGGACGCCTGGGAGAGGAGATCGCCCGCAGCGACTACCGGGTCAACGGCATGGAGGTCGCCATCGACGAGGAGGCGACGCGGATCCTCGCCCGCCGCCAGCCCGCGGCCAGCGACCTGCGGCTGATCATCAGCATTATCAAGACCATCACCGACCTCGAGCGCATCGGTGACGAGGCCGAAAAGATCGCCCGCCTCGCGGCCCAGCTGGCCGAGATCGACCGCCCGGCGCACGGCTATGCCGAGCTCGAGCACCTCGCGGGCACCGTGCGCAAGATGCTGCACGACGCCCTGGACGCCTTCGCCCGGCTGGACGCCGAGGCAGCGCTGCGGGTCGCCCGCACCGACGACCGGGTGGATCACATGTACGAATCCATCGTGCGGCAGTCGATCACGTTCATGATGGAGGATCCCCGCACCATCCGGCGCGCGCTGGACACCATGTGGTGCGCGCGTGCGCTGGAGCGGATCGGCGATCACGCGAGCAATATCTGCGAGTACGTGATCTTCCTGGTGGGCGGCAAGGACGTCCGCCACACGACCATCGAGCAGATGGAGCAGGCGGTCGGAGCCGAGCGCGACGAAAGCGCGGACGAGGCCGGCGAGAGCGGGTAGCGGCGCAAAAAAAGCAGGCGCCGCAAGGGCGCCTGACAGGGTGGAGAGGGGATTGACGTCGCAAGTCCCGCTCGCGTTGCAGGATCTACTCTACGCACGTTGTGTTAACGGAATATGAACGGACGGCCGTGTCCCGGGACACCGTGATCGCGAGGGACGGATGAGACTGCGCGGGCCCCGGGAGTGGCCTCGCTGGCTGCAGTGGACGAGCCTGGGCGGGGTGCTGCTGCTGGCCGGCTTCGCCGGCTACGTCGCCTGGCTGAACCACGTGGTCACGGCCCGGTTCGAAGGCAAGCGGTGGGCACTCCCGGCGCAGGTGTACGCCCGTCCGCTGGAGCTCTACGCGGGCGAGCCCCTCGGCCGCGACGAGCTGGTCGACGAGCTTCGCCGGCTCGGCTATCGGCGGGTTCCGGACCCGGGCCGGCCGGGGAGCTGGGACGCCGGCGCCCGCGGAATCCGGATCGTCACCCGGCACTTCGTGTTCTGGGACGGCAGCGAGCCCGGTCGTCACCTCGAGGTCGACTTCGGCGGCGGCCGGGTCCGGCGCGTGCGCGACCTGGAACGTGGCGTGAACCTGTCCCTGACGCGACTGGATCCCCCCAAGATCGGCAGCATCTACGCCGAGCACGGCCAGGACCGCATCCTGGTCCGGCTGGATCGCGTGCCGCCGCATCTCACCCGGGCGCTGATCCTGACCGAGGATCGCAAGTTCTATCATCACCACGGCCTGGACTTCATGGCGATGGGGCGGGCACTGCTGGCCGACATCCGAGCGGGCGCAGCGGTGCAGGGCGGGAGCACGCTCACCCAGCAGCTGGTCAAGAACTTCTTCCTCAGCAACCGGCGGACCCTGTGGCGGAAGTTCAACGAGGCCATCATGGCCGTGCTGCTGGAGTGGCATTACCGCAAGGACCAGATTCTCGAGGCGTACATGAACGAGGTCTATCTGGGCCAGGACGGCTCGCGCGCCGTGCACGGCTTCGGCCTTGCCAGCCAGTTCTACTTCCGCAAGCCCCTGTCCGAACTCCGGGATCACGAGCTCGCGCTGCTGGTCGCGCTCGTGCGCGGGCCTTCGTACTACAATCCGAGGCGTTACCCGCAGCGCGCGCTGGCGCGACGCAACCACGTGCTGGACCTGATGGCCCGGTTCGGCGTGATCAGCGAACGGCACGCGCTGCTGGAAAAGCAGAAACCGCTGGGCGTCCCCGAACACGGCCGCTGGGAGACCGATTTCCCGGCCTTCATCGACCTGGTCAAGCGCCAGCTGCAGGCGGGTTACAGCGAGTCGGATCTCGCCACCGAGGGGCTGCGCATCTTCACCACCCTCGATCCCCGGGTGCAGCGCGCCGCGGAGCAGGCCCTGTCGCGCCAGGTGCGGCGGCTGGAGCACGAGCGCGGACTGCCGCGGGGCAGCCTGGAAGCCGCGGCCGTGGTCACCGACGTGGAGAACGGCCAGGTGCTGGCCGTGGTCGGCGGCCGTGACCCGCGTTTCGCCGGTTTCAACCGCGCGCTGGATGCGCGCCGGCCGGTCGGCTCGCTGATCAAGCCGGCGATCTACCTGACGG
>Ga0209921_1000136_pt1 | contig 26420 bp, 21 predicted proteins | sample SalPonF2_C_D2_MG_FD_185730 | JGI IMG/M metagenome (GOLD analysis project Ga0209921, IMG submission 185730) | Salt pond soil microbial communities from South San Francisco under conditions of wetland restoration - Salt Pond MetaG SF2_C_D2_MG... ...
TTGCCGTTCGATCGTTGTGCCATGAAGACTCTGACCTGCTGTTTGGTGACCGCCATCCCCGCCCCTTGTGGGTCGCATGGATAAGCGGTCTAGCTTACGGACAACCGGCCAGAATAATTGTCGTCAACCGGCCAGAATAATTGTCGCCGGATACCTGTGGGCGTAAGTGTTCGTTGTTCTTGCGTAGAGCAGTGGTTAACGCGGGGCAGACTGCTTCTCTGGAGCGGCGACCGGTGTGACCGGAATCAGTGGAAGTTCGGGCAACCGCGCCCTATCGGGGGTAAGCCGGTGCCGGAATCTGCGACGATGGCCGGGACATCCCTGTCCCCGATGGCAGCGACCGCGCGCCTCACGACCCGCGCGTCATGATGCCGTCTTTCTTGCGGACGCTTGCCAGCGTTCGCTCTCCAACTCCCGGTTCAGCGGCGTCTGTGCGATGTGGTTGGTGTAGTTGCTGAGGGTCTTGAGCGCCGTGGCGAGAACCACCTCCAGCACATTCTGGCGCGTGTACCCGGCGTCGATGAAGCGCTGCAGCGACTCCTCGTCGACGAATCCGCGCTTGCGCACGACCGTCCGGGCGAACGCCGCCAGGGCGCCGAGAGGCGTATGGGCGGGGGTCTCGCCCCGGCGCAGGGCGGCCACGATTTCGGGGCCGACGCCGGCCGATTTCGCGCCGGCGGAGTGGGCCGCGACACAGAACTCGCAGCCGTTCTCGACCGAGATCGCGAGCAGCGCAACCTGCTGGTCCTGGGCATTCAGTGAGCTGCGCCCGTAGATTTCCGAGAGCGCCAGATACCCGTCCAGCGCCGCCGGTGCCTCGGCCATCTTGCCGAACAGGTTGGGTACAAAGCCCATGCTCTTCTCAACTTTCTCGAGGGCGGGACGGGCCGCCGCGGGAGCGGAGCGGGTATCGTGGAGCGTGAAATCGACCATGGTTCAAACCTCCTGTGATCGTGTCACCCGGCCGCGGGGTCAGCGTCCGGTCGGGTTATTCGCGGCAGTCAGCTCCCGGATGCCGGGGCAGGCGCCGGTCCAAGGAAACGGGTCCAGATCAGCCCCGGGCGGGCACCGCTGCGAGAGATCACGTTGCCGATCGCCAGCCCGTACGCGGTATGCGCGAGCAGCACGGTGATCGCGAATCCGGGACCGAAATCGACGCCGAAGTATCCGGCACCCATCACGCGCACTACCGGGCTGGCCATGAAAATGGTGGCGATGACGTAGGCATACGGCATGGCCCACCAGGCACGGACGCGCCCGAAAACGAGCACGAAAATCGTCGCGAAACCGATGCCGTTGACGAAGTGATCACCCCAGCCGATCAGGTTGGACCAAAGGCTCGGGCCCTGCATGAAATGATTGGTGAGCAGTACGCCCATCAGCTCGGGCATCGACCCGGGCATGGCATCGAAGAGGCGAAAGCCGATAATGCGCACGATCTCGAGCGAGATCGTACCCGCGATGCCGGCCCAGAAACCGGCCCGGAGGCCGCGCCAGAGCCGCTCCCAGCCGGCTGCCCGGGCGGTGAGCGCGATCAAGAACCACACCGCCAGCGCGGGGATGAGCGCGTGCAGCCCGAGGGCGTGCATCGTGGAGTAGCCCGCGGCGGAGGCGACGAAGATCAACGGCGAGAGCGAGGCCGCCGCCAGCACGAACAGTGTTGCCAGCAGTTCGCCAGGGTCGCGAAGGGATAGTTGGTTCATGGTGTTCCTCCGGGATCGGCGCAGGGGCACGGCGCACCGTACCCCTGCCACCTGTCAGATCCTGGTCAGTGGGTCGCGCCCTTCAGGATCATCTTGAATTTCTTGTCCATCATGTGACCCGGCTTGGCCAGGTGCGAATCGATCCCTTCAAGCAGGTCGGACGGCTGGAAATAGCCCACGTAGGCGTGGCCGTCGTGCTCCCACACGTACACCCGCAGGGGCAGTACCGCGCCGGCGGCGGGGTTCATCTTGAACAGCTTCTTGCCGACCCTGGGATTGCCGACCAAAAAGCTCTGCCCGCCCTTGAGGTGCAGGCCGGTCATGCTCAGCACCTTGGCCTGGTTGATATGGCCCATCACCATCATGCCGTTGCCGGAGATCGATTTCTTGAGCGCGGAGACGGTGCCGCTGAAGCTGTGCTGCGATTCCTGGTGGACGAACGTGGCACCGCCGGCGGCCAGCGCCGGGGCGGCCGAAACCGCCGTCAGCAGCGTGAGCCCGGCGGCGATGCTCGCGAAAAGGTGAAATGCACTTCGGATTGTGGACATGGGGTCACTCCCTCCGTGTGTCAGTATCCGGGACAAACGGCACGGGCGTGAATCCCGTGCTCATGGGCACTGACGGTCGGGAGAGGGAATTCTTACAGGCGGGGGAAATGCGGGTCGGCGGCTCAGGGGCGCCGGTCCGGGGGCGCGGCAAGCACCTCCTCGACGAGGGTGTCCACCTCCGGATCGGATGCGTGCGTTCGGGCGCGTTCGTGCTGGCGGAGAAGCCGGCCGGACAGACGGAGCTGCTCCAGGAAGCGGCGGCAGTTTTCGCACATCGCCAGATGCAGCCGGATCCGCCACCGGCTCAGTGGCGGGAGGTTCCCGTCGAGATAGGCGCTGGCGTTTTGTGCGACCTCGTTGCACTTGAGCATGACGTCAGGATCTCTGGTAGGCATCGATGATGGACCACAGTCGGGTACGGGCCCGGTGGAGCAGAACGTACAGATTGGACGCACTGATCTCCAGGATCTTACAGATTTCCTCGGAGGACAGGTCCTCCACCTCGCGCAGGCGGAGCACGGTCCGCTGCATCGGCGGCAAACTCTCCAGGCCGGCTTCAAGGGCCCGTCTGAGCTCCTCGCTCGCAAGAAGACCTTCGGGGGTCTCTTCGGTCCAGGGCACGGGCGGTTCCCGCCACCGACCCTCGTCGGTGAAGCGCGCCGCCACGTCGGGATCGAGCAGGTCGCTCTCGTTGATCAGCCGCCCGCCCGCGCGCAAATGACTGATCGCCCGATTGCCGGTAATGCGCAGCAGCCAGGTGCGCACGGTGGAACGGCCCTCGAAGGCCGGCAGTGCGCGGTAGGCGCTGATCCAGCTGTCCTGGACCACGTCACCGGCCGCATCCCGGCCGACCAGCGAGCGTGCCAGGGACACCATGCTGGTCTGATAGGTCCGGACCAGCCGGGTGAAGGCCGCCTTGTCCTGCCTGCGCAGGGCTCCCAGCCACTCCGGATCCTGCTCCGGCGCGTCCGCCGCCACGGCCATCCCCCCTCCGGTCAATGCCCGGAAATTATACGTGCAATGGGCCGGTTGGCCACCGTGACTGGAGCGATGGCCGTCCGCTTGTACGGTCTTGCAGGGGATCAAGCCGTGGGTTGCGCACGCCGGAGGCCAGTGGAACCGGCCTGCTGAGCCGATCGGATCCGCCGAACGTACCCCAGGCGGACCGTTGCCCGTCGATCGAGACGCTGTCCCGCGCGGTCTGACGCCTTCGTTCCGCATCGCTTGACACGGTACGTGGGTACTGCGTTTAGGCTTCGTGCCATCGGCTGGAAAAGGCCAGATGGGGTGGAGCCATCATGCAACGTACGTTCGCCATTACCGGAACGACCTGCGTGCACTGCGCGCGCACCGTTGAAGACACCCTGAACGCATTCCCCGGAGTGCGCGCCGAGGTGTCCTATGCCTCGCGTCGCGCCCGGGTTGAACTGCCCGACGGTGTGGACGAGGCCGGCTTGATCGATGCGGTACGCGCGAAAGGCTACGACGCCCAACCGGAGGACGAGAAGCGTAAGGCCACCGATTCGCCAATCACGCCGGGTAGCGGTGGTAGTGGCCTGCGCGTCGCCATCATCGGCAGCGGCAGCGGCGCGTTCGCCGCGGCCATTCGCGCCAGTGAATCCGGCGCCCGGGTCACGATGATCGAGTCCGCAGACATCATCGGAGGCACCTGCGTCAACGTCGGCTGCGTGCCGTCCAAGATCCAGATCCGCGCCGCCGAAGTGGCTCAGCACCAACGTCACAATCCGTTCGACGGGTTGGCCGACCGCGAGCCGGTACTCGACCGACCACGGATTCAGACGCAGCAGCGGGCGCGGGTCGAAGAACTGCGCCAGGCCAAGTACCAGAAGATCCTGGACGACAACGCCAGCGTCACGATGCGCCGGGGCCGTGCCCGCTTCGCCAACGCCCATACGCTTGTTGTCGAAGCCCACGACGGGACCCAGGCGCGCTTGACCGCCGACCGCATCCTGATCGCCACGGGCGCCTCACCGACGATTCCGCCGATCCCGGGCCTGGCCGATACACCGTACTGGACTTCGGATGAAGCGGTGTTCAGTCGGGAAACCCCCGACCACTTGCTCGTCATCGGTTCTTCGGTGGTGGCGGTCGAACAGGCCCAGGCGTTTCGGCGTCTGGGTTCGCAGGTCACGATACTCGCGCGCGGCAGGCTGCTCTCGCGCGAAGATCCGGTATTGGGTGAGGGCATCGCCGATGCGTTCCGGGCCGAAGGCATCGCTGTAAGCGAACGCTGCCAGGCCCGCGCGGTTCACTTTGACGACGGGCAGTTCATTGTCGAAACCAGCGACGGCGAACGGCGCGGCGATCGGCTGTTGGTGGCCACGGGCCGTACGCCCAATACGCGCGATCTGGGTCTGGAACGGGCGGGCGTCGAAACCGATGCGCACGGCGCCATTGTGGTGGACGAGCACCTGCGCACCCGCGCCGAACATATCTACGCGACCGGTGATTGCACGACGCTGCCCCGGTTCGTGTACGTCGCCGCGGCCGGCGGCACACGAGCCGCCGTGAACATGACCGGCGGCCAGGCGCAACTTGATCTGTCGGCCATGCCGGCGGTGATCTTCACCGCGCCGCAGGTGGCCACCGTCGGCGTGGACGAGGAACAGGCACGGGCGCGTGGCGTAGAGACCGAGTCCCGCGTGCTTGGGCTGGAAAACGTCCCGCGCGCGCTGGCGAATTTCGAGACCCGTGGCTTCGTCAAACTGGTGGCCGAGGCCGGCAGCCATCGCCTGCTCGGCGCGCAAATCCTCGCCGCCGAAGCCGGCGAGATGATCCAGGCTGCGGTACTGGCGGTGCATCACGCCATGACCGTCGAGGCCCTGGGCGAGCTGCTGTTCCCGTATCTGGTGCATGTGGAAGCGCTCAAGCTCTGTGCGCAGACTTTTACCCGGGACGTTGAGCAGCTGTCCTGTTGCGCCGGCTGAGCCTTTGGCCTTTGCCATCAGACGATTCAAGGAGGTGGGGTCATGAGTTTTTCACGTCAGTCGGTCGGTCTTGTCGGCTCCCTGTTCGTCAGCGCCTGTTGCCTGGGTGCCGGCCCGATCCTCGCGGCGTCGGCTGCGGCACTGGGGTTCAGTGCATTTCACTCGATTCTCAATATTTACGTCCTGGCCCCCTTGATGACGCTCTCCGTCCTGTGGATCGTCTGGAATCTGGGTCTCCAGGGGCGCACGCTGGCCGGCAATGCCTGGAGCTATCTTCCGTTCTGGAGCGGGCTGATCGGTGGCGCGCTGGCCTGGTTCGGGGTTGTCCTGCCGCACATGGTCACGGGCACGCGCAGCCCCGGGACGGTCCTGATTATCGTGGGCATGCTGGTGTTGATCGGGGCCTCGGTCTGGAGCTTGATCGACCAGCGCCGCCGGGCGCTCGACACGCCTGTCGATGGATGACACCAGCGAAGTTGCGGCGCAAGCGCTCGCCAGGGCATAGCGATAACGGCTGGCCAACACATCGGATCACACCCGGAGGTAATCGGTGGGCTGCGTGGAATCATCGGACAGGCTTCTGCTGCCACGGCCTGCACGCCGATCAGACGGCGCGAACCTTCTTTCTTGTAATTGCGCAGGATGACCACGCGCAGGCCGTCGTTTTAGAGTTGCCCGGCGTGTTCGGCAACGGCCTTGAGACCCGCCGCACAACTTCCGCACCAGGTCGACAGTAGCCAGAAGGAGGTGCGATGGCCCTGCAGGGCGGCGATGCCCACTCACCGTCACAAATGGGGCCGGGGGAGCGGCTCGGTGGACGCTGGCAGGGGCCGGCTCAGTGGACCCCGGGAACGTCAACGCGGCTAGAACGCCGAAGCAAATGACCCGTCGTTGCCATGCGCAAGGAGTTGCGGTGACCATCTCGTCCGTCCGGGAAACAATCATAAGGCTGAGCCTGAAGCCTGTACCACGCTACCGTGTCAAGGCTCCTGGTTCTCATCGCCCCCGGTGAGTACGCCGAGCAGGGGACACCGCGCCTCGGGGTCGCCTCGCCCGCAGTCCGCCAAGGCCTTGTCCAGCGTCTCGCGCAGCCGCTCGAGGTCGGCGATGCGTCGCTGTATGGCGTTGCGCTTGCTCTGGGCGAGCGGCCGAATGTCCGCGCAGCGGCCATCCACCAGGTCCAGCAGCTGACCGATCTCGCGCAGGGTGAATCCCAGCGCCTGGGCGCGCCGGATGAAGCGCAGCCGGGCGAGCGTGGCAGGGCAGTAGCGGCGGTAGCCCCGGGGCGGCCGCGGCGGCTGTTCGAGAAGTCCACGACGCTGGTAATAGCGCACCGTCTGGATGTTGACGCCCGCCGCGGCGGCGAGCTGGCCGATCGTGCGTTCGGTCGTTCCGGTGCGACGATCCGTCGCTTCGTTCCCCGGTGCCTTGTCCGTCATCGGCGTCCTCCGTGCTCGTGGAGCACCCTTGTGCGCAGGGCCGATGGGATTATCCTAAAGCTTTCGCGGCCCGTCGCGACAGGAGATGTGGCCCGGATGATGTGCTGCGAGAGGTGGCGTTCATGCCCTGGCAGGCCATCGGTGACGTGCGCTTCTACTACGAATTCCATGGCAGCGGATCCCCGCTGGTCCTGCTGCACGGCCTGCAGGGCGACAGCAGCAATTTCGGGGACCTGGTGCCGGGGCTGGCGCAGCACCATCGCGTGGTCGTGTTCGACCAGCGCGGCAGCGGCTGGAGCGACAAGCCCGCCGGTGGCTATTCCATAGGACTGCTGGCCGATGATACGGCCGCGCTCATGGAGGTCCTCGGCGTCAACCGTGCGCACGTGTTCGGCGTCTCCATGGGGGGCATGGTGGCCCAGGAGCTTGCCCTGCGCCACCCGGCGCGCATCCGGTGCCTGATCCTGGGGTGCACCAGCGCCTCCGGCCCCTCGGGCGTCGCGCTGGAGGCCGCCCCGCGGGACAGTGCCTACGAGCTGGCGCCGATCAGCGGCGAGGAGCGCGCGAGGCGGCTGGCCGCGGCGGGGTTCAGTGCACAATTCCTGCGCGAGCATCCGGGTATGGTGGAAAAGCTGGCGGAGGCCCGGCGTCGCCGCCCGCTGGACATCGATGCGCTGGCGCGTCGGCGGCGTGCCCTGGAGCGTCACGATACCCTCACCCGGCTGGACCGGATCCGGGTTCCCGCCCTGATCCTCACGGGGTTCCAGGATGCCATTGTGGCGCCGGAGAATTCGCGGCGCCTGGCGGCGCGAATCCCGGACGCACGCCTGGAGACGCTGACCGGAGCCGGTCACCTGTTCTGGATGGAATGTCCCGACCAGACGCTGGCCCATGTCCTGGGATTTCTGGCAGAGCATGGCGATTGAGCCGGGGCCGGGGGATTCGTGGACCGGTGCAGGTCGAGAAGGCGTGGCATTGAGAAGGTGCGCCTTACCGGCTTGCAATCCGGATCATGGCGGTAACCAGGGGGCTGTTTCGAGTACTTCGAGCAGCGCTCCTGGGGTATTGCCGGTGGTTCCTCGGAGCCGTCGACGCATTGACGTGCGCATAAACACGAAGGTGAGAAGAGAGGACAGACTCATCTTTCGTGCAGCCACCGGGCTTCCCGAGAAGATGAAGCTGTCCTCTTTGTTCGTTCCGTTACCCCGGCTGTTAGGTGCGATCGCGCAGGTTACGCCACCAGACGTCGATTGAGTAGCGCCCGGCGCCGGCGACGTAGAGCACCAGCAGGCCGCCGATAATGCTGATGTTCTTGTAGAAATTGATCTCGTTCTCGAAGTGGGCCATGCCTGTCATGGTCCAGTAGTGGTGGGCAATGAAGGCCGTGCCCAGCGTGTAGAGTGCCAGCAGCAACGCCAGCGGGCGGGTGAACGCCCCAGCCGTGATGGCGATGCCCACGAAGAACTCCATGGCGATGGCCACGATGGTGGCAAGCACGGGTATGGGTGCGCCCACGTGCACCATGTACTGGACCGTCCCCGAAAAACCGGTCAGCTTCTGCCATCCGAAGATCAGGAACAGCAGCGCGATGAGGATGCGTGCCGCCAGCAGCACTTCGTCCCTGCCCATTAGCGTATCGATTTGTTTCATGCTTCATCTCCCGGGCCACGGGCCCTGTCAGGGGTTGCTGTCGGGTGGTTATCCACCCGTCAGGAAACCTTGATGTGTCGGATCTGCTCGCTGGAAAGGCGGCCGGCCTGGTAGTCGGCGATCGCCTGTTCGATCTGCTGGCGCGTGTTCATCACGAAGGGACCGTACTGCACGATGGGTTCATTCAAAGGGCGGCCCGCGAGCACCAGGATCCGTGCGCCGTGAGCCCCGGCGATGAACCTCACGCGTTCGCCTTGGCCCAGAAGGCCCGCGGCGCGAGCGGGCAGGGCCGCCTTGGCGCCGCCGGTACGGACCTCGCCTTCGTAGACGTAGGCGACGGCATGGTGGTCGGCGGGCAGCGAACCCATAAATACCGCTTCGGGTTCGAGATGCACGTCGAAGAAGTACGGATCGGTGGTGCCGCCGTGAATGGGTCCGGTTTCACCAGCCAGATGGCCTGCGATGAGCCGGACTTCGACGCCTTCGGACGGATTGATCGTGGGGATGTTCGCCGACGGGATGTCCCGGTAGGCCGCGCGTGCCATCTTTTCTTTGGCCGGCAGGTTCAGCCAGAGCTGGAACCCGCGCATCCGTCCATCTGTCTGCTGTGGCATCTCCGAATGGATGATGCCCGAAGTTGCACGCATCCACTGCACGTCGCCCGGCCCCAGGTCGCCGGTGTTGCCATGGTCATCCCCGTGCTGCATGTGACCGTCGATCATGTAGGTCACGGTCTCGAACCCCCGGTGTGGATGTGAGGGAAAGCCGGCGAGATAGTCGTCCGGGTTGTCCGAGAAGAACTCGTCCAGCATCAGGAACGGGTCGTGGCGAAGCGCCTGGCTAGAACCCAGGCTGCGACGCAGCCTTACCCCGGCGCCGTCGGAAGCGGGTATCGAGGAAACGATTCTGCGAAGTTCCCGCGTCGTCATGGCATAGCTCCGGTCTTCAGGCGACGACGGCCTCGGGAATGAGGTCTTCGATCTGGTGATGTGCCCCGGCCAGGCTCTGAGCGCGTGCATCCGGGCCGATGGCCAGCCCTTCCGCGTAGACGAATGCCACGTCCGTGATGCCGAGGAAGGCGAGAAAGTGACGTACGTAAGCGGTCTGCATGTCAGTCGGGGTACCCGCGTACTGGCCACCGCGTGCCGCGAGCACATAGGCCTTGTGGCCCGTCAAGAGCCCCACGGGGCCCTGCGCGGCGTATTCGAACGTCACACCGGCGCGCGCAATGTGGTCGAACCAGCTCTTAAGCTGGGATGGCACGCCGAAGTTGTACATGGGCAGGCCGAGCACGAGTACGTCAGCCCGGCGTAACTCTCCGACCAGCACGTCCGACTGATCGACCACCGTCTGCTGCGCCCGGGTGCGTGCTCCCGGCTCCTGGACCAGCGCGGCGAAGCGTTCCGCGTCCAGGTGTGGAATGGGGTTGCGGCCCAGATCGCGCACGACCAGCTGCGCGTCCGGGTTGGCCTCCAGCAATGAGGCGACGAACCGGTCGGCCAGCTGACTGGACTGGCCCTCGGAAGAGTAAATGCTGGAATTGACCTGCAGAATGTTCATGCCGTTCTCCGGTAGCGGTGAACCATGCCCGCTATTTACGCATTGATAATGTGAATAAAAAAGCGGAAAATTTCTCATTATTTAATCGAAATTATCAATATAATGGCTGCACCCAGAATCTCCCTGGACCAATGGCTCACGCTCGTCAGCGTCGTCGAGGCGGGCAGCTACGCCCGGGCCGCGGAAAGGGTGCACAAGACCCAGTCCACGCTGACCTATGCCATGCAGAAGATGGAGCAACGCCTTGGCGTCAGGGTGTTCGAAAGGCGCGGGCGCAGGGCCGTACTCACGCCGGCGGGCGAAGTACTCTACCGGCGCGGGAAAGTGCTGGTCGAGGAAGCGCAGCGGCTGGAGAAGGGCGCGGGCGAGCTCGCGCGGGGCTGGGAGCCCGAGATACGGTTGGCCGCCGACATCATCTTCCCCACGTGGCTGCTGCTGCACTGCCTGGAGCGTTTCGGACAGGAGCGACCCGAGACCCGGATCGAGCTTGTGGAGTCCGTACTCGGCGGGACGGACGAAGCACTGATGGAGCGCGCGGTGGAGCTCGCCATCGCCTCCAGTGTGCCCGCGGGATTCGTGGGCGACGCCTTAATGCCGGTCCGGTTCGCTTGCGCGGCGGCTCCGAGCCACCCGCTACACAGACTCGGACGCCCAGTCACCCGGGACGATCTACGCCGTCACCGACACCTGGTCATACGGGATTCGGGTCTGCAGCGCGTTCGCGCGGGCGGCTGGGTAAATGAGATTCGCTGGACCGTCTCGCACAAGGCCACGTCGATCCGGGCGGCCGTCTCGGGCCTGGGCTTTGCCTGGTATCCGGAGGAGTCCATCCGCGAAGAGCTGCAGCAGGGTACGCTTAAGCGATTGCCCCTGCGAGGGGGTGCCGAGCGCTACACCATGCTGTACCTCATCTATGCGGATCCGGACACCGCTGGTCCGGGGACCAGGCGACTGGCGGAAGTTCTCCGAGAGGAAGTGGGGAAGACGGGGGCGGATGTACTTTCTGGTTTGCGGGTGCTCGATTGAGCGTGCCGAATGCTTGGCGGCTACTTGTGTAAGGCCACCAGGTTGTTCACGGTCCGCAAGGCAGCCCGGAGCTCGGAGCTGGACACCGAGCAGGGACGGGGACTCCGCCGGCCGGGGCCGGAGCCGTCGACGGTGAGGGGCCGAACATGAGAAACCATGAGCCGCCTGGTGCGGACCCGCATGCCAGGTGGTGTGGGGAGGGCGGGCCAGATGCCCGCCCTTACCTCAATTATGTGCTGCGTCAAGCCGCAACAAGCTTCTTCACGTTGAGCTCTTTGCGATGTTGTTCAGCGTGCCAGAGCTCGCATTGGGACTCCTGATTCAGCCAGCTTTCTGCCGAGGTATCAAAAGCGATAGAGAGCCGGATCGCCATTTCCGGACTGATACCAGCCTTCCCGTTCAAAACAGCACTTAGCGTTTTTTCGGCCAACGCCCAATGCCTCTGCGGCGGCCGTGACCGACAGGCCGAGGGGCTCAAGACAAAGCTCTCGCGAAACTTCACCGGGGTGGGGGGGGATTGTGCATCAACATTGCAGTACCTCAGTGGTAATCCTCGTAATCCACAATCTCGGCATCTCCGTCCTCGAATCGGAAAGTCACTCGCCAGTTACCGTGCACTTCGTGCCGACGTGTCATTGGCAGTGGCGAACGGTTTGTCACGGGCAAAGGGGGCGGTGATGGTGTCGCATGGGGGCTCATCTCTACGCAGGTTCCGTTGACGTGGCTCAACGCAACGGAGCGGCCCCGAAAGCATAGTGGTTGACGGCTGCGATTCAAGAACGGGCCCGCCCCGGAGTTGTCGCCGGGCGGCTGGCCGGGGTCGTCTGAGGCAGCCCAACCCGGCTTACCGGAATACTAGGGCCATCGCTCACCATGGAAGGCGATCCGAACGCGACCCGGAACCAGGACATGCACCATGCGCTGGACGTGGATGACGTGCTTGCGTCATTGGCCGCGGGGCGTGACGGACTCAGCACACAAGAGGTGACCGCGCGCTTTCGCACCTATGGTCCTAACCTCTTGCCCGAAGCAAAGCGGCGGGGTCCAGTCCGTCGTTTTCTCGTGCATTTCCACAACGTGCTTATCTACGTGCTGCTTGGGGCTGCGGTAATAACTGCGGCAATGAGGCACGTGGCAGATACGGCAGTGATCCTTGCCGTCGTGGTCGTCAACGCAGTCATCGGTTTTATCCAGGAGGGTCGCGCGGAGCAGGCGATGAACGCGCTGCGCGAAATGCTCTCGCCCCGTACGGCGGTGCTTCGCGACGGTCGACGGGTGGGTATTGATAGCGCGGAGGTTGTTCCGGGGGACATCGTTCTCCTGGAAGCGGGAGACAGGGTTCCGGCGGACCTCCGATTGTTTGAGGCAACGGGCCTGAGAATCGATGAGGCGGTCCTCACGGGCGAATCGGTTCCTGTTGAGAAATTCGTGGATCCAGTCGCTGACGATGCCCCCATCGGCGATCGGACGAGCATGGCTTTCAGTGGCACTCTCGTCGCCGGTGGTGCGGGCCGCGGCGTGGTTGTGACGACAGGGGCGTATACCGAGATTGGCAAGATCAGTGGTCTGCTTTCTCGGGTCCAATCCCTGGAGACGCCGCTGATCCACCAGATGGATCGATTCGGGCGGTGGCTCACGGCAGTGATCCTGCTGATTGCCGGGGTACTGATCGTCTATGGCCATCTTGTGGGCCACCTGCCCTTTGCCGAGCTGTTCATGGCGGTCGTCGGGCTGTCGGTGGCCGCCATTCCGGAAGGACTTCCGGCCGTCCTGACGATAACGCTGGCGGTCGGGGTTCGGGCGATGGCGCGACGGAATGCGATTGTTCGCCGTCTGCCGGCCATCGAAACGCTTGGGTCCGTATCGGTTATCTGCACCGACAAGACGGGCACCCTCACGCGAAACGAGATGATGGTCGCGACGGTTGCAACGGTGGATCACGTCTATTCGGTATCCGGAACCGGTTACGCGCCTGAAGGAAGCATCCGTCTCGGCGAGCAAGTGGTGGATCCGGGCCAGCACAACCTGTTGCACGAGATCGCCCGAGCAGCCGCTCTCTGCAACGATGCGGCACTCCATTTCCATCCAGAGGGGTGGCGGATCGAAGGGGACCCGATGGAAGGCGCGCTGCATGCGCTAGCCGGGAAGATCATGGCCGATGGCAGCGAGCCGTTCTCCGGGTGGACGCGAACAGATGTCATTCCGTTCGACGCCAGTGCGCGTTACATGGCCACGCTTCACCATGATCACACAGGCAATGCGGAGATCCATGTCAAAGGCGCGCCGGAGCGCGTCCTCACCATGTGCGCAAGCCAGAGGACGGCCAATGGCGAAACGGGACCAATCGAGGTCGAAAGGTGGTCTCGCGAAGTGGAAGAAATCGCGTCGCAGGGCCAACGCGTGATCGCCCTCGCAGTGCGACCGGTGCGCCAGGACCACCCCGCCCTGAACGCAACCGACGTGGAGGGCCGTCTAATCCTTCTCGGACTTGTCGGACTTATCGACCCGCCGCGCCGCGAAGCGATTGATGCTGTAAGCGAATGTCATGACGCAGGCATCCGAGTGAAGATGATCACCGGGGACCATGCCGGAACCGCTATGGCGATCGCCCGGCAGATCGGTCTTGAGAATGCGGATGGGGTGCTCACCGGCGCCGCCATCGAACGGATGAGCGCCGACGAACTGGCCGTTTCCGCAGTCGATACCGATGTCTTCGCAAGAACCAGCCCCGAGCACAAATTGCGCCTGGTGATGGCCCTGCAGTCACGCGGCCTGACGGTGGCGATGACCGGCGATGGCGTTAATGACGCGCCGGCCCTCAAACGTGCAGACGCCGGTGTGGCCATGGGGTGCAAGGGAAGCGAGGCAGCGAAGGAGGCTGCCGAGATCGTCCTCGCTGACGACAACTTTGCATCAATCGTCGCCGCGGTACGCGAGGGGCGCACCGTCTATGACAACATCAAGAAGGTTGTTAGCTGGACGTTGCCGACCAGCGCCGGGGAGGCGATGACCATCATCGTCGCGCTGTTTCTCGGTCTTGCGCTGCCGGTTACGGCAGTTCAGATCTTATGGGTCAATCTTGTGACGGCGGTGACCTTGGGGCTCGCGCTCGCATTCGAGCCAACAGAAAAAGACACGATGAAGCATTCCCCGCGGCCTCGGAACGAGCCTCTCCTGAGCGGGTCCCTGAGCTGGCACATCGTGCTAGTGTCCAGCCTGTTTCTTGCGGCCGTGTTCGGAATTTTCGAGTACGCAACCCGACAGGGCTACCCGATTGAGCTGAGCCGCACTATGGCCGTCAACATGCTCGTTGTGCTGGAGATCTTCCACCTTTTCTTCGTGCGCAACATTTATGGCACGTCGCTTTCATGGAAAACCGTGCGAGCGACTCCTGTCGTCTGGGCCTGTGTCGCCGCGGTAGCGATCGCGCAAGTGGCCGTCACATATCTTCCCCCATTCCAGGACGCTTTTGGCACAGCCCCCGTCTCCGGCCTGGACGGTCTGCTGTTGTTGGGCCTCGGCGCCGTGTTCTTCGGGATTATCGCAGCGGAGAAACAGCTGCGCTGGATCGTGGGACTGAGCTTGCAGAGTCGTGCGGAAAGGCAATAACCCCGGGAGCGAGTTGGCAAGCGGCATGGCGTGAAGGCTCATGCGCCGGCGCGGTCATGGCCCTGTTTTCCGACTGCGTGCCTAGCCATGTTCATACCAGGGTGAAGGAGGCTCACCATCGCTTGTGCGGGGTCTGACTGCAAACGAGCCATAGCAGCAAGAGGCTGCCAACGGGAAACGCTGCCCAATCCGACACTACCCAGGGAGCTGTCGTGACGTGGCAACGCGAACGCGACACGGTCAACCTATGCCGTACACCCACCAAAAATTCCAGCGTGTGCGCTTCCGCCTGGAACGCCGCCTGAAACGTCAAGGATGTCGCTTTTGGGACCCGGATAGGACCTTGCGGGAGCTTGCCTGGTTATACTCGCGCGGCGTTTCGCTGGACGAACTGGACCGACTGGCGCGCCATTGCAGGAGCTGGTCCGACTTCTTCTGCGCCGCGCATGATCGCCTGTGCGGAGAAGTCCTGGATCCAGAGGGGCTTGGGGCGGCCACCTCGCGTGGAACTGGCGAAGCCGGGTAACCGGTGGCCAGGTAAGCCGGTGTGTGTGAACTCGGGCCCGCCAGGGGGCGGTCCATCGGCTCTTGAACTATATTCCTCGACAGGGCTGGTCTGGTACCGCCGGCCCTGAAACACGTGGATGCTTTCCCCGGAGGGACCCCTGGGCATGGCATCTCCGGCAACCAGCACAGGAAGGTGCGGACATGTCGCCTCAGCAACCAGCCCATCAGAAGCAGATTTCCCGGGAGACGGAACGTGCGGTTCGGCGGCAGGCCCTCCGGAACGGTCTCCTGTTACGCAAGCTCCAGACAGCTGCGTGGACTCACGGCCAGTACTATCTAGCGGACGACCGCGAGGTGCTGGTGTACCCGATTACGCTTGGTCGGCACCCACGCGGTGCAACATTGGGGGAGGTGTCCGAGTTTCTCCAAAGCGGCTGAATGAATCGCGCCGGATCTCCGGGAGGTTGACGGGTGTCAACGCCGGTAATGAACACGGTCTTGCCCACGAGCGAATCCGGGGGCCATCCGTATGAGTTAGCCATCTATCGTTTTCCTCTCGTTGTCGGGGTATGTCTGGGAAGGGGAGCCCTGCCATGTGTGCCCCGCCCTCGTGTTCCCCTTGGCCAAGCTTCCGGAAGGAAGAATCACGCAAGGCTATCGGTTGCCGGAAACCTGGGCAAACCGTCCGGCATTTGCGGACAGGACCTTGTGAATTGGTCGGAGATCCACTCACCGTAAGGTCGTGCTTGGCCGGCGTGGTTGGGACTGGACCCTAGGGCGGAATGGCTCGCCTTTGGTAGGGGGGCTTCCGGCAGCAGCAGCGATGCTTGGCACCATGCCGTCGGTCACCGAGTTCCGAGAACGACTCCCGGAAGGACCAGTCACCTCCCGGAGTTGCAGCGGCCCCCGGAGTCGGCAGTGGCATTGCTGCTCTCCTGCGGGTCGGAAAGGGTGCAGCCGACAGAGTACGATTTCCGTCTAACATCGGCTCCGAAAACCGCATCCCGACGGGACTGAATCGGGCCGGAGACGTTGGACAACGGGATGTTGACTAATCCGAGAGGACAAACGTCCCGGCCTTCAGGCCATTGGTTCCGGGCTCGAGTCCCGGGCAGCCCGCCGAATCCACGACGGCTCTGAGGCATGGCAATACCTTCTGGAAGATTGGTCTATGCGGCAGAAGGGGTTGGTCAGGGCGGGATCCGGGCGTCCGGCCGCAACGGCCGCCCTGTCGTCGTCGTGCAGGGCGCCGGCCGCGCTCGTGCCCGATCAGGAACCGATGGAGACGCGGAAGTCCCGGCCCTCCCAGCGGCCCCGGTCTTCCCAGCGAAAGGTCATGACGATCGCCCCGCCTTCCGGTACATCGGCCGTGGAGAGATCGACCGCATGCATGCCCAGCCCCGCGGGCTCGGTCCGGGCATCGGCCCGGTGCGCCCACTCGTCCGCGCTCCAGTGGACCAGCGCCGGCTCGGGCAGCACCAGCCGCAGGCGGTGGCCGGGCGCAATGCTGCGCGGCTGGCAGTGCAGGTTCCAGAGGCGCCAGTCGAGCGTGGGGCGCTGGCCGCGATAGCGTTCCCAGGTCCGCCGCGGACGGTCGCAGGGTTCGCGGCGCGCCCGGCTCACCGTGAGCTTCATGAATTCGCTGTGGGCCCATGCCAGCGGCATGGCGCCGCCCGTCGGGCGTCCCGGGTAGAGGCCGTTCGCCGGGATTGGAGCGGTATCCCAGACCTGTTCCGGGATCATGCCGGCGGGCCCGGCCATCGCCGCCATGGCTTTCAGGTAGGGCAGGGGATCCTCGCCGGCGATCAGGGCGTAGTGGCCGCGCTCACCCGTGAGCAGCGGCCAGCCGCGCCCGTGGCCGGCGCCGTCGAAGGGACGACCGTCGCGGTGCTCGCCGTAGCCGTCGTTGTTGTAGCGGTGCCAGACGGGCCCGGCCGGGGTCTCGGTGCGCAGCAGCTGATCGACCGCCCGCAGCGACTCCAGCACGCGCGGGTCGTCGGGGCGACGCAGGCCGAAGCGCACGAGCTGCAGGAAGTCGGTCGCAATCTGCTCGTCGGCCCGCAAGTGGTTGTCGTAAGTGCGGTTCTTGACCAGGAGCTCGGCGGCCTTGGCGCCCTCCTGGATCAGGACCTCGGCGGGCGCGGCGCGCAGGTAGTAGCCCTCGACGCCGAGGCGCTCGGCGAGTGGGGTGCCCTGCACCCAGGTCCAGTCTTCGGTACGCGCGTTCCAGGTGTCGGCCAGCATCAGGGCGAAGCCGCGGTCGGGCTCGTCGAGGAACTGCGCTCCCTCGACGAGCGCCGCGATCATCACGGCGAGCGTGAACGCGTTGATGCCGGCGTCCTCTTCCCAGCGGTCCTGGGCGGAGGCGGGGCCGTGGGCGGCGAGAAAGGCGAGCGCCCGCCGCACCATGTCCGCGACGGGGACGCCGCCAAGCTGGCCGTGCGTGGCGAGCATGCCGGCGAGGAGCACCGGGAAGGCGGTCTCGTCGAGCTGCACTCCCTGCCAGAAGGGCTTGCCTCCCAGCCACTGGTTCTGCAGCCAGTGGCCGTCGCCCTGCTGGGTGGCGATCAGGTAACGCAGCACATCGCGCGCGTCGTGCCACGCCTCGACCGCGATGAGCGCACCTGCACTCTCGACGAGATCCCGCGCCCACACCAGGTGGTAGCCACCACGGCTGCTGCTGGCCTCCCCCCAGGGCACCGCGAGGCTGGCCACCATCGCGCCGCGGAAGGTGCGGTCGCCGTGCGTCTTGAGCACCATCGCGGAGCGCGCGAACGCAGGCTTGAGCCTTGCGGGCATGCGGGGCTCCTTGAGCGTGTCCGCCCACGCGCTCCACGCATTGACCTGATCGCGCCAGACATGCTCGAAATCCTCGACCAGCGCCGCGGCGGCAAGCGTGGCGGCGGACTCCTTGCTCGCGGCGAAGCCCAGCGCCAGCGTGCCCCGGCGCGGCAGCTCGCCCATGAGCGCGATTTCGCCCGGGCCGGCGTGATCGTATTCCCAGCTCATGCGGCGGTTGCGGTGGAAGTCCTGCCAGCCGTCGCTGACCCCGGTGCAGCCCACCGAAATGCGGCCGAAGGCGTCGCGCACCCCGGGCGCCGCGGCGAGCAGGGCAAGCCCGAAGGGACCCTGTTCCGCCCACAGCACGCGGCGGCCGTTGTGGCAGGCGGCCTCGCCGACGTTGTGTTCCGCGTCGCTGCCCAGCCGGGGCGAGCCCAGCGCGTACGGGCGCAAGTCGGGATCCCCGGTGAGCTCGTAGTCCACCAGCAACACATCGCGGTCCTGGTGGGGGCACACGCGCAGGCGGAAACTGAAGCGCTCGTGGCGGTGGGTGACGGTGACCGCGGGGGCATAGTCATGGGCCAGTTCGACGGTGTAATCGTCCAGCCGCCGAAGCTCAGCCCAGAAATCCCGGCCGTCGGCGACGATGAACCCGAGGTCGCGGATGTGCGGGATATCGATACGGTAGTAGTAGACTTCGGTCACGATCCCTTCGGCCATCGTGAACCAGATCCGCGAAGGGCCCAGCCCGGTTCCCACGATGTCCTTTCGGGCGGGAGCCCAGGTCGGTCGGTAAACTCCCGCCTGCGGTGCGTCCATCCCGTATCCCCTGTCATCGCCCCCGTTGGAGCAGCAGTGCATCATAGATGCACGATCCTTTTCGCCGCAATATGGCGGCCGGCGTCGCCTGCGAGGACGAGGCGCTGGAGTTCCCCGATACTTCTGGATGTCCGCTAGCTAGCTCGCAAGTGCGCTTGTCGGAACTCCTGTGGCCCGGTCATATCGAAAGCTTCAACCCGACCTGCCGCGGCGAGTTGCTCGACCGGCATCTGTTGGCGACGCTCGACGATGTACGCCAGGCCGCCTGCTGGGGGATGCTCGAGTACCAACAAGGAGCGCCCCCAACGAGTCACCGGGCGAACGCACGCCGCGGGGGAAGCCCGGGAGCAGGCGCTGGATCGATTGGGAAGTCGCCTTGACGGGGAAGCTTATGGGGGCGCCTGCGCTTGCGTCGCTTTTCCGCAGGGAGGACCGGCGGCGATTGGCGTTGCTCAGGGCAGATCTTCGCCGTGGTGCCTCTCCAGAGTCCTTCCGTGGCCTTCCACACGAAACGCGTAAGTCAGGATCAGACCCAGCACGCTTACCCCGATCATTAGCGCAAGCACCGCCGGGACGCCCAGCGAGGCCTTCAGGACGGGCAGCAGGAACACGCCCAGCGTGGCACCGATCTTGGCGCAGGCGGCGGCCAGACCGGCGGCCGACGCGCGGACCTGGGTCGGGAAGAGTTCCGCCGGCAGGATGTGTAGGTCGTACTGTTCGGACCCATGTTCATGCTCAGGTTGAACAGCACGAAACCCGCGGCCACCAGGGCAACGCGGTGTGCCGGACCGCCCGGGAGCAGGGTGCTGGCGAAGAGCATGGCCATGCCCAGGGCCATGCCGGCGAAGCCCGCGAGCTGCATGCGGATCCGTCCGAAACGGGCAATCGCCCAGATGCCAACGAGAAAGCCGAGCAGGAGGAACACGTCGACCTCCCCGGTGCCGGCGGCGAGAGCTTCGAGTCCACTGCCCGGAGCCGCCGCCGTGGTGCCGGCGTGCAAGGCAGAGAGCAGTACCGGCGTGAACAGGCCGATGCCGTACGTGGCGATGTCCATCAGGAACCAGGGCAGGGTGCTGAGGAGGGTCCGGCGCCGGTAGGCGCGGCCGAACAGGACAGCGAGACCCATGGGTCGCTTCTGCCGCGGGACGCGGGCCACGTGGTGGATGCGGTCTTCCAGGCGCGTTGCCATGGCGTCGAGCGCCTGCCGGTCCCCGGGCACCAGGCGCTCCAGGGCGCGCACCGCCTCCCGGTTGCGGCCGCGACCCATCAGCCAGCGCGGGCTTTCGGGCAGGTCGAGTCGCGCGAGGAGGTACAGCGCGGCCAGCGCTGCCTCGCTGGCGAAAAACAGACGCCAGGCCGATGTCGAGCCCCCCAGGCGGAGCATGCCGACGGCAAGAGCGGCCGCCAGCAGGAGGCCGACGGACTGGGCGGCGATCGTCGCCACCATCATGCGTCCGCGGGCGTGCTGCGGCATGCATTCGGCCACATAGCTGGCGCTCACGGGGAAATCCATGCCCACGCCGATCCCGACCGCGAACTGTGTGCCGATCAGCACCGGGGGGCTCCAGGCCAGTGCTCCGATCCCGGCGGCGAGCGTGAGCACCGCCATATCCAGCAGGAACACGGTCTTGCGCCCGAGACGGTCGGCGAGACGGCCGCCGAGCGAGCTTCCCGCTACGGCACCCCCGACCAGGGCGGCCCCGAGCAGCGCGACCTGCCGCGGGTCGAGGGACAGGTCGCGCGTCAGCAGCGGGATGGCGATCCCGAGCATGAATACGGACACACCGTCGAGCAGCGTGCCGCCACAGGACAGGGCCCAGGCGAGATCATGCGGCAGGCGCAGGGGGGATCCGTCGAGCATCCGCAGCAACTGCAGGTGATCCGGGTGGACGGTCCGGGAGCAGTCGCCGTCAGGCGGGCTGTCCATGGCCGGCTTCAGGGCGCGATCATGCGCCTATCGATCAGGCTGTCGGCGTAGCGGAACACGACGTCGGGGTCGGGACGCACGAGATCGTGGTCCTTATCGGCATAGTCCAGGTGGCTCAGCAGGTGGCGGATCACGTTCAGCCGGGCGAGCCGCTTGCTGTCCGCGCGCACCACGGACCACGGCGCCAGCTGCGTGTGGGTGCGTGCGAACATCTCGTTGCGCGCGGTGCTGTATTCCTTCCAGTGCTTCTGCGCCGCGTCGTCGATCGGGCTCAGCTTCCACTGCGTCAGGGGATCCTTTCGGCGTTGCCCGAGGCGCTTGCGCTGCTCGTCCCTGCTGATGTCCAGATAGTACTTGAACAGCCGGATGCCCGAACGGATCAGCATTTGCTCGAACGGCGCCACGGTTTCCATGAACTCCTCGTACTCGGCGTCGTTGCAGAAGCCCATCACCCGTTCCACGCCGGCCCGGTTGTACCAGCTGCGGTTGAGCAGGACCATTTCCTGGGCCGCCGGAAGATGCGGCGCGTAGCGCTGGAAGTACCACGCCGTGCGGTCCCGGTCCGAGGGCTTTCCGAGCGCCACCACCCGCGTCTCGCGAGGCGAGAGATGCTGCACCACACGCTTGATGGTGCCGTCCTTGCCCGCGGCGTCGCGGCCCTCGAATGCCACCAGGATGCGATCACCGCGAGCGATGATGTGCTTCTGCAGCTTGACCAGCTCGATCTGCAGGCCGCGCAGCTCGTGTTTGTAAGCCTTCTTCTTCGGCGTGTCGGGGTAGGGCGGAGCGCGGTCGGGCATGGCATTGTGTTCCCGTGCGGAGATCGGGGCGGACCCGGTGGAGAATGCAATGATCGCGCGGCACCGATCATGCGCTGTTGATCAGTGTCAACGATTTGCTCCACGTGCCGGGTGGCGAGACGCGGGTGGCGTGCCCCTCGCGCGGGATCTTCCCGGCGCAGACGCGCACGCTGCCGGTCACGTCCCCTCGACCGCGGAGCCCTGCTCCGTGCGCCAGCGCTCGACCTTTCGCAGCAGGTCATCAGGACGCTCGGTCTCGATTGCCACCTGACCCGCGAAGACCTGCCCTGCATCCCCGTCGAGGCTGATCCATTCCCCTTCCCGGATGGTTCGTCCTCCGAGCGTCACGCAGCTCCGCTCCGGTTCGATTACCAGGTCCCGGCATCCGACCAGGCAGACCTTGCCCATCTGGCGTGCGACCACGGCGGCGTGCGAAGTTCGGGCACCGCGGATCGTCAGGACGCCCGCGCTTGCCGCAATACCGGCCGCGTCTTCGGCGGGCAGGTCGGGACGCACCAGGATCGCGGGCTCGCCGGCTGCGGCGAATTCGCGGGCGCGATCGCCGCTGAGGACGAGGTGTCCGGCCGCCACGCCCGTGCCCGCGGTGACGGCGTGCCCGATGGCGGCAGGGCTATCAGGGCGGACCCGCTTGTGGAGCAGGGTGTCGAGATCGTAGAGCTCGAGCCGTTGCAATGCGGTGGCCGGCGAGATCAGTCCCTCCTTCACCATGTCGACCGCGACCCTCAGTGCGGCCAGTGGTGTCCGCTGGGCCGCACGTGTCTGCAGGAAGTGGAGGCGACCTTCCTCAATGGTGAACTCGAAGTCCTGCAGGTCCCGGAATTCTCTCTCCAGCGCGTCGGCGGCGCGCCCCAACTCCGAATAGGCGGATGGCAGCACAGTGGCCAGTTGCAGCTCTTCCGAGATCGGGCGCCGGCCCGAAACGACATCGTCCCCCTGCGCGTTGAACGCAAAATCCAGATAAAGGCCGGGCTCGCCGGTAGCCGGGTTGCGGGAAAAGCCGACTCCCGAGCCCGAGGTGCTTCCCGCGTTGCCGAAGACCATTGCCTGGACCGTGACGGCGGTGCCGAGCGCGTCATCGAGGCGGTGCAGCCGCCGGTATTCCCGCGCCCTCGGGCTCTGCCAGGAGCGAATGACCGCTTCCACGGCGTCGCATAGTTGCCGAACGGGATCCTGGGGAAAAGGCTGACCGACGAGCCGGTCGTAACACTCCAGGTTTTCCATCGCCAGGCTCTGCAGAGCCGCCGAATCGAGCTCCTGGAGGGTGTCCGTGCCGACTCTCTCAAGGTGCTGCGCCGCCAGCGATTCGAACTCCGTACCGGGCACGCCGTGTACCACCTCCGCAAATGCCTGGACCAGGCGGCGGTAGGCGTCCCACACCAGATGGGGATTGCCCGTCAGGCGCTTGAGGCCGAGCGCGGTCTCCGTGCCGAGCCCGATATTGAGCACCGTGTCCATCATGCCGGGCATGCTCACCGGGGCACCCGAGCGCACGGACACCAGCAGCGGACGGCGGCTGCTGCCGAAGCTCTTGCCGGTCAGCTCCTCCAGGATGCGCAGATGGATACGTATCTGCTCCGGGAAGTCGTGGGGCAGACGTCGGCCGGACTCGAAATAGCGGCGGCTGAACGCGGTACCGAGAATGAACGCGGCGGGGACCGGCAGACGCATGCTCTCCATGCGCAACAGCTGACAGCCCTTGGCTCCCGCGGCCTCCGCCGTCACCTCTGTCGCGGACCGTCCCTGGCCGATTACGTAAACGCTGCCTGCATCCATGAGCCGTTCACCAGGCGCCGATGGTATCCGTGAGCGCATATTCCCGGAGCATCGCCGCGCTGCGTGCCATCTGGTCGGCCGCCTTCTCCAGGTAGCGCACGAGCTCCGGGAACACGAACATCTCCCGCGCGCCCTGCACCTCGTCGATCAGGCATTTCGTCACCTGGCGCTGGGCAGCGTCGGTTTCCACCTCGATCGCGACCAGGCGATTCACTGCCTCCAGGAAGGCGTGGACATCGTCACTGGCCGCTCCCCGGCGGATCAGCGGCGCATAGGCGATGCATTTCACCAGCTCCTGTGCGCCGTCGACCAGCAGCCTGGCGAGTTCCCGCACCGCGGCGAGCACCGGCGCGGCCTGGTCGATCCGGGGCAGGAATCCCATCAGGAACGTGGCTTCCTCGAAGTGGTCTGCAATGTCGTCGCTTCTGGCGATCAGGGCGGTGAGCAGGTCGGGCACCTGTCGTTCGCGTGCCAGCTCGTTGCTGCGCCGGACCAGGTCGTCGGCCTGATGCTCCAGCCGCGTGGCGCGAGCCGCGAGGCGGGGCAGGCGACGATCGTCGGCTCCTGACGGCGTATAGAGCAGGCCGTCACGCACGCCGCATGCGAGGTCGAAAATCAGGTCGCTCTGCCGGGCTGCGAGGTCCAGAACGATCTCCTGTATGCTGTGAAACTGGCGCAGCAGCTCCGCTCTTATCTCGTCGCGGATCAGTGCGGGCGGCTTGCGCTCGAGCAGGCCACGGCTGGCGGTGCGCAACACGTACTTCAGGTAGGCGAGCAGCACGTCGCTGCCCAGCAGCGCTTCCAGGCGCTCGCCGTATTGCACGCTCAGCCCCGCGGAGTGACGCACCGCCTCGTAGATCAGCTCCTCGCCGCCGAGCTCCAGGAAGGCGCGGTGACCGACGTTTTCCTGGGCGGCCCATGTGAGCAGGGCGATCGCGTCGGTCCTGCCGACGAACTGGCGCAGCCGCTTGCGTGCGCGGTTCCAGTCGATGAGAAAAACGATCCGGGAACCGAGAAAGCGCAGGAACCCGAGCAGTTGGTCCTGCGTCTGCGCCTCGAGCCGTCCCGTGGAGGTCTCGAATGCTTCACCGGCAAGCAGCTTCTGCGCAGGCTGCGCGTGCACGGACTGCCAGTGCACCGGGTAGCGCTCGAACATCGATTCGAAGAAGCGCAGTCGCTGCGGGTGCACGTCCGTGCCGGTCACGGTAACGGACCGATCGTCCACGCGTACGATCAGCACATGCGCATCCGTCGTGCCGATGTCGTTCTGGATGACCAGGCGGCCGCCCGCGCGTGTCGCGGTGGTGCCCAGTCCCGGATGGTCGAACTTCAGGTGGGCGGTGGCATTGACACCTTCCTGGAACGCCTCGATCGCCGCCCGGTCGGCCGCTTCGATCCCGTACACGCGGGCGCCGCGGACGTTCTCCTCGGCAATGGCGGCCTGAAGCCGGTTCAGGGCCTTGTGCAGGTCCATGACCAGGAGATGGATGCTGTCTCCGGCAGAGCGGTCCACGCTGGCCAGAGACATCATGAACCCGGGAGGGACGCGGTCACCGTCGAAGCGGGGGGCCGACGCGGCCAGCCTCTGCAGTCTGGCGGTGTACTCGCGGGCGGCGCCCTGATCTCCCTCCGCGGTTTCTATCGGGCGGAGCATGAGCGCGACAGCGTCCAGGATCTGGTGGTGAATCCGGGAGATCTCCGGGATGTACAGTTCCCCGCTTTCGCGACGTTCGCTGCGCGCCGGCACGCCGTCCAGGGAAGCGTCCGGTTCGCCGCTTGCGATGCGCTCGGCGGTCAGGTCCGGCGGCTGCTCCATGGGCGATGTCGCCTGCAGGGCCGCCGCCTGCAGCAGGGTGAGATAATACTTGACCCGGTCATTGGCGAGCAGCGCGGCGGTGACGGACTGCGGCAGAAGCAGGGCTTTCTCGCCCAGGCTGTCGAGAATCCGGCTCTTGGCGACCATCGCGGGGCTCCCAGGCCATCAGGTGGTTGCCATTGTTGCCGTGACCCCGGCCGGCGTGACTGACGGACGTCAAGGCGGGAGCGCGTCCGGTGTCCCGGGTGGTCGCGGCGGCAGATTGCCGACCCGCTCGCTCGACCCGGCGGTCCTGCCGTCGATCCGGCCCGCGTTGCCCACCGGTCCAGGCGTGCCACGCCGCTCCATGCTCGGTCCTTGGCGGATCGGGCGACCGGAGGGCTCTCTGAAACGTGGCGTCAGCACTGGCCGGGTTCCTGACAATACCTTCCGGAACATTGGTACATTTGGAACGAGTACCCGCGCTAAAGGGAGCCTGGCATGAGTCATACCGAAAAATCCCCCGAGGGCAGGATCCGGCGGCTCTACCTCTGGCGGCATGCCAAGGCCGTGCACGGCGACATGGCCGATTTCGAACGGCCCCTCACCGAGCGCGGGCGCCATGACGCGGAGTTGCTCGCCGGATGGCTGACCAGCCAGGCGATCGAGCCGGACGAAGTCCTCTGCTCACCCTCGCACCGGACCACCGAGACCTGGAAGGCTCTTCGCCGACGCCTTCGCCGGCAGCCCGAGGTGCATTTTCCGGATAGCCTCTACGGCGCAGCGGCTTCGGAGCTCCTGGATCGCATACATTCGGTAGACACCAGCGTTGGTTCCCTGCTGCTCGTCGGCCATAACCCGGGGATGGAGGAACTCGCAGTCGAACTCTCGGGTCCGGATTCCGACGCCGGCGAGCTTGCCGAGTTGCAGCTCAAGTTCCCCACCGGGGCCGTGGCGATACTGTACGCAGCGGTTCCGGCCTGGAGCGAACTGGAGAAGGGGAAGGCCAGGCTCGTGCGCGTGGTACGTCCGCGCGATCTCGGTTAGCCGCGGATCGCGGGGACGGTACCGATCAATCGGGCAGGAGAAGCACAGATCCGTTTCCCCGGGAGAGCGCGGACCGGCTCCGCCGCGCGGGGTCCGAGTCGCTGTGGCCGCCCGGGACGGCTGTCCTGATCATACCTTGAGATCGAGCTTGCGAGACACCTCGTCCCAGAGCTCCCGATAGGCGACGGCCGCCGCCCCGCGAGGAGCGAGTGTCGCCACGGGCGCTCCCTGGAGGCCCATCTGTTCGACATGGGACGAGTAGGGGATCCACGTGCGCATGGCCGGCCGGAACTGCTCCGGAGGTTGCTCGACCCAACCTCGGTGAAGCTTGCGGCGTCGGTCCACCATGGAGAAGAAGGGAACCAGCTTGTTGCGGCCGTATTTCTTGTCGTCAAAGTGTCGCTTGATCTGCTCCCAGGCTCGCAGGGAAAGGGGCGTGGGGATGACGGGCGACAAGACCAGGTCGG